>MPMF02190581.1_pt1 | contig 13333 bp, 8 predicted proteins | sample 1617271 | NCBI WGS metagenome assembly MPMF02 (sample SAMN05944812, study PRJNA350692) | marine metagenome | biome: marine; feature: ODZ; material: water; isolation source: 120 m water sample prefiltered with 30 um filter, filtered on to 0.2 um... | place: Pacific Ocean | collected 2012-04-09... | reverse complement strand
GTGACAGGAGGCACAATAGTTGGCGTATTTTACAACTCCCTCTTCCGCGTTGCCTTTGAATGACAAGGTGGAATCCACCACAATCTCCACCGGGTTGGCAACAGGAAGGGCTCGAAGATAGGCAATGATGTCGCTGACCGCCTGGAAAGCCAGATCCGGCCGAGGAATCATCGCAGTTCCCAGGCGGCCATTCCGTATTGTCTTCCGGATGAAGTCGTCCGAGGCTATGGCCAAAAAATCCCTGTTACGAATACTGGGGGCAAAACCAACCTTGCCCACGCCATCCGGTTGATGGCAGGCGATGCAGTTGACATCAAAATGCAGCTTACCTCGCTTCTGATCTCCTTTCTCGGCTACCTCCCTGTCCCTTGTAGGTACATTCTTTCTTCCCAGTTCACGCAAATAGGCGATCAGGTCGTGCCCATCGATTTCGGTTAAGTTAGCCAATCCACGCGATCCGATGAACGGTCGCATGGGTGTGCCAACCCGACCCAACTTTAGGGTCTGGAGAATGTAATCATCCGAGACGGCAGATAAAAAACCGGGCAAGCCAACACCCGTCCCGGGCACACCAGCGACATAGCCTTCCCCCTTTGCGCCATGGCACGCAGCACAATACCTTCCGTACTTCTCTGCTCCCGCCTTGGCATCCCCGTTGAACTTCTTTTCCCAATCCACACTCACCTTCACAGGGTTGGCAACCGGAGCCGACCGGAGGTAGGTGATGATCGCGGTGACCTGATCCTCACTCAAATCAGGGCGAGGCGCCATCGCCGTGCCTTGCCGTCCGTTTAGGATGGTCTGGCGGATAAACGCATCTGTGGCCAATGCCAAAAAGTCACGGTTTCCAATGCTGGGAGCAAAACCAATCTTCCCTACCGCATCCAACTGGTGACAAGCCAAACAATTCACATCGAACAACTGTTTCCCCTTGGCCGCGACAGCATTACCAGAAAATTCCTCCTCGGCTTCCGGCTGCACAGCGGGTTCCTGTTTAGATGGTACTGCCGCTTGAACTACAGCAATCGGTCCTGAACCAATCCCAGAGACATCAACCGGAAGGCTGCCTGCAATTTGCCCGCCACCTTCTTCGATGCGGGATTCCTGTATTCCCTCATTCTCTGCAATCCCACCTGTTAACAACCATTTGGCCGGGTACAACAACGCCACCACCCAAATAGCCACAGCTATCTTCACTGAAGTTTTAACGGAATTATCCCTCATAGAAAATCAACCTCACCTTCCTTACGAGTGGAAATATCATCGCACTCAACACTGTTCGACTTTGTGAAATTTTTCACAAGCGAACCGGAATCAATGTCCTCATATATTGCCATTTTATCATCATCTCCTTGTTGTGATTTGACTTAAATCTATCAAACAAGCTCAAAACAAATGTCAAGATAGACCTCATTCTTTGTCTATGCAAGCGTCTATCATGTTCATCTATTACCCTTTCTTGTCCTTCAATTGTAAGTCTTGTGTGCAAAGATATTCATCTATTAGGGTTATTGGCTATTTATTCGCAAGGCAATTGAAGATCATTCGTCCCAAGTTTTCTGGAAAGTGAACGATAAGTTTGGCTCAACACCATGCCACGAAGCAAAAACCACCTTTATCCAACTGCCCCTACCTTTGTGGACAATATTCCCAACTGTATAAATCAGAATAATCTGCGCCTAGTCGGCGCTGAAGCTAAACCTGCCGGGTTAGGCTGATGCCCAAGCGAATGAGTTTCTTGGCGTCAGCATCACTGCGAGCCTCAGCGTATATGCGCAAAATCGGCTCTGTGCCGGAGCCTCGCAGCATTAGCCACACGCCGTCGGCTGCAATGTACTTCACGCCATCGAATGTCTTCACTTCGGTCACTGGCGAACCGGCGAGCTTGGCGGGTGGATTGGCGGCACAGTGCTTCATCAGCTTGGCACGTTTCCCGAGCGGGAAATGCGTGTCGAGCCGATCGTACCGATGCGGGCCGAACTGTCTTTCCAGTTTGGCCAGGAGTTGATTGAGCGAGTTTTTTTCCGTGGCCAACAACTCGAGCAAAGCCAAGCCGGCAAGGATACCGTCGCGCTCCGGGATGTGTCCCGGGAAACCGATGCCGCCGCTCTCCTCGAAGCCCATCAGCACGTCGCCCTTCTGCATCTCGGTGCAGATGTATTTGAAGCCGACACCGGTCTCGAGCAGTTCCAACCCATGCGCCTCACAGATGCGATCGACCATCGAGGTGGTCGTCAGCGCCTTGACCACGCGGCCACGCTGGCCTCGATTGACGATGTAGTGATGAAGCAGCAGGCAAATGATCTGGTGGGTTGTCAGCGCGTTGCCGCGGCCGTCCATTCCCCCGACGCGGTCCGCGTCACCGTCTGTCACGAGGCAGAGATCGTGCGGGTGCCTGCGCAGATACGCGGCACTCGGGCCATAGTTGTGAACGATCGGCTCAGGGTGGATGCCGCCAAAAAACGGGTCATGCTTCGCGTTGAGCGTGGTGACTTTGCACTTGGTCCCGCCGAGGATTTGTTCAAACGCCCCGGCGCCGACGCCGAACAAGGCATCATGTGCGAAGCGCAGCCCGGAGTTGGCGATCAGGTCGAAGTCCACGAGCTTCCGAATCGCCCGAGCGTGAGGCATGTGCAGGTTCTTGACGCGAACCAGACGCCTGCGCTTGGCCAAGCGCAGGTCGAGCGCCTTCACCGGCTTGGCATCGAGCAACGCCTCAACTGCCTGGCTGGTCTCGGACGCGGCTGAACCCCCGAAATATCCCTTCAGCTTAAAACCGCAAAACCGGGCCGGATTGTGGCTCGCGGTGATGACAATGCCACCGGCCGCCTTCCCGGCCTTGACCGCGAATGAGATCGCCGGAGTCGGCGTGGGAGAATCGCCCAAGACGACTTCAAAGCCGTTTCCGGCAAACACTTCCGCCACGCGCCCTGCAAACTGGTCTGCCAAAAAACGGCGATCAAAACCGATCACGACCTTCTTCCCAGTTGTCTTTGGGCGATGCTTTTTCCAGTGCTCCGCCGTGGCCTGCGCCACCCGGTCGACGTTGGCAAAGGTGAAATCCTCGGCAATCACCGCCCGCCAGCCGTCGGTGCCAAATCGGATTTTTTGGCGACTCACTTTTTGAAACCGTTGTTCACCTTGGAGACAACCTGATGCATTTTTCTGACGGCGCGCGCCAGGCTGCGCTCTCCAAACAAGGCCGATCCAGCCACGAACGTGTCGGCCCCAACCCGTGCGCACTCCGCGGCGGTTGCCATGTTCACGCCGCCATCGACCTCGATCCGGAAATCCAGGCCCATCTCCTTTCGCCACTCGTAAACCTGCTGAATCTTCGGGACGCATTCCTCAATGAACGGCTGCCCGCCGAATCCGGGATTCACGGTCATCACCAGCAGCAGGTCGACCTTGTCGAGGAACGGCTTCACCTTGTCGATGGCAGTCGGTGGGTTGATGGCCAAGCCGACCTGTTTCTTGAGCGAACGGATTTTCCAGAGCAGCGACGAGACACTATCCTCCAACTCAACATGCACCGTGAGCAGGTCGGATCCAGCCTCGGCGAATGGCTCGAGCAGTATTTCAGGCTTGGAGCACATGAGGTGCGTGTCGAAGAAAAGACTGGAGTGGGGACGGACGTTGGCAACGACCTGAGGGCCGAACGTCAGGTTGGGGACGAAGTGCCCGTCCATGACATCCAAGTGAACCCAGTCCGTTCCGCTTTTCTCGACCCGCTTGAGCTCGCGGGCGAACTTGCTGAAGTCCCCCGCGAGAATGGAAGGTGCAATGACCATGCGCGGCACAACCTACGGAGCCACCGGCCAAGCGGCAAGATTCTTACGCTCCAAGCCGCCGCATGACGCGTGTCATCTCGATGGCCGTCCGGGCGGCCTCAATGCCCCGGTTGTGCCGGGCGTCGAGGCATCGCTTCCGGGCCTGCTCTTTATTTTCGAGCAACAACACCTCGTGGATCACCGGCAGTGAATGCCCGATCTGGATCTGCGCCAGGGCTCCGCTCACCGCCTGGCCGATATGCTCCGCATGGATGGTCTCACCGCGGAGGATGACGCCCAGGCAGAGAATCGCATCGACAGGCTTGGCCAAGCGCCTGGCCAAAGCCGACGCCACCGCCGGAATCTCGAACGCACCCGGCACCCGCACGACTTCCGCCGCCACCTTGGCCCTGGCCAGTTCCGCCTGGGCGGCGCGCAGCATCGAGTTGACATAACGCGCGTTGTAACGGGATGCGACGATGGCCACCCGCTTCCCAGCCGCGCGATTGGCCCTGGCTTTGGTGGCTTTTTTCAGCATGGATCAGTCGACGAGGAAGGTACCCTGCGAGGTTGAGGCCTTGACGGCCGTGGGCAGCGCCTTCGGGTCGAAGCGCAACACCAGAGAGTGTTTGCCGGCGGCCAGGCGGGTTTTGATCTCGCCGGTGGCTTTTACCACCCCGCCGTCGATCCAGACCTTGGCACCGTCAACGCCGTCAAGTTGCAACGTCACTTCGCCAGCCTGTGCGACTTCAAATTCCGTCCCCGCGTATACGCCGATCACCCCGATCCATTGGCCGGCGTTGGTCCCCTTTTTGAGCATGTCATTAGTTAGGCGGCCGTCGACGAGCGAGTTGACCGCCAGCCAGCGTTTGCGGTTGATCCCCCCGTCCGCGATCCGGTCGTCTCCAAACTGCTGGTCGCGATGGTTCGCCGCACGCAGTCGCCACAAGCGGGCGACGTTGCCCTTCGACGCATCGAACGCGCCTGGCTTGCCCAGTCGGCTCATGAAACTAAACAGGTCGATCTGGTCCTGTCGCTCCAGGCGCTCGATCAGCCCGGATGGCATGAGCGAGTTACCCTGCGTGCGCTTGCGAACATTCGCCTTGGCAACGGCGGTTGACTGGTTGGCGACATTGCGAAGGATCAACTGCGTGTCATCCTCACGCTCGAGCATTCCAAACAAAACCTGATTGTCCCTCGTCTCGACGACAAGCGAGTGGTAGCCCTCCTTGATTTTCCGGTTCGGGTAGTACAGCGACTCGACGAGGTAATCGAGCGGCGCACTGGCGCCAATGGAGGTCAGGTCTGGCCCGACCCTGCCGCCCGCACCGCCAATGGCGTGGCAAACCACGCAGCCCAACTCAAGTTTGCGGTACACCAACTCACCACGGGCGGGATCGCCGCTCTGCTCGACCGCCTTGGTCAGTGCGCGAATCTCACTCCTCGACAGTGTGATATCCTCATCCTTCAACCCGGCACTACTCGGCAACGCCAACGCCAATGACTGGAGGCTTCGTCCTCCCTCACGGATCGCGCGCAGCCCAGCCTTGGCGGCCACTTTGGAGAATCTTTTCCGGGGCAACGTTTTGGCCAGCGCGCTCTCGGCATTCTTCACGCCCAGCAATGCGCGCCAGAGATTGAGTGCCGCCGCCTCGGTTTTGCAGTCGTCTAGTGCCTCGATGGCCAACGGCGCCGCCTCATTGATATCCAAGACGGCCAACGCAGTGACGGCCATGTGTCGTGCTTCAGTGTTCCGCTTCTCCTGGCCAAGGGGCTTGAGTACCTGGACGGCCTTGGCGCCGCCGATTTCGCGGATGGCATTGATCGCAGCCTGCCGGACCGGAGTCGCAGTTTTTCTGCCACTGGCGAGTTCGACCAAGCCATCATATTTTGCCCCGAGCCCCTTCCACGTGCCGGCCAGGCCAAGCGAGGCCACCTGCACGGCCTGGTCCCCGCTCGCGAAGAATTCGGCAACACTGTCCTTTTGAACGCCTGGCCTGAGATTCCGCAGGCGCGAGGCATGACTGAGCGCGTTGAGTGCGCGCACCTGCCCGCCAGTTGACAACGTACCACCGGTAAGCTGAGCGTGCAGTTGCTTCAACTCGATCGCCGTCCCGGCGCGGGCGATGATCTCGATCCACGAACCGTCCTCGGGAATGGTCTTGCCCTTGAGGAACAAGCCGAGCACGTCGCTGGCCTTCTCGGCAGACATCGACTTGAGCGCAAACTCAAGTTGGTTTTCGCGGCCGTCTGGATTCCAGCGGTCGGCGCGCACCATGGCCAGCCAAGACTCCTCAATGTCGTTCATGCTGAGCCAAGCGGCGTAATCGAGATAGTTGTCGGTCGGCTTGTCGAGCACGCTCAACGCGGCGCTCACCGACTTTTCAGTCGGCTTGCGGGTGATGGCGCGTAGGGCCGCCAAGCGCGGCCTTGGATGCTCATCGGCGATCCGCTTGGCGAAGCGCGCCTCGGCATCGGCGATACGATTCGCCCACTCGTCCAGCACCTGTACAGCCGCAGTGCGCACTCGGCCGTCCTTAGCCTCAAGCAGCCTGTCGAGCAGCGGTTTATTGACGACATCCAATCCCTGGTAAACCCAAAGCGCCTCGAGTAGCGCCTGCTCTCCGGTCTGCTTGATCGCCCATTGCTCCAGGTCGGACAACACGCTGTCCGCGCCCCGCTCCTTGAGCATGCGCCGGGTTTTCTCACGGTCAAAACCGTTGGGAGAATTGAGCCTGGCCAAAAGGGCGCCGTTGTCGAGCTGGGTAAGGTCGGTCTTCCTGACGAGTGGCCGATCCTTGAACGCCACACGCCAAATGCGGCCGTGAACGTGGTCGCGGCGTTCATCGCGGAAATCGACCTCGCCGTGCTGGATGATCGGGTTCGACCAGTCGGCAATGTAGAGTGCGCCGTCGGGGCCAAACTTGATGTCGATGGGTCGGAAATGAACGCTGCCCGAGCGCAACACGTCCGGCATCTCCTGCGTGACGTAGCTCGAGCCCTTGTCACTGATCTTGAACCGAACGATGCGGTGCGCTCGAAAGTCACAGGTGATCGCGTCGCCCTGCCAGTCGTCCGGAAAATGCGAACTGCGGACAAGCTCCAGCCCGCAAAATTTCGGATAACGCCCCGGACTCACGCTGTCGAGTAACCGGGGCGCGCGGGCATAGGTGAAGTACATCGCGCCTGGCACACCGTAACTGAGACCCTGACCCCCGGCGCCATCGGTTACGAACGACTGGCCGAACTGGTCGTAGTGATGCCCCCACGGATTGCAGAAACCACGCAGGAAAATCTCGGCCTTGAGTGTCTCGGGACGCAACCGCCACACACCACCGCTCTCAAGCCGCAACACCTCATGCGGCGTCTCCATGTGCGTGCGAATGTAGATCGACTGGTTGAAGTACAACCTCCCATCGAAACCCCAGCGCAGCGTGTGCAAAATGTGGTGCGTGTCCTCCGTACCGAAGCCGGACATCACCACCCGGTGATCGTCGGCCACGCCGTCACCATCCGTGTCCTTCAAGTGGAGCAACTCGGTGCTTTGCCCGACATAAACTCCGCCATCCCCCGGCTCGATGCCGGTGGGGATCAGCAGGTTGTCGGCGAAAACCGTCGATTTGTCCGCTTGGCCGTCGTTGTCTGTATCCTCCAGCACAAGCACCTTGTCAGTGGACATCTGGCCGGGGAGAATCTGCGGATAAACCTCCGAACTCGCGACCCAAAGCCTGCCCTTTGCGTCGAAGTTCATCTGGATCGGCTTGGCCAGGAGCGGATTCTGCGCAAAGAGATTGACCTCAAGTCCCTCGACCAGGTCGAATTTCGGCAACGGTTGCGGCTTGAACGACTTGGCCCCGGAAACCTCCTCACTCTTCTTTGCCGTCTCGCTTGGCTTGATCTTTTCCCACTCAACGGTGGGCATCAGTTTGTAGCTGCGCTGGACGGTCTTGTTCAGCGCGAAGATCTCCTCCTCCTTTTGCCTGATGAGCGGGTCGAACATCGGCACTTCCCTGAAGTTGTTCCCCTGTTCGTGCTTGCGGAAGCCCCAGAGGTAGGCTTGGTTTTGCGGACGCGACCGGTGGAAGAACAGCTCGTTCTTTTCCGTAATCAGTCTGCGGATCTCCTCCGCCTGGTCAATGTCCGGCCCGGCATCGATGAACGCTCCGCCCGTCCACTCCTTGGTGTCTGCCGTGAGTATTTCGACATTGTCAGCAGCAAGCGTGTAGCGACCCTCCGGCAGGCCGAAGAACTGTATCCGCCCGATGGCGGTCTGCTGGGTGAAGAGGTTCCCCTTTTTCTCACGTGCAAAGTAGGGCGGCAGTCCCTCGAACTGCCCGTTCAATGTCGCCCCGTTGGCGGTTTTAGAGATGTTGCTCAGCTTGATGCCGTAGCCGCCGCCCCGCTCGGTTCCGTTGTCCATGATGCCAAAGCGGAAATTCGTCGCTGTCCAGCTAAATGAAAACTCGGCAGCCGACGCCATCACCCAGTAACCGTAGTCGCTCAGGTGAATCCCGTCCGTGGTCAGCAGCGGCGTGGAAGATCCCATGCGGCGCTTCAGGTACCGGTACAGGTCCACAAACCAGGCGTCGTGCTCCGTGGCCAAGTCTCCGATCGCCTCCCGGTAATTCTCCAGGACTTTATTGTGCGCCTCTCCGTTTGGCAGCTTTCCGCCAAGATTCTCATGCGCGATCGGGCTTATGAACACAAGACGCAATCGGTTCTTTTTGCCGGCACTGGCCTTGATATGACCGACCAGCCGCTGGTAGTCCGACTTGAACTGTTCCAGCGTGCTGCCGTCCAGCGAACTGGCCATGCCGTAGCCAATGATCGCCACCGTCGGCTTGATGTCGGTGATCTGTTTGCTCAACTGCAGCCATCCCTCATTGGCCGGCTCGTGGCCGGCCTGCCGTGTCCCGAGGCCGTCACGCGCGATGCCGGCCGGCGTGTCGCCGCTCCAACCGATATTGTGGAAGTGCAGTTTTCTGCCGCTGTTCTGCACCGTGATCCGGTACTCCAGGTAGCCCTGCTTTTGGGCCAGTTCAATCAGGCCGTCGCCAACTAGGAGTACCCGGTCTCCGCCGATGAAGTTGAGCCTCTGCGCCTTGCGCGGAAACGACTTGAGCGCCGGCTTGGGCGGTGACTTGGGCTTTTTGGCCGCGCCGACCGGCGGCACAGGCGGTTTTGGAGCCTGGCCAAGCGCTTGGCCGGTCACGGCAATCGCACACGCAGCAAAAACTAAACGGATTGACTTCATTGTGTTAATGCAAAAAATAGGGTTTATCTGCCAAGGATGGCGGCCTCAACGGCTGCCGCCATGACTCTGGCACCGGCAGCGTTAGGATGGATTTTATCCGGAAACATCTCCGGCTTGCCGCTGAGTGCGGCGTACAGGTCGATAACCGGCAAACCCTTCCGCTTGGCCAAGGCCCGCACCTTGGGGATGACCCCTTCGACAATGCTCTTTTCGCTGATACCCCAGCGCGTCTGGTAAACCGGCGCGGGCGAACAGAGCCAAATCTTCGGCTTGGCCGGCAGCGCGGCAAAGTGATCGATCATCGCCTCGTAGTCGGCGGTATAATCGGCGGCGTGCCTCCAGTTCTGCGGCTTGGTGTCATTGGTGCCCAGCTTGACCACCACCACGTCCGGATTGAACTGCGTCGCCGCCTGAAACGCCGGCCGATCCCAGTAACTGAAATCCCCCTTCTTCAGGAGAGTCGCCCCGCTGACCCCGAAGTTGCGGACCTCAAACCCGTCTCCCAGCGATCGCCCCAGCACGACCGGGTAATTGTTGTTCGCCCGATCCTTGATCGCTGCGCCGTAAGTGATGCTGTCCCCCACACAGGCGACGCGGATGGTTTCATCATACTCCTCGGGGACAACCGCCTGCCCGCGCTCAGGGAAAACCGTGGCACAGCCAACGACGACGGCGATCATCGACAATAATGCTGTCTGCAGAAAAAAGTATTTCCTCATGCGAAAGGCCCAATGAAACGCAATCCACCGCCGACTGGCAAGCCAGCGTTCCGTCGCCGCTTGGCCAAGCGCTTGGTTTTGCTTGGGCCAAAGACGCATGGCGGGTAGTTTGTCGGCGCGATATGAAGGTATTTGTTGCAGGAGGCGCCGGTTACATCGGCTCAATTTGTGTGGAGGAACTGCTCAATGCCGGACACGAGGTGACCGTGTTCGACAACCTGTCGGAGGGGCATCGTGTGGCAGTGGACGAGCGGGCGCAATTCATCGAGGGCTGCCTAAGCGACCGTGCCGCCACTCTCAGCGCCGTTGCCTCCACCGACGCCGAGGCCGTGATGCACTTTGCCGCCTTCGCGCAGGTTGGCGAGTCGATGACCGATCCGTCGAAATACTTTCGCAACAACGTCGCCAACGGCATCAATCTGCTTGACGCCGCGCTCGAGGCCGGCGTGAAGAAGTTCGTCTTCAGCTCCACCGCCGCCACCTACGGCATGCCGGACACCGTGCCGATCACCGAGCAGGAACCGCAGAAGCCAATCAACCCGTACGGCGAAAGCAAACTGATGTTCGAGACGATCCTCAAATGGTACCACGAACTGCACGGGCTGGAGTTTGTGGCGTTCCGCTACTTCAACGCCGCCGGTTGCAGCGAGAAACTCGGCGAAGAGCGCACGGTAGAGACTCACCTCATCCCCAACGTGCTGCGCGTCGCACTTGGGCAAAAGAAGGAGTGCCGAATTTTTGGCACCGACTACCCTACCCCGGACGGCACCTGCATCCGCGACTACATTCATATCGTCGATCTCGCCCAGGCGCACATGCTCGCGCTCGAGCCGGGCAAATGCGGCTTTTACAATCTCGGCAATGGTGAAGGCTATTCTGTCCGCGAAGTAATCGAGACCTGCAGGCAGGTCAGCGGCAAACCGATCCCCGCTGTTGAGGAACCGCGCCGTCCCGGCGATCCCGCCCGCCTCATCGCCGGATCGCAAAAGGCCATCGACGAGCTCGGCTGGAAACCGCGCTACGCCACCCTCGAGCAGATCGTGGACTCGGCCTGGCGCTGGCATTCTGCCCACCCCAACGGCTACTCCGGCTGACCAATGACGCCAAGCGCCGACTACCTCGAGAAATGCCGCAAACTGGCGGATAACGCGCTGGACCAGGCGGAACCCATCCACAAGGCCGCAGACTGGTTTGCCGGGACAATTCTTGCCAGGCGGATGGTACACCTGTTCGGCTCCGGCCACAGCCGCATCATGGTCGAGGAAATGTGGCCGCGCTACGGCTCGTTCCCCGGCTTCAACCCGATCGTCGAGCTGTCGCTGACTTTTCACAACCCGGTCGTCGGCGCGAACGGTCAGCGACAGGCGATGTTCCTCGAGAACACCCCCGGCCTGGCCAAGCGCATCTTGCGGAACTACGACTTGTCGCCGGACGACTCAGCGCTCGTCGCCTCGTCCAGCGGCTGCAACGTCGTCCCGATCGAGATCGCGCAGGAGTTCCAGCAGCGCGGCGTCCGGGTCGTTGCGCTGATCAGCCTGCAACATTCCGAAGCCAGCGAAAGCCGGCATGAATCCGGCAAAAGATTGCAGGACTTCGCTGACCTCGTCCTCGACACCGGCGCACCGGTCGGCGACGCCATGACCGCGATCGACGGCATGGACACCCCCGTGTCACCCGGCTCCACAGTCGGCGGCTGCATGATCGTCAATGCCCTCAAGGCCGAGGTGGCCGACCGCCTGACCAAAACCGGCCAGCCGCCCACGGTGCTCACCGCAGAGGCGCTCGTCGGCAAAGAGCGCGCCACCGAGCTGTTCGAGGCCGCCTACGACGAGCACGCACGCCGTCTGGCCAAGCTCTACGAAAAGCTCGGCAGCAACTGAACGCGCTGGCCAAGCGCCAAGCTTGAAGTCCCGGCCAAGCGCTGCTTCAATCCCTTTCGCATGAAAGAGCAACCGCTGCGCACGACCGTCATCGGCAGCTACCCCTTCCCCGGCTGGCTCGAGTTCGCCTGCCAAAACCTCGAGGAATTTGGCGACGCCGACCGCGAGGAGATGATCGACGATGCCGTGACTGCCGCGGTGCACGACCAAAACACCGCCGGGCTCGACGTGATCACCGACGGGGAACAGACGCGGCTCGACTTCAACCTGTCATTTTACGGTTTCCTAGAGGGCATCGATCTTGAGAGCGCACCGCCGCGGCGCTTCGGCCCGCCGGCCCACGACCAGCGCGGCAAACACAAGATCAGCTGGCCGTTCGAGGCGCCCAAAGGGCTGGGCACGGTTGACGATTTCAAGCGGCTTCAGCGCCTGGCCAAGAGCGACGCGACTCTCAAGGCCAGTGTCCCTGGCCCGTACACGCTCGCCGGCCGCCTGCTACCCAACCGCCGTTACCCCGACCGCTGGGCCATCACCGAGGAACTGATCCCGGTTGTCGCACGCGAACTCGAGGATCTCGTCGCCGCCGGCTGCGCGGAGATCACCGTCGACGAGCCGTCGATGAGCTGCTACGCGCACAGGGAGGACACCAAGCAGTTCGTCGATATTTTCAATCGCACCGTCGAGCCTATCGCCGGCAAGTGCCGCCTGTCCACGCACCTTTGCTTCGGCAACTACAAGGGCCACGCCGTCGGGTTGCGCCGCTATGGACCAATGTTCCCGGACTTCCTCGAGTTCAACGTGGACGAGCTGCACCTCGAGATGGCCAGCCGCGAGTTTGCCGAGCTGGAACTGATCGGCGAAATCGCCAAGCGCAGGGACGTCGCCGTCGGCATCATCGACGTGAAGAGCTACTACATCGAGACCGTCGAGGACGTCGCCGGACGCGTGCGCCGCTGTCTCGAGTTTGCGCCACCCAACCGGCTCGCCCTTGCGCCCGACTGCGGCCTCAGCCAGACCGCCCGCTGGGCCGCCAGGCAAAAGCTGCAGAACATGGTCGAGGGCGTCGCGCTCGTCCGCAGGGAACTCGGCGTCGCATGATCAAGCCGGCCCTGCAGGGCGAAGCCTTTCTCGCCGACGTCCGCGACGCCGCCAGCCTGCGGGATGAACTGCATATCTGGTGGCTTGGCCAAAGCGGTTTTCTCGTCCAGTGGCACGGCAGCCACCTGCTATTCGACCCATACCTCTCCGACTCGCTCTCGCGCAAGTACGCCGCCACCGACAAGCCGCACACTCGCATGACCGAGCGGGTCATTTCACCGGATGCGCTGGATTTCATCAACCTCACCACCTCCAGCCACAATCACACCGACCATCTTGACGGCGAAACACTGATCACCCTCATGCAGGCCAACCCGAAGATGCAACTGCTCGTGCCGGCGGCCAACCACGCATTCGCCGCCGATCGCCTGGACGTCGATCCCGACCAACTCAAGGCCATCGACGCCGGGCAATCGATTGCGCTTGGCCCAATTGAGTTGCACGCCGTCCCGGCGGCGCACGAGGAGTTGGCCAGGGACGATCTCGGACGTCATCAATTCGTCGGCTACGTGGCCAAGCTTGGCCCGTGGACGATTTACCATAGCGGCGACACCATCCCGTACGACGGGATGGAGGCGAACTTGCGGCAGTGGAAAATCGACGTTGCGCTGC
>MPMF02352587.1_pt1 | contig 13343 bp, 13 predicted proteins | sample 1617271 | NCBI WGS metagenome assembly MPMF02 (sample SAMN05944812, study PRJNA350692) | marine metagenome | biome: marine; feature: ODZ; material: water; isolation source: 120 m water sample prefiltered with 30 um filter, filtered on to 0.2 um... | place: Pacific Ocean | collected 2012-04-09... | reverse complement strand
CTGATGATATGAGACAATCTTCGAGTTTGTTTATGATACATTTTTATTGAAAAAAGGTGCAAAAATTAATTATTACGATCCATCAGGAATAAAAAATGAATTTTCTAAATATAAAAATTTACTGTTTTGTGACAATTTAAATAAGACATGTAATAATGCTGATCTAGTAATAATTCATACTGAATGGGAAGAGTTTAAAGCTCTAGATTTTAGAAAATTGAATAAAAAAAAGAAATTTAAAATTTATGATATGAGAAATCTCTATTCAGCAAAATTGATGAAAAAAAAAAGGTATAAGTTATTATTCAATAGGAAGGTAATATTTTTAAATTTCGAATATTGCATCTATTTCTACAGCAGCACCCAAGGGTAAAGAATTAGTACTTATAGCAGCTCTAGTATGTTTGCCTTTATCTCCAAAAAGAAATGATAAAGTTTCCGAAGCTGGGTTTATCACTTTAGGTTGATCAAAAAAGTCATCCGTAGAATTTACAAAGCCAGTAATTTTAATACAATTTTTAATATTCTCTAAATTTCCATTCATAGCTTTACTAGCTTGAGCTAAAATATTTATCACACATAATTTCGAAGCTTTTTGACCGTCTTCTAGAGTTAAATCTTTACCAATTTTACCTTTTGTAATTCTGTTATCTGGTCCGATCGGAAGTTGACCAGAAATGTAGAGTAGGTTAGCTATTTTTTTAAAGGGTACGTAAGCACCTACTGGATCAGGAGCTTTTGGTAGTTCAATATTTAGTTGCTTAAGTTTTTCAAAAACCACTAATTCTTTTTTTTCATCCACTCAGGTTTTTTCCATATTTTCCAATCACCTTCTTTTTTAGTTTTTTCAGTTTCAGTGGATGTTGTGGTGTTACCAGTAATATTACATTTAATTTTTTTGAATATATTAACCGTCGAATCTTTTGGGATAGAAGCGCAATCATCTGCAAAAGAATTAGAACTAAAAAGTGATAGTATTAGTAAAAGTGGCATTAATTTAAATATTTTCATTTTTTTCCTTTTTTCTTTTTATTCCTATCATATTCTTTTCTTTTTTCAATTAAAATTAATGCATCATTCATATTGATTTCATTGGGGTTTTTTTCTTCCGGAATAGTGGCATTTAGAGATTTATATTTTATATATGGACCGAATTTTCCTTTCATGACTCTAACTGGTTTTTTATCATCAGGGTGTTCTCCCAAATGTTTTATTTCAGATGAAGATATTCTTCCAGGTTTAGCATCTGCTATCATATCAACAGCTCTATTTAATCCAATTGAAAATATATCTTCAGCGGATTCTATTCTAGCGGATTTATTTTCACACTTAAGATAAGGACCGAATCTTCCTGAGTTTAGGCTAATATCTTTTCCTGAATCAGGATGTTGGCCAAGAATTTTTGGAAGTGAGCATAAAAATTTTGCTTTATCCAAATCAATTGAATGAATCGAAATTCCTTTGGGTATAGATACATTTTTAATATTTTTATTCTCAGTTTTTTTTTTAGATTTTATTTTTTTAATTGTATTTTCTTCTTCCAGAAGCTCGTATTGCAAGTAGGGGCCAAATCTACCGCTCTTCAAAATTATTTCTTTTCCGTTTGAATTTAATCCTATGAGTTTAGGCTCAGACAAAGCGTTTGATTCTGCTGCTTTTGATTTAGATAGAGGTCTTGTGAATTTACATTCAGGATAATTAGAACAACCTATAAAAGCTCCTCCCTTAAAACTATTTTTTAAGCTAAGTTCACCAATGCTACATAATGGACACTTTCTATCAATTTTACCATCCTGAGTTGTATCAAAAATTAATTCACCTAGACTTTCATTTAATAGGTCAAGAACCTCTCTTGTCCTCTTTCCTTTAACTGATTGAACATTTTCATTAAAATCTTTCCAAAATTTTTCTAAAACACCAAGCCATTTAATTTTTCCTGAAGTGATTTCATCTAACTGATCTTCAAGATCAGCAGTAAAATTGTAATCGACGTACTTAGAAAACAACTTTTCTAAAAATGCAGCTAAAAGTTTACCTCTGTCTGTGGGGTGAAATCTTTTATTGATAAGATCTACATAATTTCTTGTTGACAAAACGGAAATTATACTAGCGTAAGTTGAGGGTCTACCAATACCTAGTTCTTCTAGTTTTTTTACTAGACTAGCTTCAGAATATCTTGGCGGAGGTTCCGTAAAATGTTGCGCCTCTACAATTTTATCTATATTTACGGTTTCTTTATTTTTTACTTCAGGTAAAATTTTGTCTGCATCATCTTTATTATCTATACCTTCATATAACTTTAAAAAACCATCAAATTTTAAAACGGATCCTGAAGCTCTAAATTTAATACTTTCATCTCTTGATGATAAAATTATTGTATTTCTGTCATATTCAGCGCTTTGCATTTGTGAAGCAAGAGCTTTCTTCCATATTAAATCATATAATTTGAATTGATCAGAATTTACATATTTTTTAACATCGGATGGAGATCTTGTTATATCAGTGGGTCTAATAGCTTCGTGAGCTTCTTGTGCATTTTTAGCTTTTTTACCACTATAATTATTTTGCGTTTCCGGTAAATATTTTTTTCCGTAGTTGGAGGATATGTAATCTCTAAAGGAAGATATAGCTTCATTAGAAATTTGTGTCCCATCCGTTCTCATATAAGTAATCAGACCAACACTTTCACCCTCTATATCAACACCTTGGTATAATCTTTGTGCAATCTGCATAGTTCTTGAAGCACCAAAACTACATTTTCCTGAAGCAACTTGCTGCATTGTAGAAGTTGTAAAGGGTGCTGTAGGATTTTTCTTATAAACTTGTGATGTTATATCAGAAATGAAATATTCTTTAGAATTAATTTTATTTATAGCATCATCAACAGTTTCTTTGTTAGGAAATGAGAATTTTTCAACTTTAACACTATTATAAGAAATCAATTTTGATGAAATTTCTTTACTGTCATTGTTTTTGAAATTTAAACTAATTGTCCAGTATTCTTTAGGAATAAATAACTCAATCTCATGTTCTCTTTCTGAAATTAATTTTAGAGCTACCGATTGAACTCTACCAGCAGACTTTGAGCCAGGTAATTTGGTCCACAATATGGGAGATATATTGAATCCAACTAGATAATCTAAAGCTCGTCTAGCCATATACGCGTCTACTAATTGAGGTTCAATATCTCTTGGATTTTCTATGCCTTTCGTAACAGCTTTTTTAGTAATTTCATTAAACACCACTCTTTCAATTTTTTTATCTTTTAATAGTTTTTTTTGATCAAGGACTTCCTTTACATGCCAAGCTATGGCTTCGCCTTCACGATCAGGGTCAGTAGCTAAGATAATTTTATTTGAATCTGCAGCAGCATCAGTGATTTCTTTTAAATACTTTTTAGAAAAAGCATCAATTTCCCACAGCATCCGAAAGTTATTTTCTGGATCTACTGAACCATTTTTGGATGGTAGGTCACGAATATGCCCATAGCTTGCTAGAACTTTATAATCTTTTCCCAGATATTTATTAATCGTTTTTGCTTTAGCTGGACTTTCTACAATTACTAGGTTCATTCAACGTTCCTAGGAAACTTTACTGTCAAATATAATTTGTTTTGTCAAATTAAGGATTTAAAAAGATTAAAAAATGGCTTGTAATCTAGATTTTAATTTTATGTTCAGTTTTATTTTTTAGGTTAGAGATATTTTTTCTATGTGTGAACATTATTAAAATAAAAAAAACAAATAAAATTAATTTTATTTCTTCTTCAATATAAGTAATAGAATCAATTGATTGTAGTGCAGTATCTTTAATTAAAGTTACAGCAAACACTGTTAAAGACGAAAACATCGAAGATAGAGATGAATATCTAAATATTAAAGAAACAGCCAACCATGTAAACATAAACAAGAGAGCTAATTGAATAGATAGAGCAAGTAAAATTCCCAGATATGTAGCTACACCTTTGCCACCTTTAAATTTCAACCAAACTGGAAAAATATGTCCCAAAAAAGCTAACAGGCATGATAATTGAATCAGTTCAGGGAAATATTCCTGAGCAATTATTACTGGTACATAACCTTTTAAAATATCTAATAGGAGTGTAAATGCTGCTAAGAGTTTATTGCCAGTTCTAAGTACATTGGTTGCTCCAATGTTTCCAGAGCCAATATTTCTGATGTCACGATTTACAAAATTTTTAGTTAAGATTAATCCGAAAGGTACTGAACCACTCAAATAAGAGAATAAAATAACTATTAAGACATCCATTATTTATTAAACTCTTTCAAAGGCCATTTCACCCTTTACGAAAGTTTTTAATATTTGTCCTTGCATTTTTCTATGCTCAATAGGGGTATTTTTAGATTTTGATTTAAGTTTGTCTTTATTAACCACCCAAGGTTTGTTTATGTCAAATACACATAAATCGGCATCGTTTCCTTTTTCTAGACTTCCTTTATTTATACCAAGAATTTTTGCTGGATTTGATGTAATTGAAGCAATTAGTTTCTTAAGTTTAACTGATTTGTTATGAAAAAGTTCTAAAGATAAAGGTAATAAGGTTTCAACGCCAGTAGCACCGGTTGTTGCTTGGGAAAATGTTAATCTCTTTGATTCTTCATCTTCAGGTTTGTGATCTGAAACTATCACATCAATCGTACCGTCATTTATGGCTTCAACAAGTGAATGTCTATCATTTTCAGTTCTTAGTGGGGGAGAAAGCTTTAAAAAAGTTCTAAAGTCGCCAATATCATTTTCATTTAATGATAAATTATTAATAGAAACACCTGTTGTGAAGATTTTACCTTCATTTTTAGCTTTTTTAATAACAGAAATTGTTTTTTCCGATGATATTTGTGAAATGTGATATCTGCAAAAGTATTCTTCAAGAAAAGACAGATCTCTTTCAACAATAATTTTTTCAGCTAGGAAAGGAATTCCTTTTAAACCAAGTCTTGTCGATATTTCTCCTTCATTAATCAATCCTCCTTCAGATAAAATGTTGTCTTCAGCATGTTGCATTATTAATGATTCTGATTGACTAGCAAAGTTCATTATTCTTGTCATAACTTGTGGATTTTGTACTGTTTTAATTCCATCTGTAAAAGCGACTATTCCTTTTCTTTTAAGAAGACCAAATTCAGTCATTTGTTTACCTTCTGTATTTTTGGTTAATGTAGCAGAGGGAAAAATATTGATTCTGGATTTGTCTCTTCCTCTTCGTTTAAGAAAGTCAACCATCGAAACATTATCGATTACAGGAGAAGTGTTTGGCATAGAGACAACAGAAGTAACACCTCCTGATAATGCTGCATCACTTAGTGTTCTAAAATTTTCTTTATACTCATAACCAGGCTCTCCTACAAAAACTCTCATATCGACTATACCTGGTATTAATACTTGTTTTTTTAGGTCAATTTTTTCTGCTGTTGAAGGTATATTACCATTGGCAACTTTCTTTCCTGCAGCTTTTATCAAGCCTTTTGTGTCAATAATTAATCCTCCTATTTCATCCAAATCATTTTTAGGATCAATTATTCTTGCGTTAATTAAATATTTTTCTTTCATTATTTTTTTTTACAAAAAATTTTTAAACAAGCCATTCTTACAGCTACACCAAGTTCAACCTGTTCTCTTATTACGCTTCTATTAATATCATCAGCTAAATTTGTGTCTATCTCGACACCTCTGTTCATTGGACCAGGATGCATTATCAAAGCATCTTTATTTGCCTTCTTTAATTTGTCTGGCGTTAAACCAAAATATTCATAATATTCTCTTGCTGATGGTAGAAAGGATCCATGCATCCTTTCGTTTTGTAATCTTAACATCATGACAATATCGCAATTTTCTAAACCTTTTTTCATATTCGTAAAAGCTTTCACACCAAGGCGTTCTATTGAATGTGGTAGTAAAGTTTTAGGAGCAACGACATTAATTTCAGCACCAAGCATATTCATTAAATAAATATTTGATCTGGCAACTCTTGAATGTAGAATATCTCCACAGATTGCTATTTTTAAACCCTCAACCTTACCTTTTCTATTAATTATAGTAAGGGCGTCTAACAATGCTTGTGTAGGATGTTCACGTCTACCGTCGCCTGCGTTTATAACAGCACAATTTACTTTTTGTGACAATAAATTTGGAGCTCCTGAATCTTGATGCCTTATTACAATAATATCCGGATGCATAGCATTTAGAGTCATGGCAGTATCTATTAAGGTTTCACCTTTTTTTATTGCTGAGTTTACAATATTCATAGACATTACATCTGCCCCAAGTCTTTTTCCCGCAAGCTCAAAAGAGCTTTGCGTTCTTGTTGAGGGCTCGAAAAATAAATTAATTTGTGTTTTTCCTCTTAGAATATCTATTTTTTTTGAATCACTTTTATTTAAAATAATAAATGTTTTTGCTTGTTTCAGTATTTCGGAAACTTGAGAAAAAGAAATATCTTGAATACCTAAGAGGTGATTTTGTTCAATTTTAATAGCTTTAAGTTTTTTAATTATAGCCATTAAAATCAACTCTATAACTCTTTGTAGGTAACTATGCAAGCATTTTGATTAATTTGATAAATAATCTATTGCACCTTGCAGTATAAATGCAGCAGCATTTTTATCCAATTTATTGACTCTATTAGAGACATTTGTGTTCAATTCATTAGTTATTTTAAAGCTTCCTTCGCTCGAAAGACGTTCGTCCCACATGGTTATAGGAATCGTAATATTTTTTGACAAGTTTTTGGCGAAGTCACTTGCAGATTGAGATGATTTTCCCAACGAACCATCCATATTTATAGGATTTCCGATAATAATTCCTTTTATGTCATTTTCTTTAATAATTTGATTTATTTGTTTTATTAAAACTTCAAATTTACTTTTTTGTAAAACTTTAAGGGGGGTGGCAACTTTTTTATTTTCATCACATATTGCGAATCCTATATTCTTATTTCCGGGATCAATTCCTAACAATCTAGAATTGTTTTCAATATTTGTTTTAAATTCATCAATACTGACTATATTGTATGTTTTCATCTTAAATGCTATTTTGCTTACTTATTTGCTAATAATCACAAATGTCAATAGATAAGGATACAGTAAAACACATATCAAAGTTAGCTAGGATTTCCTTAGACGAAAAGAAAATTGATAGTCTTTCCAAGGATCTTTCATCAATAATGAAGTTTATTGAAAAACTTAATGAATTAAATACAGATAAAACTACTCCGCTTACATCAATAATAAATGCTTCTCTTAAAACAAGAGAAGATGAAGTAAAAGATGGAAAAATAAGAGATCAAATTTTAAAAAATTCACCAGAAAAAAATGAAGAATTTTTTGTAGTACCAAAAGTGGTTGAATAATATGGTAAATATATCAGATTTTTCACTTGCTAAATTAGTTTCGGGTATAAAAAGGAAAGATTTTACCTCCGAAGAAGTGACAAAATCATTTATAAGCAATTCCGAAAAATCTAAGAAGTTGAATGTTTATATCACTGAATGTTTTGAAGAAGCAACCAAATCTGCAAAAAACTTTGACAAAAAAAAAGATTATAAAGGTTTATTAGCTGGTATTCCAATAGCTGTGAAAGATTTATTCTGTACAAAAAATATTAAAACTACTGCAGGCAGCAAGATACTACACAATTTTGTTCCTACATATGAATCAACAGTTACAAATAATTTATGGTCAGAAGGTGCTTTTTTATTAGGAAAGTTAAACTGTGATGAATTTGCAATGGGATCATCTAATGAGACTAGTTTTTTTGGAAATGTTATTAATCCATTCAAGGATAAACAAGTTCCTGGAGGATCTTCTGGAGGGTCAGCTTCAGCATTAGCTGCAAATCTTTCACCTGTAACTATTGGTACTGATACAGGAGGATCTATTCGCCAACCAGCATCTTTTACCGGAACTGTTGGGTTGAAACCTACTTATGGAAGATGTTCAAGATGGGGAATAGTTGCTTTTGCCTCTTCTTTAGATCAAGCGGGACCGATGACTAAAAATGTGGAAGACTCTGCTTTATTATTACAGGCAATGTCCGGATATGATCCGAAAGATTCTACTTCAGTTGATATCAAGGTAGAAAATTATAGTTCAAAATTAACTGATAGAGTTAAAGGTTTAAGAATTGGAATACCAAAGGAATATAGAGTTGATAATATGCCAAGTGAAATTGACAAACTCTGGAAAAAAGGTGTTGATTATTTAAAAGACGCTGGTGCTATTATAAAAAATATTTCTTTACCACATACTAAGTACGCTCTTCCAGCATATTATATTGTTGCGCCCGCTGAAGCTTCATCAAATCTTGCTAGATATGATGGTGTAAAATATGGTCACAGGTCTAAAGGTAATAATTTGTTAGAAATGTATGAGAATACCAGATCCGATGGTTTTGGAAATGAAGTAAAAAGAAGAATTCTAATTGGTACTTATGTTTTGTCTTCAGGTTATTATGATGCTTATTATTTAAAAGCTCAAAAAGTTAGACAATTAATCAAAAATGATTTTGATAAAGTTTTTAATGATGTAGATGCGATATTAACCCCATCAACACCAAGTGCGGCATTCAAAATAGGTGAAAAAAAAGACGATCCAGTTTCTATGTATTTAAATGATATTTTTACAGTACCAGTTAATTTAGCTGGTCTACCAGCTATTTCTGTTCCCGTAGGTTATGATAAAAATAATTTACCTCTAGGACTACAACTTATTGGCAAACCATTTGATGAACAGACAATTCTAAATCTTTCATTGGCTATAGAAAAAAGCGCTAATTTTAAAAGAAAAATCAATGTTTGGTGGAACTAATGACCGAAAAAAAATTTGATTATTATATACAAGGCGAAAAAGATAAGTGGGAAGTTATTATTGGTTTAGAGGTTCATGCACAAGTTTTATCTAAATCAAAACTTTTTTCATCATCTCCTACAAAATTTGGTGCCGAACCTAATACACAAGTTAGTTTAGTTGATTCGGCATTTCCAGGGATGCTTCCTGTCATAAATCAATTTTGTATAGAACAAAGCGTTAAGACAGGATTAGGCTTAAAAGCTAAAATTAACCTAAATTCTGTTTTTGATAGAAAAAACTATTTTTATGCTGATTTACCACAGGGATACCAAATTTCACAATACAAGAATCCAGTTGTTGGTGAAGGAGAGATTATACTTGATATGCCGTACGGAACAAAAAAAATTGGTATCGAAAGACTTCATCTGGAACAAGATGCTGGCAAAAGTATACACGACATGGACCCCGATAATACTTTTGTAGATCTCAATAGATCGGGTGTGGCGCTAATGGAAATCGTTAGTAAACCAGATTTAAGATCACCTGATGAAGTGAATACTTATATAAAAAAATTAAGATCTATAATGAGATACCTTGAAACCTGTGACGGAAATATGCAAGAAGGATCACTAAGAGCCGATGTAAATGTTTCAGTTAGAAAAGTAGGCGAAAAAAGATTTGGTACAAGATGTGAGATTAAAAATGTAAATTCGATTAAATTTATGCAAATGGCTATTGAATATGAAGCAAAAAGACAAGTTGAGCTTTTAGAAAATAATAAACAAATAGATCAGGAAACAAGATTATATGATACCAAAAAAAATACCACTAGGTCCATGAGATCAAAAGAAGACGCTCACGATTACAGATATTTTCCTGATCCAGATTTATTACCACTTAATTTAAAACAAAGTTTAGTTGATAAATTAAAAAAAGAATTGCCTGAACTACCAGATGAAAAAAAAGAAAGATTTATAAAAGAACACAATTTATCCGCATATGAAGCAAACATACTAGTAGCTGAAAAAGAAATTTCAGATTATTACGAAGAAGTGATTAAAGGGTGTGATAAAAAATTAGCAACAAATTGGATTATCGGTGATTTATTTGCCTTATTGAATAAAAAAAATCTCTCTATTTCTCAATCTCCAGTTAGTGCAAAAAATTTATCAGCCTTAATTAAAATGATAACTGCAGGAAAAATTTCTGGAAAAATTGCAAAAGATGTTTTTGAAAAAATGCAAGATGACAACAAAGATCCTCAGCAAATTGTTGATAAAGAAAACCTAATACAGCAAAGCGATCCAATAGAATTAGAAAAAATAATTTCAGAAGTACTTTCAAAAAATCAAGATAAAGTTACTCAGTATAAATCTGGAAAAACAAAACTCTTTGGTTATTTTATTGGTGAAGTTATGAAAGTTTCTAAAGGAAAAGCTAATCCTCAACTTGTTAATGAAATTCTCAAAATAAAATTAAAATAATAATGTTAAAAAATATTGAAGTAACTCAAGATTTGTTAGATTACATTTATAATCATACTCAACCTTTACATCCAACACAAAAAGATATTTTAACATACAACAAGTCTCTCGGAGATATTCAGAGAATGCAAATTTCTGAGGTTCAAGGTCATTTTCTTCAGTTAATTATTAAGATTAATAATGTTAAAAATTGTTTGGAAATAGGAACTTTTACTGGATTTAGTGCGTTAACAATGGCTCTCGCATTGCCAAATGGAGGCAAAGTAACAACTTTGGATCATGACGAAAAAATAGTTCACGTTGCAAAGGATTTTTTTAAAAAGGGAAAATTAGATAATAAAATAGAAACAGTTATTTCACCAGCTTTAGAAACCTTGAAAAAATTTTCCCAAGAGGGAAAGAAATTTGACTTAATCTTTATAGATGCAGATAAAGTTAATTATAAAAATTACTATGAATTATGTTTAAATTTGATTAATAAAAATGCTCTTATAATTTTTGATAATGTTTTATGGCATGGAGATGTATCTAAAGAAAATGTTATAGATAAACATACAAATATAATGAGAGAGTTTAATAAGTACATTAAAGACGATAATAAAGTTGAAAAAGTTATATTACCATTAGGAGATGGATTAACAGTTTGTAGGAAAATATAATGTTCAATATTCAAGATTTTTATAAAATTAAAGCGATTGTTAGCTGCAATCTGCATAAAGAATATTAATTCTTTTTTTCATGAATCCAACATTAAGTTTAATCAATGATCCAATTCCTAGTTTGATCAAAAAAATAGCTATACCTGCTAGCGTAGGTACTTTTTTTCAAACAATGTTTAATGTTGTTGACACTTTTTTTGCTGGAAAGATTTCTCCCGAAGCATTATCAGCTCTTGCAAAATCTTTTCCAATTTACTTCATTATAATTGCTGCTTGCGTTGGTGTAACAGTAGGCGGAACAACTTTAGTTGCAAATAGCATTGGCGAGAATAACAAAGAAAATATTTTAAAGTATTTTGCTCATACTATTATTTTTGCCATCATAGTTTCAATACTAATTACAATAATTGGTTTAGTCTTTTCTCCAGGCTTGTTTGCATTAATGGGTTCGGCTGATGAAGTAATTGTATTAAGTCTTAAATATACAAATGTAATATTTGCTGGATCAATTATTTTTATCACGGTAGTTGCTTTAAATTCTTTACTTCATGCCGATGGTGATACCAAAACATACAGAAATGTACTTATTTTAAGTTTTTTCCTTAATATAGGTTTAAATCCACTATTTATTTTTGGATATGGTTTTATACCAGCAATGGGAATTGCTGGAATAGGCGTGGCAACAATTGTTGCCCAGTTTGTTGGATTTCTTATTATTTTTAGTAAAGTAATTAAATCGAGTAGAATTAAAAACATAACTACAAAATATTTTTATCCAAAAGTTTATTTATTAACAAATCTGTTTTACCAATCAGCACCAATTTCGGCTGCTTTACTATTAATCTCTGTAGGTAATTTCATAATACTAACTTATATTGGAGTTTTCGGTGAATATGCGATAGCTGGATATGGATCAGCTGCTCGATTTGAACAAATACTTTTATTACCAGTTTTGGGACTGAATACTGCCATCATATCAATCATTGGACAAAATTTTGGAGCAAAAAATTTTTTAAGAGTGAAAGAATCTTATTTTAAGGCTGTAATTTACGGTTTTATTCTTATGATAATATCAGGATCAATAATTTTTGTATCTGCAGATAAAATTGTTAGTATTTTTTCAGATAATCCAAGTGTAATTAGTTTTGGAATAACTTATCTAAAAATATCAGCTTTAATTTTTCCAGCCTATCCAATTTTTTTTATAAGTAACGGTTTCTTTATGGCTATTAAAAAATCTTCCTACTCAATGTATTTAAATATAATCAGAAACGTTATTTTGCCGATACCAACGATAATAGTTGCAATAATGTTTGATGGTAGTTTTCAAACATTTTTCTGGAGTTATTGTTTTTTCAATTGGCTTTATGTGCTATGTTTATTTACTTTTGTAAGCGTTTATATAAAAAGAAATTTAAACTAATTTAGCCGAGTCTTTTAACCAATCCCATAAATAACCAGCAAAAGATCTTCTAACATATAAATCAACATCATTTTCACTTTTTCGGTAAATAGTGACATCGACATGATTTAGTATGGTTTGAACAACCTTGTTGTTTCCAAAATCATCCGAGTTAAAATCAAAAGGACATCCTTTGGAAAGAACTTCAAATATATTTGAGCCTGATAATTGAAAAATTGTAAAGTGATCAGTAACATTTGTTATTGCCCCAAGGTTAGTTTTACTAATATTATCAAACAGCACTTGTTCAAGTTCGTAGATATTAGTTTCTTTTGATATTTCGTTATTTGAAACTAACAGCCATTCATTAGGCCCCAGCCATAACGAAGAAATTTTTTCTTTACTAGACGTGCTACATGATTCATTGGGCAGTATCATTCCAAGAATTTTTCTTATTTTGTTTGCAAATTCCTTATTTTCCAGATTACCTCGCAGATTAATTTTTGCTATGGGAGTTTTTTCTTTCATAGAAAAATTATTGTAAGATTGGCTTTCGGAAACTGGTGTAAAAAAATCAAGCATTTAATCTATCTCCCTTTTTATCTAAAAAAACTACATCTGAAACAGTAACTTCGATAGTTTTATTTGGCATAGGTATAAAAAGTTTCTTTCCTTTCAATTTTTTCCCATTTTTTACAACAGCTAGAGCGATTGATTTGTTTAAATTTGGACTATAGTAGCTAGAAGTCACGTGACCTAACATATCCATTGGAGGTTTATTTTTTACTTCTTGAACAATTTGTGCGCCCTCTTCTAGAATTTCCTTAGGATCATTTGTAAGAAGTCCAACAAGTTGTTTTCTATTTTCTCTCATCGTATCAGATCGATACAGTGATCTTTTTCCTATAAAATCATGTTTTTTCTTGCTTATGATCCAATCCATTTGTAAATCAACCGGAGTGATTGTGCCGTCTGTTTCTTGTCCTGTAATTAT
>MPMF02095922.1_pt1 | contig 13370 bp, 9 predicted proteins | sample 1617271 | NCBI WGS metagenome assembly MPMF02 (sample SAMN05944812, study PRJNA350692) | marine metagenome | biome: marine; feature: ODZ; material: water; isolation source: 120 m water sample prefiltered with 30 um filter, filtered on to 0.2 um... | place: Pacific Ocean | collected 2012-04-09... | reverse complement strand
CAAGATCAAGGAATTCCGGGGCATCGCCACCCGCTACGACAAGACCGATACCAGCTACGCCGCAAACTTGAACCTCGCCGCCACCATCATTGCCATGCGCTAATTGTCAACAGGCCCTAGCAGGCTGCTGAAAAACTATTTGGAAGCCTTCGCGAGCGGGTTTAGCAGCCGTCTGCTAAGGCATTTCAAGGTAGCACCGTTAAGCTTTGGCCAGCGCCGTCCCCCCCACCCCAACCCTCCCCCACAAGGGGGGAGAGAGTGTAAGGTACTGTTATTTCGTATTTTTTCCCTCCCCCTCGATGGGGGAGGGCAGGGAGGGGGTGTTTTTTCGTTATCGTAGCCGGGGAGAGAGAGGGGGCGGCGACGAAGTCGCCACGCTAGCCCAAATGCATTGGAGCCATCACCACCGAGTTTTTCAGCAGCCTGCTAGGTTGGTCTTCTTCGACATCGTCTCGAGCACGGTCTGATTTCCCGATTCGAAGCCGTAGTAGATGGAGACGCATCCCGACTCGCGCAGCAACTTCAGGATTTCCGGCGTCACCGTGTTGACCCGTCCGGTGCAGTTGTATTGCACCTCGAGGCCGCGATCCAGGATGCCCTCGTAAAAATCCCGGATCTTGCGTTCGCTGAGCATGACCAAGTCGTCGACGATGTAAAAGCCGTCGAGCCGATAGCGCTCGATCAGGTATTCCAACTCATCCAGGATGTCTGTGGCCGGCCGAATGCGGTAGGCGCTGGAGCGATAGCATAAGTTGCAGGCATAGGGGCAGCCGCGGCCGGTGACCAGCGTCAGCATGCGGGCGTTTTGATCGAAGGGGTAGAACTTGTTGCAGGTGATGTACTTTTCCAGCGGATAAACCTCGCGGTCGGGCCAGCCGACCTCGGTCTTGGTGACCTGGCGCGGAAGTATGGGCTTGCCGTTGTCGAAGAACTCACCGTCCCGCAGGTAACAGATGCCTTGGACGTCCTCGATGTTCATCTTGCCGGCGAAGACCTTCATCAAGGCGATCATCGTCAATTCGGCCTCGCCGACGGTGACGATATCGGCGCCCGTCTTGCGCAGCGCAAACTCGGGAATGGGGCTCGGCATCGAGCCCCCCAGGATGATAGTGGCATTGGGAACCACGGCCCGGATGATGTTGCAGATGCGTTCGACCTCGCGGAACATCGGGTAGAGGGCCCCGATGCCGAACACCTTGGCGCCGCTTTGGATGAATATCTTGGCAAGCTCGATGTCATCGTAGCCGTAGATGCTGCAGTCGGTCATCCTGACATCGACGTTGCAGCGCCGCAGCGTCGTGGCGATGTCGCCCGGCCCCAGATTCATCAACTTTTTGCGGTAGTAGTCGTTGGGCACCACGAGCATGAACTTCAGGCCGTCGAGGTCCGGGTAGTCGGGGGCCTCTGTGATCTTGTCGCCGGATCGAATGGCACTGGCCCAGGCGCTGGTCATCATCGGTTTGCCGTCAGGCGACAACACGGAAGCAAATTGGCTGGAGATCTTGGCGCTGGCCATATGGTTGTCCCTATGGTTGCCGATCAGCATCCCACAGATGACCGCATCCAGTCGTTGTGGGGCGCCGTCGGGGTCTGGCATCGCACTGCCCCTGGCCGCGGCTCGGCCGGCACGGGGCCGCGCCTCACGAATTGGAGTTAGAAACGATCCAGCGCAAGTCAAGACAGCTCCAGCGCAGCAGAGAGACCTGGGGCTGGTCTGCTCCCGGCTGCTAAGCGAAGCAAGAGTCGGTGGCCGCCACTATCGCAGTCGGGGAGAGAGCGGACTTGGCGAAACCGTTCGCTTTGGCAACCCTGGTGGGCGCTTGCCTTTCCGGCTCAGCCCCGCGTCGCCACGGCCTCGCCGAAGGCGGCAAATAGCGCCCGCTGTTCGGGGATGTGGGTGAGAAACTCCGGGTGCCACTGGACGCCCAGCGCAAATGCCCGGGCGTCGCGCACCCGGGCCGCTTCGGCGGTGCCGTCCTCGGCCGTGGCTTCCAGCTCGAGGCCGGGACCCAGCCGGTCGACACCCTGGGCATGGGCTGAGTTGACCTCGAGGCGGGGCCGCCCGAGTAGGCCGGCGAGTTGGCCGCCGGGCACCAGCGCCACCTCGTGGCTTGGGGCGAAGCGCTCCTCCAGCGGTTGTTCGCGGTCGGTTAGGTGGTCCCGGTGCCCGACCACCTCTTCGAGGTGCTGATGCAGGGTGCCGCCACAGGCCACGTTGAGCTCCTGGAAGCCGCGGCAGATGGCGAACAGTGGCAGCGCCGCCTCGAGGGCGGCGGCGATCAGCGGCAGGATGGTGGCGTCGCGGGCCGCGTCGTGGTTCGTGTCGGGCCGGCTGGGCGGGCCGCCGTAGTGCTGGGGCATAACGTTGGAAGCGCTGCCGGTCAGCACTAGGCCGTCGAGGCGCGGTACCAGGTCGGCGATGTCGAGGCTGCTGCCCAGCGGCGGGATCAGCAGCGGCGTGGCCCCCGTCACCTCGGCCACGGCATGGACGTAGCGGTGGTTGGCGGCGTGGTAGGTGTGGTCGCGGATCTGGCGCACGCAGCCCGAGATGCCGACGATCTTGCCCTGCGCCGGAGGCACCGCTGCCATCAGCGATTCTCGTCGGCGTTGAATGGCTTGGGATCGCTGAAGAAGAAAAGCTTGGGATCGAACTCGAGGTCCTTCTCCACCGAAGTCAGCGCCACGGCCGTGATTTCGCCCTGGGCGTCGACCAGCCACCACTGGCGCAGCTCCAGCGGCCGGTCGCTGAAGATCAGGGTCAGCGAGCCCTGGCCGGGCTTGTCCTTTTGCACCAGGGTGAGCTCCAGCACGCCGGGCTGGCGCACCATGTTGCTGACGCGCAGGTCGCCGTCGAGGCGGATCTGTTCGGCCACCAGCACGCCCAGCGGCGTGGCATAGACCGGCCAGCGGTTGACTTGGCCCAACTCCCGGTCGTGGTAAATCAGCCAGACCCCGTCGGCCACCACCAGCACCGGGTAGGGCGGGTCGTATTCGAAGCGCAGGCGGCCGGGCCGGCGCAGGTAAAAGGTGCCCTCGGCAACCTCGCCGTCGGGGGCGATCTGGGAAAAGCGGGCCCTAAGCGTGACGATGCCGTTGAGGTAGCGCTCGACGCGGCCGATCTCGGCCTGTTGCTCGGCATCGGGAGTGAAGGCGACGGCGTTGGCGGCAGCCAGCAGCAGGCAGGCGGCAACGAGGACCGGGGCGAGCCCGGTCAGGCGGCGAACCATGAACATGGCGCTATTCTAGCGCATCGATGTCGCGGGCCAGCACCTCGCGTTTGCCCACCCGGTTGGCGGCGCTGATGACGCCTTCACTTTCCATGCGCTCGATGATGCGGGCGGCGCGGTTGTAGCCGATCTGCAAATGGCGCTGGACGAAGCTGGTCGAAGCCTTGCCCTCGCGGCAGATCAGGGCCACGGCCTGGTCGTAGAGCTCGTCGCCGCCGCCGGCGTCAGCTTCGGCCACGCCGGGCAGCGGCTCGGGCTCCTCGGTCACCGCCTCCAGGTAGTGCGGCCGGCCTTGTTTCTTGAGGAATTTGACGATGCCCTCGACCTCGCGGTCGCTGACGAAGGGGCCGTGGACGCGCTGGATGCGGCCGCCGCCCATCATGTAGAGCATGTCGCCCGAGCCCAGCAGCTGCTCTGCGCCCTGCTCGCCGAGGATGGTGCGGCTGTCGATCTTCGAGGTTACCTGGAAGCTGATGCGGGTGGGGAAGTTGGCCTTGATGGTGCCGGTGATGACGTCGACCGAAGGGCGCTGGGTGGCCATGATGAGGTGGATGCCGGCGGCCCGGGCCATCTGCGAGAGGCGCTGGATGGCGGTCTCGATGTCCTTGCCGGCGACCAGCATGAGATCGGCCATCTCGTCGACCACGACGACGATGTAGGGCAGCGGGCGGAGATCGAGCTCCTGATCCTCGAAAACCGGCTCGCCGGTATCGGCATCGAAGCCGGTCTGCACCGTGCGCTTGAGGTTCTCGCCCTTTTGCTGTGCCTCTTCCAGGCGCTTGTTGTAGCCCGAGATGTTGCGCACGCCCAACTGCGACATGGCGCGGTAGCGGTCCTCCATCTCGCGCACCGTCCATTTCAGCGCCACCACCGCCTTGCCCGGCTCGGTGACCACCGGGGTGAGCAGGTGGGGAATGTCGTCGTAGACCGAAAGCTCGAGCATCTTGGGGTCGATCAGGATCAGCTTGCACTTTTCCGGCGAGAGCCGGTACAAGAGCGACAGAATCATCGAATTGACGCCCACCGACTTGCCGGAACCGGTGGTGCCGGCGACCAGCAGGTGCGGCATGCGGGTGAGGTCGGCGACCACCGGCCGGCCCGAGATGTCCTTGCCGAGCGCCAGCGTCAATTCCGCCACCGTGTTCTCGTAGTCCTCGGAAGCCAACAGCTGGCGCAAGTAGACGGTTTCGGTGTCGGCGTTGGGCAGCTCGATGCCGATGGCGTTCTTGCCCGCGATGACGGCGATGCGGGCCGAAAGGGCGCTCATCGAACGCGCAATGTCGTCGGCCAGGCCGATCACCCGCGAAGTGCGCATCGAAGGCCCGGGTTCGAGCTCGTAAAGCGTCACCACCGGTCCCGGTCGGACCTCGGTGATCTCGCCCTTGACGCCGAAATCGCGCAGCACCGCCTCGAGCATGCGGGCGTTTTTTTCCAGGGCCTCGTCGTTGAGCGCCGCCTGGCGCGTCCTGGACGGCTGCTTGAGCAGCCCCAGCGCCGGCAGTTGATAATCGCCGACCGGGCCCAGGTCGAGGGTTTCCTGGCGTTCGGCCTCCTCGCGTTTGCCGGCCCGGGTCTTGCGGCTCTTGGCAACGCGCTTGCGCAGCTCCGCCGGACCCGGCGTCGGTCGCGCCTCAGTCGCTTCCACGTCCTCATCCGTGGCCCCCAAGGTGGGCTCGCGGCGCAGCCGTTTGCTGTGCTGGCGCCGGGCCTCGAGGCGGCGTTCGAGCCAGCCGCCGAGGTTGTTGAGCGCCGTGCTCAGGCGCCAGGCGACGATCACGCCGCGCCATCCGCCCAGGCCTAGGCGACGCCATTCGGCGAGCCCCAGGCCGAGCGTGAAATAAAGCGCCGGCAGCGCCACCAGGGCGAACAGCAGCGCCGCCAACCAGGGCGCCGGCAACCAGGGCGACGTCAGGCCCAGCTCGAGCGCCGCCCGAGCGGCCAGGCCGAGCCCCATGTCGCCCAGCCAGCCACCCAGGCCGCCGACCAGGGGCCAGCCGGCCGGCAGCGCCACGGCGGCCAGCACGGCGGCGCTGGCGAACAGGCTGGCCGGTAGCAGTGCCAGGTTGAGGGCGTACCAGGGCAGGGCGCGCCGCCACAGCAGCCGCCAGCCCCAGGTCACCAGGGCCAGCGAGATCAAAGCCGCGGCCAGACCCAGGGTTTGCAGCAAAAGATCTGCCAGGTGGGCCCCGGCCGAGCCCAGCCAATTGCGCGCCTGGGCTGAGCTCGCGTTGTTCCAACTGGGATCGGCGCCATCGTAGCTGACCAGGGCCAAGGCCAGCAGCAGCGCCAGCACAATCAGGCCCAGCCCCAGAACTTCCAGGGCGCGCCGGCGCAGGAAATCGGCCATGCCGGCCGGCAGCAGCGTCGGCCGGCCGCCCAGGGCAGGGGTTTGCGGCGAGGGAATTGGCTGGGCTTGCGACATGATGATCTCCCGCGGTTGCGCTCTAAAGCGCCTGGGCGATGCGGCGTAGCGCTTGGTCGGTGATTTCCGGCGGGTGCACCAGGGCCAGGCGCAGATAGCCCAGGCCGGGATTGCCGGCGGCGCCCTGGCGGCCGAGGTAGGCGCCGGGCAGGCTGCGCACGGCGGCGCGCCGCCACAGCGCCGTCGCCGTCGAGACGCTGTCGCCGACCTCGAGCCAGAGGAAGAAACCGCCTTCCGGGCGGCGGAATCCGGGGTGGCCGCCGAGGTGCTTCTGGGCCAGGTCGAACAATCCGCGGTAGTAATCGCGGGTCGGTGCGACGTGATCCTCGTCGAGCCACAGCGCCGTCGCCGCGGCGTCGGCCGGCAGCGCCATGAAGGGACCGCCGTAGGTGCGCAGCCGGAAAAAACGTTCCAGGATGGCCGCATCGCCGGCCGCGAAGCCCGAGCGCAGCCCGGGCACGGAGGAGCGCTTGGACAGTGAGTGAAAGACCACGACGTTGTCCAGGCTGCCCCCGCCAGCATCCGCCAGCGCCACTTCCAGGGCACCGGGCGGCGGCTGGCGGTCGTAGATCTCGGCGTAGCATTCGTCGACCAGCAGCACGAAATCGCGCTCCCGGGCCAGGGCGATCAGGCGTTCCAGATAACCCCGGTCGGCGATGGCGCCATGGGGATTGGCCGGCGAGCAAAGATAACAAAGCGCCGTGCGGGCCAGGGTCTCCTCGTCGAGGGCGTGGAAATCGGGCAGAAAACCGGTCTCGCGCACGGCCGGCACGAATATCGGGTCGGCGCCGGCGCTGATCGCCGCCCCGGCATAGCAATGATAAAAGGGATTGGGCATCAGCACGGCCGGTTTGCGCCCGCGCACGCGCGGCGGCGCCACCGTCAGCGCCATGGTGAAAAGGCCCTCGCGCGTGCCATGCACCGGCACCACGTGGCGTTCGGGGTCGAGCCGGCCGGGCGCCAGGCCGTAGCGCTTCTCCAGCCAGGTGACGTTGGCCCGGCGCAACTCGGGGCTGGCCTTTTGCGGCGGGTAGCGGCCGTAGAGCTGGCGCTTGGCATGGATGATCTCGCCGACGAAGTCGGGATAGGGCCGCTGGGGCTCGCCCAGCGCCATGTTCAGGGGCTCGAGCCCGGGCGCCGGCGCCAGCCCCTCGAGCAGCGCCGCCAGGCGCTGGAAGGGCCCGGGGCCGAGAATGTCGAGGCGCGGGTTCAGCATTTTTCTTCGTATCTAACCGCTTGAGTACAAAGCATAAACAAGCCTATGGCCTGGAGACCTATTTGGCAAGTAGCACTGATTGTAGTAAATGCCAGGTTAACAAGGAGTTACGCCATATTGTTCGAGTTCGGGCAAAAGAAAGGGCGCCACCGCCCGAGCGGTGGCGCCCTGGGTTGGAATTTGTCGCCCGCTACGACACGCTTTCGCCGTGCAGGCGAATGTCCAGGCCTTCGCGCTCGCCGTCCTCGTCAACCCGCAGGCCGAGCACCAGGTCGATGACTTTAAGCAGCACGAACGAGGCCACGGCCGACCAGGCGATGGTGGCGACGATGCCCCAGGCCTGGGTGGCGATCTGGCCGACGTTGCCCTCCAGCGCGCCGGCCGTGCCGCCGATGGCCTCGACCGCGAAGACCCCGGTCAAGAGCGCCCCCGCGATGCCGCCCAGGCCATGCACGGCAAAGACGTCGAGGGCGTCGTCATAGCCCAGCCGGTGCTTGAGCCAGGTGGCGCCGAAGTAGCAGACCAGGCCGGCGGCGATGCCGATGAACAGTGCCCCCATGGGGTCGACGAAGCCCGAGGCCGGGGTGATGGCGACCAGTCCGGCGATGGCGCCGGAAGCAATACCCAGCACGCTGGGTTTTTTCTGCGGTCCCAGCCATTCGGCCGTCATCCAGGCCAGCGCGGCGGCGGCGGCGGCGATCTGGGTCACGGCCATGGCCATGCCGGCGCCGCCGTTGGCGGCCAGGGCCGAGCCGGCGTTGAAGCCGAACCAGCCGACCCACAAGAGCGACGCGCCGATCACCGTCAGCACCACGTTGTGCGGCGACAGGTTTTCGCGCCCGTAGCCCAGGCGCGGGCCCAGCACCAGCGCCGCCACCAGGGCGGCGACGCCCGAGTTGATGTGGACCACCGTGCCGCCGGCAAAATCCAAGACCCCGGCGGCGCCAAGAAAACCGCCGCCCCAGACCCAGTAGGTGATGGGGGCATAGACCACGATCGACCACAGCCCGGTGAACCACAGCAGCGCCGAGAACTTCATGCGCTCGGCGACGGCGCCGGTGATCAGGGCCGGGGTGATGATGGCGAAGGTCATCTGGAAGGTCATGAAGACCGATTCCGGAATGGTGCCGCTGAGACCCTCGACGGTCAGACCACGCAGGAAGATCTTGTCCAGGCCGCCGATCCAGGCATTGCCGGGAGCAAAGGCCAGGCTGTAGCCCAGCAGCATCCAGATCAGCGTCATCAGGCAGGTCACGGCAAAGCTCTGCATCACCGTCGAGAGCACGTTCTTGCGCCGCACCATGCCGCCATAGAAGAGTGCCACGCCGGGGATGGTCATCAGCAGCACCAGCGCCGTGGCGGTCAGCATCCAGGCCGTGTCGCCGCTGCTCAGCGCGTCCTCGGCGGCCTGGGCCGGGCTGGCCAGCAAGAGGGCCAGAATGGTGGCGGCAAGTGCCAGACGGGGAAAATTGGCTTTCATATGACCCTCCTAAAGCGCTGCGGCGTCGCTCTCGCCGGTGCGGATGCGCACCACCGAGGCGAGCTCAAAAACAAAAATCTTGCCGTCACCGATCTGGCCGGTGCCGGCGCTTTCCTTGATGGTCTCGACGACGCGTTCGTGCAGGTCCGCCGCGACCGCCACCTCGATCTTGACCTTGGGCACGAAGTTGACGGTGTACTCGGCGCCCCGGTAGATCTCGGTGTGGCCTTTCTGGCGGCCGTAACCCTGGACCTCGGAGACCGTCAGACCGGCCACGCCGAGCTCGGTCAGAGCCTCGCGCACCTCGTCGAGTTTGTGCGGCTTGATCACCGCCATCACCAGTTTCATGTCTAATTCCTTTGCTTTGAGTGCCCTCCGGCAAGGCCGGCAGGCGCAGGCAGTCTGTGCAATACAAATCCCGTGCCGAATTCGGTATTTCTGGCTAAGTGGTTGAAGATAGGGGAAAAATAGATTAGATCGGGGGTGGAGTGAATTTTTCCGACGTCCTTTTTTGCCTATTTTTTCATCACTTACTTGGTACTGCCTAAATTTTATGCAGCTTTCTCTGCGGTTGGCCCTGGACAGTCCTCGAAGAGCACCCAGATCTCTCACCATGAAGGCTTTGCCGCCCGAGAGCGATGTCCTGGGGCCCGTCGAACTCGCCGGCGGGCGCTGGAGCTATCCTTTGGGGCTGCATCTGGCGCAGAGCTACGTCGGCCGGCGGCTGGCCCTGGTCGGCGATGCCGCCCACGGCCTGCACCCGATCGCCGGCCAGGGGCTGGATCTCGGGCTGCGCGACGCCGCCGCGACCTGGCCGAGGTCGTGGTCGAGGCGCTGCGCCTCGGCCTGGACCCGGGAGCGTCTTATCAAACTTGAAATGCTCTAAGGCACAGGTATCGTCTGGGTGCCGATGTCGGTGTCGATCAGCAGTTGGGCGTTGCCCGAGGTGTAGACATTGTAATCGTTGCCACTCACCGTGGTGGTGCCGCCCGAGGTCCAGGAGTCGGTCGCCGTGACCGTGTCGTCGGCGCCGCCGTCGACCAGCAAGCGGGTCTTGCCGCTGATGACGCTTTCCGAAATGTCGAGCACGTCGCCGAGCTCGAGCGTCAGCGTGTTGGCGCCCGAGCCCGAGATGTCGATGGTCTCGATGCTGGTGATCTTGAGGTTCGAGGTGGTGGTCAAATCGAGGCTCTGGCCCGAGCCGCCGAGCGTCAGCGTGTCGCTGTCCGAGCCGCCGTCGAGGCGCTGGAAGCTGAGGTCGGCGATGGTGAGATTATCGTCGCCGGCGCCGCCCCGCAGCACGTCGGCACCACCGGCGCCGTTCAAGCTGTCGCCGCCCAGGCCGCCGACCATGACGTTGGCGCCCGAGGTGCCGGTCAGGGTATCGGCGGCGCTGCTGCCGAGATGGGTCACCGAGTGCGTGAAATCGCCGCCGAAGACGACGTAGCTTTCGCCGGCGGCGGCGTTGCCGTCGGGATCGCCACCCCAGGCCCCCACCATGAGGTCGTCGAAGCCGTCGCCATTGACATCGCCGGCGGCCGACACCGAGCGGCCGGCGTCATCCGCTGCGTCGATGCCGTCGAGGCGGAAGCCGGTGCTGCCGTCCAGGGTCGAGAGGTCGAGGCTGGCGGCCCAGGCCGAAGTCTTGCCGAACACCACGTAGCTCTCGCCGGAAGCGCTGCCGCTGGGACTGGCGCCCCAGGCCCCGACGATGAGATCGGCGATGCCGTCGCCGTTGACGTCGCCGGCCCCCGACACCGAGCGGCCCGATCTATCCGATCCGTCGATGCCGTCGATGCGGAAGCCGGTGGTGCCGTCCAGGTCCGAGAGGTCGAGGCTGGCGGCCCAGCCCGAGGCTTGGCCGAAAACCACGTAGCTCTCGCCGGCGTTGCCGGCGGCGTTTGTTGCCCCGATGATGACGTCGTCGAAGCCGTCGTCGTTGACGTCGCCGGCCCCCGACAGCGAAAGGCCCGAGGCATCACTGGCATCGATGCCGTCGAGGCGGAAGCCGGTGCTGCCGTCCAGGTCCGAGAGGTCGAGGCTGGCGGCCCAGCCCGAGGCCTGGCCGAAGACCACGTAGCTGTGGCCGGCGGCGCTGGCGGCTTTGTAGGCCCCGATGAGGATGTCATCGAAGCCGTCGCCGTTGACGTCGCCGGCGGCGCCCACCGCCTTGCCCGAGTAATCCGCCGCGGCGACGCCGTCGAGGCGGAAACCGGTGGTGCCGTCGAGCGTCGAGAGATCGAGGCTGGCAGCCCAGCCCGAGGCCTTGCCGAACACCACAAAGCTCTCGCCGGCGTAGCCGGTGCTGCCGCCCCAGGCCCCGATGAGCAAATCGTCGATGCCGTCGCCGTTGACGTCGCCGGCCTCAGATACCGCGCGGCCCAAGCGATCCCATGTGCTGACGGCGTCGAGGCGGAAGCCGGTGCTGCCATCGAGCGCCGAGAGATCCAGGCTCGAGCCCACCCCGAGGCCTTGCCGAACACCACGTAGCCCTCGCCGGCGTCGCTGGTGGCGGCGCCATAGGCGCCGATAATCACGTCGTCGAAGCCGTCGCCGTTGACATCGCCGGCGGCGCTGACCGAATAGCCGCTGAAGTCGCCGCCAACGATGCCGTCAAGGCGCAAGCCGTTGTTGCCATTGAGGTCGGCCAGGCTCAGCGAACTGGCCTGGCTGACGCCGCTCTGGGTGATGTCGCCGTCAATGAACAGTGTCGCCTGGCCGTTGCTGTAGCGCGTGTAGAGCTGGCCATCGATAACCGTGGTGCCGCTCCAGAACCAGCCCGAACCGCCGTTCACCGTGTCGCCGGCGTTGCCGGCAATGCGTAGCGTGTTCGAGCTGCCGGAGATGTTGAGCACTTCGGCCTGATCCAGCGTCAGCGTGTTGTTGCCCGAGCCCGTGATGTCGATGACCTCGATGCCCTGCACCTTGGTGTCGGCGATCGCGGTCAGGTCGAGGCTGAGGCCGGAGGCCCTCGAGGCGGAAGCCGGTGGTGCCGTCGAGGCTCGTAAACGCCACGCTGGAGGCCCACCCCGAGGATTGGCCGAATACAACGTAGCTCTCGCCGGCGTAGTTGTTGCCAACCCAGGCACCGATGACGACGTCGTCGAATCCGTCGCCGTTGACGTCCCCGGCCCCCGACACCGAGAAGCCAGACCGGTCGCTGGTGTCGATGCCCGGCAGACGGAAGCCGGTGCTGCCATCGAGGCTCGAAAGCGCGAGATTCGAGCCCCACCCCGAGGCCTTGCCGAACACCACGTAGCTCTCGCCGGAAGTGCTGCCGGGGGTATCGGCGGCCCAGGCCCCGATGATCAGGTCGCCGAAGCCGTCGCCGTTGACATCGCCGGCAGCCGACACCGACGCGCCCGCTTGATCCGAGGCGGCAGCACCGTCGATGCGGAAGCCGGTGCTGCCGTCCAGCGTCGACAGCGCCAGGCTAGAGGTCCACCCCGAGGCCTGGCCGAAGACCACGAAGCTCTCGCCGATGGAATCGTTGCCGCCCTTCGCCCCGATGATCAGGTCGGCAAATCCGTCGCCGTTGACGTCGCCGGCGGTGCTGACCGAATAGCCGCTGAAGTCGTTGGCGTCGATGCCGTCGAGGCGGAAGCCGTTGGCGCCGTTGAGGTCGCCGAGGCTCAGCGAGCTGGCCTGGGTGACGCCGGTCTGCGTGATGTCGGCATCGACCAGCAGCGTCGCCTGGCCCTGGCTGTAGCGAATGTAGTCTTCGCCGCCGATCGTCGTGGTGCCGCTCCAGAACCAGCCCGAGCCGGCGTTGACGGTGTCGCCGGCATTGCCCGAGACGGTCAAGGTGTTCGAGGTGTCCGACAGGCCCAGCACCTCGGCCAGGTCGAGCGTCAGGGTGTTGTCGCCCGAGCCTGTGAGGTTGATCTCCTCGATGCCCCGCACCCGGGTGTCGGCGATGGTGGTCAAATCGAGGGTGAAGCCGGCGCCGTCGAGCCGCAGGCTGTCATAGCCGCTGCCGCCGTCGACCCTCAGGAAGCTCGAGTCGGAGATGTACAGGCTGTCGATGCCGGCGCCGCCATAAAGCACGTCGGCGCCGCCCGCCCCCGTCAGTTGATCGGCGCTTATGCTGCCGATCATGACGTCGGCGCCGCTGGTGCCGCTCAGCGAGCCGCCGGAGCTGACGGCCTGGTGCGTTACCGAGTTGGTGAAGTTCCCACCGAAGATGACGTAGCTGATGCCCACGTCGGAATTGCCGCCGATGTCGGTGGTGGGAGCGCCGACCGCGAAGTCCTCGAAACCATCGCCGTTGATGTCGCCGGTGCTGCTGATGACGCCGCCAAAAACGCCGTAGCTGCCATCCACACTCAGGTTGGTTGTGGTGAAACCAGTGGCAGCGTCGAGGTTGGGCAAATCAATGCTGCCCGTTGATCCCATGTTGCTGCCGCCGAACAGCACGTGGATGTTGCCGTTGGCGGTACCGCCTTCGAGCCGGTAGGTGCCGACCAGCAGGTCATCGAAACCGTCGCCGTTGATATCGCCCGAACTCAGCGAGCCACCCACGTCACCATCGGTTTGCAGGCCGCTGACTTTGAATCCGTTGGTGCCGTTGAGCGAAGCGACGCCGAGCGAGCCGCTGGAGCCGACGCTGGCGCCGCCGAACACGATATAGGCCTCACCGACATTGGCTGTCGCGCCGGGTTCCGCCTCGGGCGCTCCTATGACGACGTCGGCGTATCCGTCGCCGTTCAGGTCGCCGGCAAGCGCAACCCTTTGGCCCGCTCTCCCTGAGGCATCCGCGCCCTCAATGACAAAACCGTTGGTGCCGTTGAGGTCGGAAAAGTCCAGGCTGCCGCTCGATCCCACGTTGGTCCCGCCGAACACCAGATAGGCTTCACCTTCCAACGACGATACTGGATCGGCGAGAACCGCACCGATCAGCATGTCGCCAATGCCGTCGCCGTTGAAATCGCCGGCGCTGCTCACCGATTCACCCGAGTAGTCGGAGAGATCGATGCCATTGAGGACGAAGCCGTTGGTGCCGTTGAGGTCGGAAAAGTCCAGGCT
>MPMF02119241.1_pt1 | contig 13387 bp, 12 predicted proteins | sample 1617271 | NCBI WGS metagenome assembly MPMF02 (sample SAMN05944812, study PRJNA350692) | marine metagenome | biome: marine; feature: ODZ; material: water; isolation source: 120 m water sample prefiltered with 30 um filter, filtered on to 0.2 um... | place: Pacific Ocean | collected 2012-04-09... | reverse complement strand
CTTCCACATCAGCTTCACGAAGCATCCTGATTATTTGTTCTGCTTTAAAACGCTTTTTCCCCATAAAAATTAACCCCTTTCTATGAATGTTTTATCACAATACTAATTTTAAGGGTGGATCAGTTTTTCGGGGTAGGGTCAATGGGAAAATGGAATCCTCTCGCTGGCACAGCAATTGATCAAAGGGTTAAGCGTAAACCAGCAACTGAAAGTTGAAAAAATAGATTTTAGGGATTTTCGTTCCAAAAGACGTATGCCTTTTAGCGAACTTGTAGAAAGAGATTTAAGAAGGCATTTAAGAACTATATCAAAAATTTCAGTTGTAGTGGCTAAGGATCAAAAAGGTGGAATAAAAACACGTGATTTATCACTTGATAATAAGCCATCTGAAGATAGCATGGGTATTGAGATAACTGGTTCTTATAAGAAAATGCTCAGAAACCAAGGTGTAAGAATTTACGCTTCTTTGATTGATTCTAATTCATTGACCATGGGAGAGGGTGTTGTTGAAATTAAACCCGAAGATATAGATGAATCTGATTTTGGATTAATTAATAAAATACAACCTTTACCCGGAACACAAGTAGATGATCGTTATAAATTAACAATTGAATGGCTGTTAGCATTAAAACAGGAAAACCCGCAGTTTGATTTTAAGATATGGACTGACAAAGAGGAATATGAAATATGTGCTCCAGAGGCGTGTGATAAGGTAAATATTTTTGTGCAATCAGAAAGGTCTGGTTATTTATACCTTTTCGATGTTGGTACAAGTGGAAATTTATGGATGCTATTTCCTAATGAAAGAATGACGAAATCCAATTTTATACAGGCTGGACAGGTTATTAAAGTCCCAGATGATTATTGGGGTTCACCTATATGGGTTCATGAGCCTGAAGGGTTGGAGAGAGTGAAAGCTATTCTCACACCAGAACCGATTAACTGGGGTGCTTTGGATAAAACCTCAGTCGGATTCAAACGGCTAATGCGCGGTAATGAGAGAGGGCTTAAAGATTTATCGCTAAATATGAATCAGTTGCCTCATATATACCCTGATATGGTAGAGGCAACCATAAGTTTTTTTATCCGCAAGCAAGGAGACAGAACAATTCGGGGTACAAGATCAATTAAAACACCACCCCCAAAAAAACCAATGGATATTATTGGAACAATGGGGAGGGAAAAGAAATAGTTTTTTAAAAATAAATAAAAAGATGAATTATGAAACAGAGAAATTTTTCTTTTATTGACCCTACCCCGAAAAACTGGTCCACCCTTAAAATTAGTATTGTGATAAAACATTAACTAGAGAGGGGGTAAGTTTATGGGAAAGAAGTGTTTTCGAGCAGAGCAAATAATAAGGATGCTCCGGGAAGCCGAAGTAGAAGTCGCGAAGGGTGAGGTAGTAGTCCAGGTCTGTAGAAAACTTGTGATGGCAGAGCAGACGTACTACAGGTGGCGTAACGAGTATGGAGGAATGAAAGTCGAGCAAGCCAAGGGACTTAAGGAGTTAGAAGTAGAGAATGGCCGGTTAAAGCAATTAGTTGCTAATTTAACGCTGGATAAGGAGATCTTGAAGGAGTCGGCCTCAAAAAACTTCTAAGCCCGGCCAAGCGACGAAAGATGATAGCAAATATTTTCCTAAGAATATTTACGGCATAGTAAGCCATTCCAATGTTGGATCGTTGGGATATTACGTTAATAGGAAGGTTGCAGTATTAAGAGGAAATTTAGGTCTAGAAAAGTTAGATGCGTTTAAAAAAATACTCCAAAATAGTAAACCTAAATATTATCTTTCTATTTATCCACATAAGGACTATATAGACAGGAATGAATTTTCTTCTTTTTTATGAGAAAACTATCCTGTAGCCGAGTATAAAAAAAGTAACTTTGTACTTTATAAAATTGAATGATCTATATTAGCAAACAAATGTTCTCTTACCTTTTTGCGTCTACTTTTTAGCTACAGCCCATATATTATTTGAAAAAAGAAGGTTTAAAGGAAAGATTAAAGAAAAAGGATAAAGATGACATATTACCTGACGGGCGAGTTCTAAAATTTGTTCTTTCAATGAGCTCTTTTTTACCGGATTAGTATATTCATTGCCCAACCAAACTTTAGACTGAAAACCTGACTTTTTTAAATAATTTTTTAAACTAAATATTGTCTGTTCATTAATGTGAACTTTCAAGTCCGTTTTATTCCGTATTTTTCTGGTCAGCAGATTTTGTTTAAAAATACGGTTTAATATTTTATTTACCGGTCTTTCCCATAAGGGGTTGCCAAAATCATTATACCATCGGTTCGGTGAGGTATGGATTATCAGCTCTCCATTTTCTTTCAGCGTTCTTTTACATTCTTTAAAGCATTGCAAAAGATCGGCAGGTGAAAGATGCTCTGCCACATCCATAAAAAATATTTTGTCAAAAGTACACTTTTTAAAGGGCAAAGTATCCCCGGAAGCTTGATGAACAGAAAAAAACGAAGTCATACTATCCGGAAGTGATTGTTTCGCGGTTTTGGCGATTTCAATCGAGTCATGGGCGTAATCAATGCCAAAGGAATAAACACTTTTTTTAGCAGAGGCAAGAACAATATCCCCTCTCCCACATCCTATATCGAGAATTTTCATCCCTGATCTTAATGTTGCCATATTAATGGCATGTTCAAATTTAGGAGAGATTATGCCTTTTTTGAAATAATCTATGCCTTCCGTGGAAAGAAAATATTCTTTTGTGTATAGTTTTGAATCCGGTGTTTTCATAAAAGTGATTTATATATTTCATTATGTTTTTTTGCGGCTGAATCCCATAAAAAAAAATTTTTTACCTTTTCTTGAGCAGTTTTTGCCCTATTTTGCATTTTATCTCTATTTTCTAAAGCATAAATAATTGCCTTTTTTAAGGCCTCAATATCATCAGGCGGCACCAATAGCCCGGTTTCTCCGTCTTTCATGATTTCCGGTATCGCCCCTGCTGTAGTTGAGATAACCGGTATTCCAGCGGCCATGGATTCAGCAATGGTTAATCCGAAACTCTCGATTCTGGATGGAAGAACGCATAAATCACAACCGCTCATAATTTTTTGAATCTCATCTTTTTCTTTCCAGCCATAAAAAATAACATTATTACTAACATCCAGTTCTTCACAAAGCCTTTTGCTTAAATCCATATAATTTCCTTCTCCAATTAGATGAAGTTTAAGATCAGGAAACTTTTGAAGAACATTCGCAAAAGATTTCAGCAAAATATCTATTCCTTTTTCATGCTCTACCCGTCCAAAGTACAACAGGTTTGAAATTTTTTCTTTTTTTTGAACGGATACTTTAAACCACGAGGGATCTATACCCGGAGAAATGGTATTTATTGCGTTATTATACTTACCTCGAATACCATCTTCGACTAATCTTCTCGAAAAGTTACTGTATGTAAGCAGCAAATCAGCTCTGATTGCAGCCGCTCTCAATAAATAAAAATTCAACCTCTTTAACATCTGGGTGGGACACTTCAACGCTCTTATTAATCCGGTTTGAGGGATGAATGGGGAGTGAGATGTGAGAACAAACTTAGAACCTGTTATTTTTTTTATGAAAGGAAGAAAAAAGGTTTCTTCTCCATTTCCATGAATAATATCTAATTGAACTTTTCTGCTTAATTTGAATACCTGAAACGCCACGGAGAATATATTTAAATTAATTGTTTTTACATTGAAATGCTTCGCAAAAATAGCGTTATAACTCAATGAAGACGGGATTTGCCTCCCATTATTGCCTGTGTATATAACCCAAACTTTGCAGCCGTTCTTTGCCAAGTATGTCGCAAGATAGTGGACCGCGATTTGTCCTCCTCCTTTAAAGCCGCTCCAGGGAGAAGAGTTAACTGTTAAACATATATTCATACAGCGGCGAGGCGTTGCAACCAAAAGGGCTGCCGCCCGGTAGACTAACAAAATCTTCCAAAAAAAAGTTTTTACAGTGTAATACCATGAATATATCAGAGAGATTTGGACATTTTTATAAAATCTTTCTTTGAGGCGACAAAGAATGCTTCCGCATACTGAATCGGCTGTCCTGAAGCTATTGCCCTGTACCGGTTAAGTCCTTTTGCCAAATCAACTAAATCAGTTTCTTTAGTTTGTGATTCATGAATTTTTATGGCTGCAATTTTTTTTTCCATAAATGAAGTTGTATCAACAATATAGTTAGGGGTAAGAGTAGACCATAATTCATAGCAATAACATAAAAAATCTCCATTATATTGATTGGCTGCAAGGGCAAGAATTTTTGCGGTTTTGGTATGATCAGGATGATTATCAATGAAAAAAGGAGTAAAAACCATGTCGGGTTTCAAATCATTCAAACAGGAAAGAACAAAATCCACCACATTATTGTCCTGTTTTAATCGAGAGTCACAATAGTTAAGGAAGTGGCTGTTTTTAATCCCAATTTTTTTACTACCTCTCAATGCTTCGCTTCTCCTGATTTCAGCAATTTCATTCCTCTCATCCGTTATGTTTTTCCTCCCATTTGTAAAGAAAACCGTTTCCCCATAACATCCTTTTTCTGTAAGACGAATCAAAGTCCCTCCACAACCAACGGCATCATCATCCGGGTGCGGCGCAAGTACTAAAATTTTATTTATATTATCAAGATTAAGAAGGGAAGGTGTTGTGGAATTTAAGGACCTAAGAATTTTATAATAAGAACCAATGATGCCATCTCTTTTAATTCGATAAAGATTAATGAAATAGTTATATATTGATGTCTTCAATTATTTAATTGATCGGAAACAATTTCAATTGCGTTTTTTACACTAAGCATACTTGTAATTTCATCCATAGACATGTTAATGTCAAACTCTTCTTCAATTGCGGAAACTAGACTAACATGCGCCAGAGAGTCCCACTCGGGGATGTCATCCATCGATGTTTCTTCCATAATTTTTTCTTTTTGTACATCAAGTACGGATACAAATATATTTTTTATTTTTTCGTTCATATTAGTTGTATTTTATAAAATCGAATTTTTTAGGTGTATAATCGGCAATCCGAAGGTTGTAAAGTTCAATTCCATCCTTGGTTCCAGCCGGACTAAACCCCGCATTGCAATAAAAAGATTTTGTTTGGGCATTCTTTCTGGTAGGAATATATTCTCCATAAACTTCCAGTACATTATTTTTCATCGCTTTACAAATTATATGGTCAAGAAATGACTCTTCCAGTTTCCTCCCTAAAACGCGACAACTCATTAAAAACGAATCAATGGTCCATCTGGAATTGTATTTCCTTAGAACGGTTACTCCTACAATGCCGCTGTCACCAAATATATCTTTTACTTTTAATCCATACACGTCTGATGAGGATGCCTCGGCAAAAGCTCTAACCTCTTCCTCAGAGTAACGCCTCGTTGTTAAATTAAACTGATTCGTTTTATTAATAAGTTGAGTAATTCTCGGAAGCGAGAACTTGTCCACATGAAAAATATCAACAATCATCTTTAAAGATGTAAGATATTCTTTAATAGTTACACTATTTTTTTTTAATTGATTTCGTTTTATCTCTCCAAGGTACATTTGTCCTCGTATCTTGTCTTCTTTTGTCAAAAACAAGGTATCAAGGTCGGTCAGTTGATTGAGAGCTTTAGAAAAACCAGAAGGGTCTTTTGGCAATTCAAGTACAAAAACCTCAGGCAAAAAGTCTCTAATTAGTTTCCTTTCAGCAGGATTATCATCTATAAATATGAAGCTGTCAAGATTGAGATTTATCTCTGTAGCAATATCAAACATATTTTTTACTTTATTTTCCCAGTTTATTTTTAAACACGCAAAGTGCTCTTTTTTTAGTACCATATCAGGGTGTTTTTGAAACATTTCCATAGCATCTTCATAATTGTTTTTGCTGTTTACAACGAGAATAATTCCTTTATCATAAAAGCATTTGAGAAGTCTTTGAAATTCTAAATAAGCATTCCCCGGTGGTTCTATTCCTAATTTAATATTCTCTATTCCATCTTCCCCGATGATTCCACCCCAAAGAGTATTATCCAAATCCAAAACAATACATTTCTTGTTTTTAGATTTAAGTGGTTTAATAAAACGCATATATTCTCTTGCAATAAAAGGCATAGCACGCTCTGCGATTTCCATTTTAGCTAAAATCCTCTTTGTTTCATCCGTAGCAAATTCCTTCCCAACCCTAGAAAGAGTCCGTTCCAAATCAACAATTTTGATTCTGCTAAACCATTTTTTCCCCAATTTCAAGAGTCTCCTATTTAAATAATTAACAATTCTTTCCTGACTATTTTTCTCCATGAAGTCATGAATACTCAGCGGTGTATATGTAGGAATAGTAAAACGGTTAATTAAGACAATTGATTTTGAATTGTTCAGATAGCAAGAAACCGATTTTTCCAGGTTGTCAAATTTCTGGACAACTGTTTTCCAAAGTTTTTGTGTATTAACTTCAGAAAGTTCGTAATACAATTCCGGAAAAAGTTGCCTTGTATGAATAGCGAGCAAAACTAAATCGGGCTTAAAATTATAAAGACCGCTATGAGAATCTAACATTTCCTGATTATATACATCATATCCTGCATTATAAAACTTCGGCATGAGGTTTATTAATCTGCATTCCAGATCGAGGTACGTTTCAATCTGATCAAAAGTAAAATTGGAGAGCAAAGCGATTTTTATTTTATTGTTTGTCATATTTCTATTATGTTGTGTTTTTATTTTTTGAAGGGCAACTCGATACGTAAAAGGCGAATTAGAAGCATTAGTCAGTCGTTTTAGCACATCGACAGCTTGTAGAGATTCCCTCTGAAGCTCAAAGTAATCAAATAACGTACAATGAAGTTCCACATCTTTCGGGTGACTGTAACAACCTTCCTTCAGAACAGAAACTGCTTGTTTTAAATCTCCTTGTCCTTCAAATATTTTTCCTATGAGAGCAAAATACTTAGCGCTATGTTTAAAGGTATTTTTAAAAGAGCTTAAGATAGCCAGCGCTCTATCATATTCCTTTTTACTCAACAAGCAGTTCACAAGCATAAAAACAACGCCTGCCAGTTTTTCGTGGATATCCAAATCGACTTTGGCTTCAATTTTATGCAGAATAAATAGCAATTTTTCGGCTTCTTTAAAAAGTTTCCTGCCAATCAAATCTTCAGCAACTACGAGGTTGGCTAAAAAATAAACTTTTTGCTTTGCCTCATTAGAAAGGTTAGACTGCTGAAACAAAATATCTTCCATAGCAAACGATTCTTAATTTTATTGCATTACCATGCCACCACAGACTGGGAGGTTTACTCCTGTAATGTGGCTTGCGGCATCGGAAACTAAAAACAATACAGAGATTGCCACATCTTCCACTGTAGTATTCTTTTTCAAAGGTGTCTGTTGAGCTATCATCTGCTTCATGCGTTCAGGGATATGCGATGAAAAATCAGTTTCTGTCAATCCTGGTGACACCATATTTACAGTTATTCCATATGGAGCAAGCTCTACAGATAGACTCCTTGAAAGTCCCACCATTCCGGATTTCGCTGTTGTATAATGGCCCAATTTTGGCGGAGGATTTCCTAAAGAATATTGAGTTGCGATGTTAATAATTCTCCCTCCTTTTTTTTCTACCATTTCTGGAGCAAAAGCTTTACAACACAAAAATGTTCCTTTGACAGCAGTGGCAATTTGCTCTTCTATAATGTCCCAATCCAAATCTAAAATAAATTTGGATTTTACCGGGGCAGAAGCATTATTAACAAGGATATCAAGGCTGCCTAATCGATTTTTTACGTCTTTGGCCATCTCGTTGATATCTTCCTCTTTTGTTACATCAGCTTTGCAAAGAATTCCTTCACTTCCTAATTTCTGCATTTTCTCTAAAGTTTCATTCGCAGCAGCATCATTTTGATAATAATTGACAGCTACCCGACAACCATTTTCTGCCAGTTTCAGTGCAATTGCCGCCCCTATGCCACGGCTTGACCCTGTAACCAGAGCCGCTTTCTCTTTTAATAACATTTTATTTTCTATGTATTTGATTTTTCTGTTTCCGTCATAACCAATGCTTTTCCGTCGATAACTAATATCTTATCTTTTTTGACGGACATTTTTAGAGTAAGAACTTTCTGTGCGCCCTGCTTTTTAATTATTTCTCCAGAAACTTCCACGGTGTCTCCCACGAAAACTGGTTTTCTGAAGTTAAGCACCTGTGTTAAATATAGAGCTCCTTCTCCAGGTAAATACATACCCACAATGGTAGAAAAAAAAGAAGCTAAAAGCATCCCATGACAAACAGGTCGTCCGAACCTTGTATCAGACGCAAAAATTTCATCATGGTGTATTGGGTTACGGTCTCCCGTAACTCTCATAAATTCTTCAACTTTATCTTTTGTAATTGTAACTTCAAATTTATGCTTCTGCCCAACTTCAAACTCATCAAATTTACCCATACTACGAACTTTCTTTCAATTACCCAATATATGATCTTTTTCTGAGGGTTGTGAGATAAAACGAATTGATTTTAACACATCATAAAACATTCATAATTATAAATATATTTTTAATGCTATTACCATTATTCCCGCTACACTATAAAATATATTAGAGGTCTTTACCTTTTAATAAATCTCAACTCGCGGCATTTTGACACTGCAATAGTAAATTCTGGAATATCTTGTGATATAATTGCGCCAGCTCCAATGATCACTCCTTTTCCGACTGTAACTCCAGGTAATATTATGCAGTTTGCTCCTATCCAAACATCTTTTCCAATAAAAATATCTTTTTCACTTTCAGGCTGCTTTTTATAAGGTATTTTTTTATAAAATGAGTGATTCGACGATATAATAACTGTATTTTGACCAATACTTACATTTTCACTAATAACGATTTTTGAATTCTCTGAAGCCCAGATGCTGCAATTCGCATCAACGACTAAACCTTCCATTAAGGTAATATTTTTCCCGTATCGAAAAGATGCTGTTGGGTGAATCTCCAAGTCATCCCCTTTAGTCATTTCCTTAAGAGGGATGCAATGTTCGTACAAGTAGTAAAGTTGTTTTCGGAAAACCTCTTTGTAAAAAGTAGGAGAGCAAATATTTTTAATAATCCTGAACAGTTTTTCAGACATATTTTTTTACTAACTAATAAACCTTCTTCCTTTTCGAATACGGGTATTTGAAGTATTATAATACAACTTCAAAGACTGCCAGCCCATGTGTAAATCACATTCTCTACAAATTCCATTTTTTCTTCCGCTTCTGCTTTTAAACTCTCTTCTTGCTTTTGACAAAACAGGACCTTGCCAAACTTCTTCAATTTTTTCCTTTTTCAAATCTCCCACAACAACATTCGCGTAAATATCCGTACAGCAAAGTACTGCCCTTCCATCCCAATTAATAACCATCCATTTCCAAAGCTGATGACAGGGGGCCTGGTTTTTTAGATTATATTCTTTGTATGCTCTATGAGGAAACGAAATACAATTCTCTGACAAAAAGGAACTCTTATCAAACTCGCCTCCCCAATTGGACAAACTGTCCATAGTAGATATGGGATTAAGCTCTACAGTACAGTTAGTATGGCGCAGTTCTTTAAAAAGGGGATTATTTCGAATCGATTCTTCGTTGGTGGATGTTTTTATTCTGACATTAATTTCAATAGGCCTTTTTGCCTTATCATTCATTTGAAACAATCTCATAAGATTTTTCCATGTTTTTTCAAAAGAAACGCCCTTTAGTTCCTCAAATAATTCTTTATCCAGTTCATCCAAACTGATTTCCGTATCTACCATGTAGTCAATCAACCTAGATGCAATTTCTTCACTTAAAGCATAACCGTTTGTAATTAATTCCAGCTTATAAATCGATGGGAATTTTTGTATAAACTCTATTTTCTTTATGAATTTCGGATCTAATAACGGTTCTCCAAAAGTTCCAAACCGAACTATCCCACCGACTGATGCATAGTCCTCAATAATTTTCTCAAACAGCTCGGTACTCATTATCCCTTTCTTACCTGGTATCTTATTATTCGGACACCACGAACATTTTGCATTGCATAGATTGGTATTATCTATAATGAGAGTGCCGGGAAATTCTTCGAGTATTGCGGCATGTGGAGCAACGAGGAAATCAAAAAAAGAGGATTCGTAAAAATACCTTCTGAAATTATTAAGGGAGATGAAAAATGAATTGCGTTTAATTGAATCAAACATGATATTGTCTGTCAATTTTTATCCAAATTATGCACGAGCGAGAAAATGAATAGAATATCAGTCATGTAGCATAAGCAACCCTTAAAGGCTGCTTATGCAAATCTAAAGCTTTGCCCTACAATAGTTTTATATTATTGGCACTCAATCCCACCCAAAGATACAGAGCAAATAAAATGGCATTTTTACATCATTCTTGCAGGGGTTCTGATTATAGTTTTTTTTTTGGGTTTATAGTCTCTTACAAAAAAGACCACCCCAAAAAGACGTAAATTTTTGCTTAGTAAAATCGTAATAGTTTAGCCCACCGCAAAGAAAGATTTAAAGATTGTTAACTATTCTCTTTATGACGTTTCTCGTAATGGATATATTAAAGTTAAGCAAAATCCCTAACTTTAAATTCGACAACTTCAAAAATGTTAAGAGTTGTGCTTCATGAATAGGCTCTATCATATCAACTGCCTTTAATTCGAGGATCACTAATCCCTCTGCGACAATATCCTAACGATAACCACCATCCAATTTTACATCTTTGTACAAAACCGCATAAGGTTTTGTCTTTCAAAAGAGATACCCTTTATATCAAGTTCCCTGCAAAGACACTCTTCATAAGCTGATTCTAACAGACCTGGTCCCAGATGCCGATGAACCTCAATTGCTGCTACAATGATTTTCTTTGAATAGGTATCTTCTTTTTTTAATATCTTTTACTTTGCGCTCTTTGCATCTTTGCGGTGGACTATTACATAAAATCAAGGTCTATTCTATCCGATGATCCACAAAACATCCAGCTATAAGTCGTGAGTATAGTTTGATTTTTTTTCTGTATTTTTCTCTTTGCTTAAGAGTAAAAAAATATGCCATCAATAAATAAAATTCAATTAAAGTATTTTTAAATATATCTAATGTTTTCAGTATTACTAAATATAAAATCCCATAATGCTTTTTAAAAAAGTAAAATTTGTTTTGCTGCAGGTTAAAAGTTAAAAGGTCTTTGAAATCCTGACTGCTTTTAGAAACACTATAGCTGTGGTGATGGTATATCGTTGCTTCCGCAAGATAATAAAAAGTGTATCCGGCATTTTTTATTCTGTAACACAAATCAGCATCTTCCAGATACGCATATCCAAAATTTTCATCCAAACTTCCTACGTTTCCAATGACCTCACTTTTAATCATCAAACACCCTCCACCCGGCCAAAGCCCATCTCTCAGTTCTTTCGATTTAGAATAATCCCACTGAGAAACATCATATTTGGAAAATATTTTTGAACGGCTGATTGATTTCAAAATTGATATGGATTCATAAACCATCCCGCCAAGGCTTGGGAACCTGGAATAGGCGGATTGTGGCCTTCCGTCCGGGTATAAGACTCTGCAATTGATTGCTCCAATATGTGCATCCTTATCTATTACATCGACCATCTTCCTAAAAGTATTTTCCATAATGTACGTGTCACTATTTAGCAAAAGCATGTTTTCCCCATTTGCTATTTTTAGCCCTTGATTTACTCCACTGGCAAACCCCACATTTTTTTCATTTTGTATTAGAATCACGGAAGGAAACATAGATTTCACCATTCCCACGCTTCCATCGCTGGAGCCATTATCGACTACAATAATTTCATAATGAATACCATGGGTAAACTTTACAATAGATTCCAGGCACTTTTGTAATAAACTATCTGTATTCCAATTTACTATAATGATCGACAAGTCCATAATGTATCGTAAGCAGCTAGCTGTCAGCTTTCAGCTATAACAAAAAAATACACAGCATAGCCATCAATTAACAAAAAACGAGCTTATGAAGAGGTGACCTACCCTAAATTTTAGTACCACTCTTAGAGTGATGGTTTTATGCTGTCAATTGAAGCGTAGCGGAAATCGTATTATATTCTATCCGCCATTGCTCAATCAACACCTTGGCCTCAAAAAGAGTATCAAAAATCTCCCCATTCAAGAGTTCATCTCGAAGTTTTCCGTTAAAACTTTCAATGTATCCATTTTCCCAAGGACTTCCTGGTTCAATGTAATCGGTTTTTACACCGACATGAGCCAACCACTCTCTAACCGCCTTTGCGGTAAACTCTGATCCGTTATATGAGCGGATATTCTTCGGGACTCCTCTGATTGCAAACAGTTCAGCTAAAATTGCTAGAACATCATCTACTTTTATTTGCCTTTGTACCTCTATGACAAAGCACTCTCTGGTAAACTCATCATTATTGGCAGTAACCGAATTGCTCTTCCATCATGGGTTCTATCTGATACGAAGTCATAGCTCTATACATGATTAGGGCTTAATGGACGAAGCCTTAAACAAGACCCACCATTAAACCACAACCGTTTACGCTTAGGCTGCTTAACCGGCACCTTAAGACCTTCTCGGCGCCATATCCGCTCAACACGGGTGCGGATAACCTGCCAACCCTCTATTTTTAACAAACCAGTAATCCGCGGATAGTCATAACGCCCATAGGCCTCTTGCAAGCTCGATGATCCTCTTAGTAAAAATGGGCTCATCATCCCTCACGTGAGACTGATATCGTTGAGTCGATCTTGCTTGGCCTAACACCTTACACACCCGACGTTGTGATACATGAGAAAACTTTTCTTGAATATTCTCTACTATCTTTCGTCGCTTAGCCGGGCTTAGAAGTTTTGTGAGGCCGCCTCCTTCAAGATCTCCTTATCCAGCGTTAAATTAGCTACTAATTGCTTTAACCAGCTATTCTCTACTTCTAACTCTTTCAATCGCTTGGCTTGCTCGACTTTCACTCCTCCGTACTCCTTACGCCACCTGTGGTACTTCTGTTCTCCTATCCCAAGCTTTCTACAGATCTGGGAACCTTCGCCACTTCTACTTCGGCTTCCCGGAGCATCCTGATTATTTGCTCTGCTCGAAAACGCTTCTTTCCCATATACTTACACCCTTTCTGGCTAATGTTTTATCACAATGCTAACTTTAAGGGTGGATCAGTTTTTTGGGGTAAGGACACGAGGGAAAGGTATTAATGAAATATAAAGATGGCTTGAAACCGGTTGCAATTTGGCATAGAAAATTGATGGTGTTGAAAAGAAAGAGGCGCTTCTGCAAATGGGAGAAACCACCAGATGGAAGGCAAAAGAAAAGTTTGTGGTGACTTTAGGAAATGCGGCGGGAACCCACCT
>MPMF02175416.1_pt1 | contig 13434 bp, 14 predicted proteins | sample 1617271 | NCBI WGS metagenome assembly MPMF02 (sample SAMN05944812, study PRJNA350692) | marine metagenome | biome: marine; feature: ODZ; material: water; isolation source: 120 m water sample prefiltered with 30 um filter, filtered on to 0.2 um... | place: Pacific Ocean | collected 2012-04-09... | reverse complement strand
GACTGGCAGGGCTTAAGCCGCCAGGGCGTAGTTGTCGTCGTTGGCAACTAATAGTTTGCAGTTGGATTTACGAGGAGATCTGCACCTCGACATGCTCCGATGGCTTTGTAATCCACGTCGAAACCAGGTCGCCCCCGTTTCTTTATCGATCAATACCACGCCCTCACTATACCATATCAGGGGTTTATCCCGATAAAACAAGGCTTTATCGCAGTTCACTCAGCGATTCATTTTGAGCACGCGGTGCTGTTCTCGATCCCACTCGCGCTGGCGGATGGTGGCGCGTTTATCGTGTTGTTTTTTGCCTTTGGCGAGCGCGATCTTGAGTTTGGCCCGGCCCTTTTTCCAGTACAGCGATAGTGGCACCAGGGTATAGCCCTTGCGCTCAACCCCGCCGATCAGTTTACTTATCTCGCTGGCGTGCAGCAGCAGTTTTCGGCTGCGGGTCGGATCGGGGGAGATGTGTGTGGAGGCGGAGGACAGCGGTGAGAAATGGGCGCCGAAAAGATACAACTCGCCCTCGCGGATAATCACGTAGCTTTCTTTTAACTGCGCACGGCCCTCGCGCAGGCTCTTGGCTTCCCAGCCCTGCAGCACCAGGCCGGCCTCGAATTCTTCTTCAACGAAGTAATCGTGCCAGGCTTTTTTGTTGCGGGCGATGCTGTTGTCGGGTTTGGCTTTGCTCTTGGCCATGGCATTTCAGTTGTGCGGCGGCTTTGTTCTGGCAGGTGTGGGTCCCGCAGGCGAACTATAGCCCAGTAGCAGCGGGGCCATTCAGGCAAGTGCGGCCGCATCCCGTTGTGCGCTTTGCGGGTCACCAGCGCCGCGAAGACCCAGTATGCGGCAGATTGCCCAGGCGAGTTCTGGGCGGTTGAGGGTATAAAAGTGAAACCGGTTGACTCCCTGGTCGTGCAACCGGGTGCATAACTCGGCCGTCACCGTAGCCGAGATCAGGGAGCGCACTTGTGGTGCGTTATCCAGGCCGTCAAAGAGCGATTCCAGCCATGTTGGCACCTCGGTGGCACAGGATTGGGCCATGGCGATGGTGCGCTTGAGATTTACCACCGGCAGGATACCGGGGATGATCGGTGCGTGGATACCGGCTGCACTCGCCCGGTCACGAAAGCGCAAAAAGGTATCTGGCTCAAAGAAGAACTGGGTGATGGCATTTCGTGCCCCGGCATCGATCTTGCGCTTGAGATTATCCAGGTCATCGGCACTGGAGCGTGCCTCAGGGTGGACTTCGGGGTAGGCCGCCACACTGATATCAAAGTGGCTCCGGCGGGCAATAGCGCTCACCAGTTCGGCAGCTGATGCAAACCCATCGGGGTGAGGCTCAAAAGCGGCGTGACCTTTTGGTGGGTCACCCCGCAGGGCGACAATATGTTTCACCTTTGCCTCTGCGTAGGTATCAACCACGGCCATCACATCGTCCCGGGTCGCTCCGGCGCAGGTCAGGTGACCGGCAACGGGGGTGACACAGCAGGCGGTCATCGCCTGCAGGGCCTGCAGGGTGCGCGCCTGTGAAGTGCCCCCAGCACCGTAGGTCACCGACATGAAAGCCCCGCCGAGATGATCGAGGCGATCCACTGTATCGACAAAGCCGGCCCAGCCATCAGGTGTTGCAGGCGGGAACAGTTCGAATGACACCTGTGGATTCTGATGCAAAGCGACGGCGCTGGGCCGGGGTCGCCTGGCGAGGCGCTGTGCCGCCTCGACAGCCCCGTCACGCAGTGGCTGATCAGTTCTGGGATTGTGGTTCATGCGGCTTGTCGCGCAGGGTGTCGTGCGCCGCCCTTGCGGGCACTCCATAGCACCGCAGTCAGCACGCTGGTATTCGCTGCCGGGTCCATTGGCAGGTGCTGGGCACGGAAGCGTTTCAATCCGGCAGCCTCGCACCAACGGCGGACCTCACTGTCGCGATAACCCAGGCGCCGATGTGAGTGCTCATGACGCAGACTCTCGAGTTGGTGCGGGGCAAAGTCCACGATGACGATAATCCCACCGGGTGCGAGCAGCCGCGCGCTTTCGGCAATGGCCGCGCCGGGTTTGTCGAGGTAGTGCAGCACATGGTGCAGGGTCACCACGTGGGCACTGCCACCGGGCAGGGTGGTATTGGTGAGATCCTGTTTCAGCAGGCGGCAATGTCCCAGTGGGTGTTGCAGCAGCTTGCCCCGGGCAATTGCCAGCATTTCGGCGCTGCTGTCGATGCCGATGCCCTCCACAGCATCCTCTGCCAGTAGTTCCAGAATGCGCCCGGTGCCGGTCCCCATGTCGATCAGCCGGTAGCCACTCTGTGTATCCAGCGTGTCACGGATGGCCTGTTCGATTTCTTTTTCTGGCACATAAAGCTGTTGCACAGAATCCCAGGAGCGCGCCATACGCCGGAAATAACTACGTGCCTTGCTGATGCTTTTCTGTTGTACCTGGCGCAGGTTCTGGCGATCGCGGGCCTGTTGCAGGTCGGCATCGGGGTAAAGTGAAAGCACCGCACTGATCAGGGCCTGCTCGCGCGAGCTGTTGCTGTGGCGATAGAACACCCAGCTACCTTCTACGTGACGGGTGAGCAGCCCACTTTCGGCCAGAATCCGCAGATGCCGGCTGATACGCGGCTGACTCATGTCCAGGATTTCGCACAGCTCGCTGACAGTGAGTTCACCCACTTTGAGCACATCAACGATGCGCAGGCGGGTCGGCTCGGCCAGCGCCCGCAGGCGCTCGATAAAATCATCCGACGGTTCGGCTTTCATATATACATATAAACATATCGTTATATCTAAGTCAACCAGATTACCCGTCGGTGTCCGGGCCTGACTCCGGCCCTTATAATTAACTCAATCCAGATACTGATTTACACGATCGTTGCCCACCGTCCGCCGTTCTCTTATCGTCCCCTACAGTGCGCACGAGATGTACGCGCTGGCGGGTGATGTGGACCGTTACCACGAGTTTTTGCCCTGGTGCAGCGAATCGGTGACGTTGCGTGATGATGGGAGCGAGACGCTGGCCCGGGTCGGCATAGCCTATAAAGGTTGGAATACGACATTTACCACCCGTAATCGCGCGGTGGCAGATCAGTCGATTCAGATGTGCCTGGCCGAAGGGGTGGCATTTGAGTCCCTCAGCGGCGACTGGCAATTCGAAATCCTGGATAACATGGCTTGCCGGGTCGAGCTCAAAGTCAGTTTTGCCCTGGCCGGCAGACTTGGCGGGAAGATGCTGGGTCCGATCTTCAGCCGGATCTGTACAGAAATGATTGATGCCTTCGCCGAACGGGCGAAACAACTTTATGGGGAGCGGGCGTTTGCCTGAGGTCGAGGTTGCCTATGCCTTGCCGGAGCGCCAGTTTCTTAAGGCGGTGAGTCTGGCGTCGGGCGCGACGGTTTGGGATGCTATTAACGCCTGTGGGGTGCTGGCTGAATTTCCACAGATCGATCTTGAGGATACGATGGTGGGGATTTTCTCCCGACGGGTTACGCTCGATACCGTGCTGACTGAAGGCGATCGGGTGGAGATCTACCGACCGTTGTTGATCAGCCCCGCTGAAGCGCGCCGATTACGGGCAGAGCGTAAACCTAAAGCCTAGTCTCCGCCCGGGGTGACTTTGTCCCATAGACGAGAGAAAAAACCGGCGCTGCCTTCTTCCAGATCAGGTTCTATCGCTCCGGGCAATCCGGCCCCCTCAACGAGGGTGCGCAAGACCTGATCTGCCTCAAACCAGATGCTCAGGCGGTGCTGGGTTACGGGTTGCCCCTTACCTGGGTCAAGGATATAGAGATAGTCCCAGCGTTGCGCATGAAAAGGGTCTTCAATCAGCGGTGTGCCGAGGATGAAGCGGACTTCATTACGACTCATGCCCGGGCTGATTTTCTCGATCTGCTCAGCGTTGACCAGATTACCCTGCTGTATCTCCACGCGGTAACTGCGGACACAGCCGCTGGCACCCAGAAAAAGCCCACCCGTAAGGGCGCCAAGGACAGCGATTCGGGCAAGGCGAAAAGGGCGGTGCATGCAGTGAATCATAACCGAGCCAAGAAAGTCCTGTACGACCTATAAAGCGGTGAGCTGTTTTTCCATGGCGATCTCGTCGCAGTGGTCGAATTTGGGACAACTGACACATACGCCAAAGACTTTTTCCGGAAGACTTTCCATAGCAACGATGCGGTAGCCTAACTTACGGAAAAACCCGGGAACGTAAGTCAACGCCATGATTCGACTCAACCCCAGATATTGGGCCTTGAGTTCGAGTTGCTCGACCATTTTCCGACCATGGTTATATCCATGGGCATCGGGATGCACCGCAAGGCTGCGGACCTCGCCGAGTTCCTCGGTGAAAATCTCGAGGGAACCACAACCTTGTACAGCGCCAGCATGTTCGGCGACCACGAAGTGCGGCAAATGCTCACAGATTTCCTCGGCTGAGCGCGGCAGGAGACGTCCATCGTTGGCGTAATCACGCAGTAGCGTGTGAATTGCCGGAACATCATGCGCTGTTGCAGGGCGTATTGTCGTTGTCATGCGTCAGCCCGGGAGAGTAACTCATCGGCGTGAGCACGGGTTTTGGCTGTAATCTTGATGCCACCGAGCATACGAGCCAGTTCCTCCGAGCGACCTGCCGGAGTCAAAACACTCGCCGAGACCTCAGTCTCATCGCCCGCCAGTCGGGTGACCTTCAGGTGCTGATTACCCTGGGCAGCCACTTGGGGTAGGTGGGTAATGCACAGCACCTGGCGTTGTCCACCGAGTGAACGCAGTTTCTGCCCCACGATCTCAGCCACCCGTCCTCCGATACCAACATCGACCTCATCATATATACAACTGGGGGTACCGGAATCTTCACTTACCGCCAGTTGGATGGCAAGGCTGAGGCGCGACAGTTCTCCGCCCGAGGCGGCATGTTCCAGAGGGGCGACAGCAAGGTCCGGTGCGGGGCGCAGCTCAAAATGTACGCTTTCGTTGCCGTGGGCACCGCGCTTGCTGCTCGCCTCATCATGCAGGCTGACGCCGAAAACGGCATGCTCCAGGCCCAATGCAGGGAGTTGCGTATTGACGGCATAGGCCAGGTCACGGGCGGCCTTACGTCGTGCTTTGCTGATGCTGCTGGCCCGTTGGTCATAGTGCTCTTGCAGTTCGAGCAGTTGGCTTTGCAGTAATTGTGGACTGTGTCTTCCCGAGTCAAGATCGGTCAGATCCTGTTGAAGGCGCTGCAACAGGGGTTGCAGCGCTTCGGGCGCGACCTGGTATTTGCGCCCCGCATCATGCAGAGCGCTCAGGCGCTGTTCGATCTGTTCCAGTTCGGCTGGATCCAGATCATAGTCCTCACGAAAGTGCTCAAGATCCTTAACCGCTTCGGCCAGTTGCAGCCCCAGGCTGTCGATCTGTTTCGCCAGTACCGACAGGCGCGTATCGAAGGCCGACAACTCGCCCAGACGGGTTGCTGATCGGGCGAGAATAGTTGATGCGGATGACCCTTCGGCCTCCTCAAGATCCTGCAGCAGTTTCCAGGTTCCCTCGGCGAGTTCACGGGTATGCGAGAGGCGCACCTGTTTTTCGCCGATAACGGTCAGTTCGTCCGGGTCAGGCGCAAGCCGGGTGAGTTCCTCGACCTGATAGCGCAGGAAAGCCTCGCGCTGCTGGAATGCTTCGGCGCCCGATTGCGCCTCGGCCAGTGCGAGAGCCAGGCGCTGCAGTTCGCCCGCCTGGTGGCCGAGCATCTTTACTTCCTCACTGATCCCGGCCGTACTATCCACAAGGGCGCGTTGCACATCTTTTTTGAGCAACCGGTGATGTTCATGCTGGCCATGAATGTCGGCAAGAAAGGTACCGATCTCGCGCAGAGACTGAATAGGCACTGGTCGGCCGTTGATAAAGCCGCGTGAGGCTTTGTCTGGGTAGACCAGCCGCCGTAGGGTGCACTCACCCTCGTCGTTGGCCAGTTCCAACTGGGAGAGCCACACCTTGGCGTCAGGCAGGTTGTTGATGTCAAAATCTGCCTGAATCTCGCAGTGCGTTGCACCGTTGCGTACGAGTTCTCCAGAGGCGCGATCGCCCAGCAGAATCGCCAGGGCATCGACCAGCACCGACTTGCCGGCACCGGTTTCTCCGGTGATCACCGTAAGGCCGGATTCAAACGTCATCTGCACTTGTTTGACCACGACGAAGTTGCGAACGTCCAGCCAGTTGATCATGGTTGTTCGCCGCTTCAGCCCCAACCCAGTTTCGAATGTAGTGCTTCGTAATGATTATGGCTGTTGATGCGCACCAGCCGCGCAACCAGTTCAGCCTGTGTGACCTGCAGGATTTCACTGCCGATCACCGGCTGCAGATCCAGCCCATCAATAAAGATATTACCGTGTTCGCCAGCAAGGTCGATCAGTTCGATCTCGATTGTGGAGGCCGCATCCAGTACCACCGGTCGCTGGCCCAGAGTGTGCGGGCAGACCGGTGCCAGCACCATGGCCGGCAACAGTGGGTGCAGAATGGGGCCACCGGCCGACAGCGCATAGGCGGTCGAGCCCGTTGGGGTAGCGATAATAATGCCGTCACCGCGGGAGCGACCCACTGCCTCACCATTGACCCGTGTGTCGAACTCGATCATTTTCCCGGTCGCGCCCTTGGATAACACCACGTCGTTAAGTGCAATGCGTTCATCGAGGATTTCCCCCGAGCGCAACAGCCGAGCCTGCAGCATCATGCGCTGTTCTATTTCAAACTCGCCGCCCAGCAGTTCATCCAGGTCGTCATGCAGGCGTTCAGCAGGGATATCGGTCAGGAAGCCCAGCCGGCCCATGTTGATGCCGATAACGGGTAACTCAAACCGGGCAAGTGAGCGTGCCACATGCAACATGGTGCCGTCACCTCCGACGACGATACCCAACTCAATGGTCTCGGACAGGGGCTTACCCGAATGCTCAATGCGCAGGCCCTCAATATCCTGGTGGGTGGTGTCCCCCAGAAAGACAGACCGGCCACGGTGTTCCAGATGGGTCTGGATGTCTGCCAGAATCGCCTTGACGGCAACATCCTGGTAGCGTCCGAACAATCCGATCGATCTGAAATCCATGGTTTTCCCGTTGTTGTCCTGTTTTTGTGTATGCATTAACTATTGCGGGAACAGTGATTGCGCCCGTTACACACGATGGTATGATCTCATGCAACGCTGCCCTATTTTACAAGTATTTGATGACCGTACGAGCGTGATTGATTCGATAGAAAAACTGCAAAGCCTCGAGCTGAACGAGCGTGCACAGAATCTGCTCAAGCTGCTGATCCGGCGCTATGTCAGCGACGGCGAGCCCGTGGGGTCGAGAACCCTCTCACGCGAGCCGGGCCTTGACCTCAGCGCAGCCACGATTCGCAACGTCATGTCAGACTTAGAGGATCTGGGTCTGATCCGTGCGCCGCACACCTCTGCCGGGCGCGTGCCGACCCAGTTGGGCTATCGGGTCTTTGTGGACAGCCTATTAAAGATGCAGATGCCGGGCAACTCCAGCGCACGTGAGATCAGTGATGTGTTGTCCAGCGCAAAGGATCCGGATGAATTGCTGGGTACCGCCTCGGAACTGCTCTCGGAAATCACACAGTATGCTGGAGTGATCATGCTGCCGGACACCGAGCAGGCCAAGCTACGCCAGGTTGAATTCCTCGAACTTGCTGAAGATCGGGTACTGGCGATTCTGGTCACGGACGATGGTCGGGTGCAGAACCGGGTCCTGTTTCTGGATAAGCAGTTGTCGCCGTCGGAACTGGTCGAGGCGGCCAACTTCTTCAATGTGCAGCATGCCGGTCGCACACTGCATGAGGTCCGCCACCGCCTGCTACTCGATATGCAGCGCGACAGCGATGCCATGAGCCGGATGATGCGCACCGCGGTTGAGATGGCCAGCCAGTTACTGGATGACGAACCCACCCAGGAAGGTGTGGTGGTCAGTGGTGAAACCAAGTTACTGGGCATTCCCGATTTCGACCAGTTGGGCAAGTTGCGGGAGATTTTCGATGCCTTTAAAACCAAGCAAGATCTTCTGGACCTGCTGGACAAAAGCATGCGGGCCAGCGGCATCAGTATTTTTATCGGAGAAGAGTCAGGCTTCAGCGCCCTGACCGATTGCAGCATCGTTACTGCGCCCTATGAGTCTGAGGGTCGATGTATCGGCGTGTTGGGCGTGATTGGGCCGACCCGGATGGCCTACGAGGAAGTGATCCCGGTAGTGGATATTACTGCCCGGGTGCTAGGTAACGCCCTGCGCGCGTTGCACTGAGTCGCCGGCTTTTGCGTTTATCTCCCGGATAGGGTTGAAAAGCCTGCCCGGATACCCCATGTCCTCTGGGTCAACGTGCCCCATCCGGCTCCACCTTGCTCACTGAAGAGAGACCGTTCGCCCATGACCAGCGCCAAGTCACCCACCCCGACTGATCATTCTGATACCCCCAGCGACAGCGACGAGACGCCCTCACCAGCGCCGCGCGCGAGCACCCCATCCAAACCCGAACTACCCATCTCGGCTGAGGAGGCTGAGGAGGCTGAGGGGGATGGCGAGGCTGCAAACGAAGAAGCGCCCGAAGACCTCGATGCATTACGTTCGCAGATAGCGGAACTCCGCGATGAATTTCTGCGGGCACGGGCTGATGCCGACAACGCTCGCAAACGGGCCCAGAGCGAGGTCAGCAATGCCCGGCGTTTCGCGCTCGAGAGTTTCGCCGGCGAACTTTTGAACGTGCGCGACTCTCTTGACCTTGCCCGGGGGGTGGATCTGGCGGGCAATGACGATGTGATCGGGCGAGTGGTCGAAGGGTTGGAGCTGACCCTCAAGCAACTGGATGCGGCATTTGAGCGGTTTTCGGTGTTTGAAGTCAGCCCCGGGGTAGGCGATAAGCTTGATCCTGAATCTCACCAGGCCATGAGCCTGATCGAGTCGACGGATGTAGCCCCGAACCATATCTGCCAGGTGATTCAGAAGGGCTATCGCCTGCATGATCGCCTGTTGCGCCCGGCTATGGTGATCGTCGCCAAGGCGCCCGCCGATAGTTGAAACCACGCCGTTTTAACCCCACATTAATAACAGTCACCGTTTTATCCGGTTATTCTGAATCCCGTTCTCGAGGAAACGTATATGGCAAGCATTATTGGAATTGATCTTGGCACCACCAACTCGTGTGTTGCTGTCATGGATGGCGGTAAGCCCAAGGTTCTGGAAAACAGCGAGGGGGATCGCACGACCCCGTCGGTTGTGGCCTTCACCGAAGATGGCGAGGCGCTGGTTGGGCAGTCAGCCAAGCGCCAGGCGGTCACTAATCCGCACAATACGGTGTTTGCCTCCAAGCGCCTGGTAGGCCGTAAGTTCGATGAAAAAGTAGTCCAGCGCGACCTGGAATTGATGCCCTATAAAATCGTCAAGGCGAAGAATGGCGATGCCTGGATTGAGGCTGGTGGCAAAGAGATGGCGCCGCCGGAGATTTCTGCCCGAGTGCTGCAGAAGATGAAGCAGACCGCTGAGGATTACCTTGGCACTGAAGTGACAGAAGCGGTGATCACGGTGCCGGCATATTTCAACGATTCCCAGCGCCAGGCTACCAAGGACGCAGGGCGGATCGCCGGACTGGAGGTCAAGCGTATCATCAACGAGCCTACCGCCGCGGCATTGGCCTATGGGCTTGAAAAGCAGCAGGGTGATCGCAAGATTGCTGTCTATGATCTGGGCGGGGGTACCTTCGATATCTCGATCATTGAAATTGCAGATGTCGACGGAGAACACCAGTTTGAAGTGCTCTCGACCAATGGCGATACCTTCCTGGGTGGCGAGGACTTTGACCGGCGCCTGATCGATTACCTGGCCGACGAATTTAGAAAAGATCAAGGCATGGATCTGCGCGGTGATCCGCTGGCGATGCAGCGCCTGAAAGAGGGAGCAGAGAAGGCCAAGATTGAGCTTTCCTCAAGTTCGCAGACCGAGGTGAATCTGCCGTACATCACCGCAGACCAGAGTGGACCCAAGCACCTGAATATGAAGCTGTCGCGCGCCAAACTGGAATCCCTGGTTGACGAGTTAATCAGCCGGACGATCGAGCCGTGCAAGATTGCGCTCAAGGATGCCGGGCTGTCAGCTTCTGAGGTCGATGACGTGCTGTTGGTTGGCGGACAGACCCGCATGCCTAAGGTTCAAGAAGCGGTTAAGAATTTTTTCGGTAATGAGCCTCGCCGTGATGTGAACCCTGATGAAGCGGTGGCAGTCGGGGCTGCGATTCAGGGTGGCGTACTCGGTGGAGACGTCAAGGACGTGCTGTTGTTGGATGTGACGCCATTGTCGCTCGGTATCGAGACGCTCGGGGGTGTCATGACCAAGTTGATTGACAAGAACACCACGATTCCGACAAAAGCGAATCAGGTGTTCTCGACGGCCGATGACAACCAGACCGCGGTCACGGTGCACGTACTGCAAGGTGAGCGTGAGATGGCGCAGCACAACAAGTCGCTGGGCAGGTTTGACCTGTCGGACATCCCACCGGCGCCACGGGGCATGCCGCAAATCGAGGTCACGTTCGATATCGACTCGAACGGAATCCTGCACGTTTCGGCCAAGGATAAGGCCACCGGCAAGGAGAACAAGATTAAGATCACCGCCGGTTCGGGTCTATCCGATGATGAGATCGAACGAATGGTCCAGGATGCCGAAGAGCATGCTGAAGAGGATCGTAAGACACGTGAACTGGTCGACGCCCGTAATCAGGGAGAAGCCATGATTCATACCGTGCGTAAGACGCTCTCCGAAGCGGGTGATAAGGTCGAAGCGGATGAGAAAACGCGCATTGAGGAGGCCATTCAGGGGCTCGAAGAATCACTCAAGGGCGAAGACGTCGAGGATATTCAGGGCAAGACCACTGCAATGATGGAGGCCAGTCATAAATTGGCGGAGCGCATGTACCAGGAGCAAGGCGATGCGGCTCAGGGGTCTGTCGATCCGGCAGCTGATGGCGACGGTGCTCCGGCAGGCGACGATGTGGTTGATGCTGAGTTCGAAGAGGTTAAAGAAAAGAAAGACGATTAGGTCAACGTTTGGTCGGGTAAGCCGGGGTGGGCGCCTGGCCGGATGGACTTTGCTGCGAAGCCGGTGTCGTTGGGCCGGCTTTCGTTTTTGAAGAAGAAGCCAGGAGAACAGGGTAAATCATGGCGAAACGGGATTACTACGAGGTACTCGGGGTCGAACGTACCTCAGCAGAGGCGGAGCTGAAAAAAGCTTACCGCCGTCTGGCCATGAAGTACCACCCGGATCGCAATACTGACGACGCCTCGACAGCAGAGCAACATTTCAAGGAGGCCAAGGAGGCCTACGAGATTCTCTCGGATCCACAGAAACGCTCTGCCTACGATCAGTTCGGTCATGCCGGGGTTGATCGCTCTGCCGGTATGGGTGGAGCCGGGGGTCCCGGTGCTGCTGGTTTCGGCGATATTTTCGGCGATATTTTCGGCGATATTTTCGGTGGTGGTGGCAGCGGTGGCCGCCGCGGTGGCAGCGGCCGGGGTGCGGACCTGCAGTACACGCTTGAGTTGTCCCTGGAAGAGGCGGTCCATGGCTCCGAATCACGGATCAAGGTACCCTCGCAGGTACGTTGTGATACCTGCAGCGGTTCCGGTGCACGGCCGGGCACCACGCCCAACGCCTGCACGACCTGCGGCGGACAGGGACAGGTGCGTATGCAGCAGGGCTTTTTCTCGATCCAGCAGACCTGTCCGGACTGCCGTGGTCGTGGCACCGTGATTGGATCGCCGTGTGGCGATTGCCATGGCAACGGGACTGTGCAAAAGAGTAAGACCCTGCAGGTCAAGGTGCCGGCTGGAGTCGATGAGGGCGATCAGATCCGCCTGGCGGGCGAAGGCCAAGGCAGTGCCTCGGGCGCTTCAGGTGATTTGTACGTGCAGATCCGGATCCGCCAGCATTCGATCTTCTCGCGTGACGGAGATAATCTTTACTGCGAGATGCCTGTCAGCGTCGCGATGGCAACGCTGGGTGGCGAACTTGAGATTCCGACTTTGAATGGTCGAGCTCAACTTAAAATTCCGCCTGAAAGCCAGTCTGAACGCGTGTTCCGGCTTCGGGGCAAGGGTGTGCGCAATGTACGGTCAAGCGCGATCGGTGATTTGTACTGCAAGATCAAACTGGAAACTCCGATCAACCTGAACCGCAAGCAAAAAGAGATGTTGCGCGAATTCGACCGGATGCTCAAGGAGGGGGGCGAGCGCCACACGCCACGAGAAAGTTCCTGGTCTGACAGGTTAAAGCGCTTTTTTAATGACATTGTGACCTGAGTTGCGTTGGTCATTCGCACCTGGTCGTAACCGAAGCACCCTCTGGGCCATTGTGGCATTACGGGCTGGGTTGTAATTCAGTTATGCTATAAGGCACTTCGCCGCGCTGCTTTTACGGAAACGCTTTTTGATCACGGTCACTGAAACCTCTTTACCCGGCGTCGTCGTCGTGGAGCCCCGGGTCTTTGATGATGATCGGGGTTTCTTCATGGAAAGCTTCAACGCCCGGGACTTTGCGGATGCGGGGTTACCTGTCGATTTCGTTCAGGACAATCACTCGCGCTCCACCCGCGGGGTGCTACGTGGACTGCATTACCAATACCCCCTCTGGCAGGGCAAACTGGTGCGGGCTCTAGTTGGCGAGATTTTCGATGTGGCCGTGGATATTCGCCGTAGTTCGCCGCACTTTGGCCAGTGGTTTGGCCTGACACTCTCTGCGCAGAATCACAAGCAGTTGTATGTACCTGCCGGTTTTGCACACGGCTTTTGTGTTCTCAGTGAAGTATCAGAGATGGCTTACAAGTGCACCACCATGTACCAGCCTTCCGATGATGCTGCGGTGTTGTGGAATGACCCCGACATCGACATAGACTGGCCGATTTCCAATCCCATCCTGTCGCCCAAAGATAGCGCCGCGCCTCGGTTGGCCGCATTGCCTGACCTTGCCGTCAGCCGTTGATCGATGCGCATTCTGGTTTTTGGTCGAGTCGGTCAGTTGGGCTCAGCGTTGGCCGAACTTCTGTCGCCCTCGCACGAGACGATATTTCTTGATCAACCCGAGATCAATCTTGTCGATACTGACACGGTGCCTACCCATGTCGCTGCATATGCTCCAGACCTGGTCATTAATGCTGCCGCCTACACGGCAGTCGACAAGGCGGAGTCGGAGCCAGAGCTGGCGCAGGCGATCAATGCGTGTGCACCAGAGGCCATGGCGAGCGCCTGTGCCGTGGCCGGGATTCCCTTACTGCACTATTCGACCGATTATGTTTTTGATGGCAACGCCTCGACGCCATACTGCGAAACAGCACCCGTAGCACCGTGCAGTGTTTATGGGGCGAGCAAACTTGCGGGTGAACGGGCCGTAGTTAAGGCAAATGATCGCCACATTATCCTGCGTACCGCGTGGTTGT
>MPMF02246695.1_pt1 | contig 13442 bp, 10 predicted proteins | sample 1617271 | NCBI WGS metagenome assembly MPMF02 (sample SAMN05944812, study PRJNA350692) | marine metagenome | biome: marine; feature: ODZ; material: water; isolation source: 120 m water sample prefiltered with 30 um filter, filtered on to 0.2 um... | place: Pacific Ocean | collected 2012-04-09... | reverse complement strand
GAAGTAGTCTTGCGACAAGTCGTACGTCTCTGGCTCCGAAGTATGAGACCCGGGAGAAGCCCAGTGGATCTCCTGGATGCCGCGGGCCACCCTAAATTCGGCCGCATTTCTTGCGACATAGGCGTGCAGAGGAGTAACGTAGGCCGTAGCTTCAATGTCCTTCCTCCCCGTGACCCCAGCCTTCTGCGCCTCCACGAACCAATCACGCAGCGATGCCTCGTCTGGCCTCAGAGTCTTCAGATTGAAGCCGAAATGATAGCCGCGCAGAGCCGACCTCCCTCTCCAAGCGTCTTGGACCTGTTTCATCGAGAACTTGCCTACTGCAACCATTTTGATCCTCCTTATTGTGTCCTCTTGTGTCCTCGTTCATATCTTCCCCTCCTTTGCTGTCGTTTTGTCACGTTGGCCTGTCCGTTTCTGGGTGCAAAGTAACCCGAAGCGTGAGAGCGTTAGCGAGGGACTTCCGTTCGTTAAGCAGTCTGTCTCACTCACGCTTCGGGCTTCTGCCAGAAAGATCGCTGTCTGCACGCAGAAACAGCAGAGCCGTCGCGTTGGCGTTCATTCCATCACAAACCAGGTGAATCCTTCGGGACCAAGCTCAACGGGGATTTCGATCGAGTAATCTCGGTTGAGCTCGTACGTCTTTGTCTCGCCCTCTCGGTCTCGGACCTCGGCTTTGTCGGTCAGCCCGGTGTAGTAGAGGTTGACGCGGATGGTCTTCTTCGCTGGTTCTTTGAGTGGGTTAAACACGACCAGCAGGCCTTTGTGCTTGAGTTTGGGGTGCAGCATAATCCATACGTAGGTAAACACCGTCAGGTGGCCATGTCGCCTCCGACGCATGATGTCGCACGCGTTTCCAGGCGAAACGTTCGGCGGGCCGTCCCACGTGGAAGCCGACGAACTGAAACGCGTCGGGAGCTGCCCGCATCTGATCGAGCCACTCGGGCAGGAGGTAGGCGTAATTCGACTGGCCGTTCAAACCGCCGACCTCGTAATGAGTCGCAATGCGCAACGAGGGATTAGCTGCCAGATACCGCAACAGCACGTTTTCGTCGAGTGTTCTCTGGCTTTTTCTTATGTTTGCGCCTAATGCAGTTCTTTGATTCGGACGTTTCGATACCAGATCCGTTTCGCTTCGTCCTGAAAGCTGATGAAACCTTTAGCTGGCCGGTCCTTGAGCTTCGTCTTGCTCAAATCGAAATCCTGAATTTGCTCGCCGTTCAGGACGACCGTGAGGCGATTGTCCTTCAAGGTGATCACATACCGATTCCACTGACCGGCAGGTTTCACCACCATTTTCGATGGCGAAGATGTGCCAATCACTCCACCGCAGTCGTGGGCGCCAAACTTTTCCTTGCCATGAGTGTCAAGAATCTGCACTTCAAAACCGTTTTTCACGTGGTCTTTGAGATCGCCGACTCGCATGAAGACACCGGAGTTGCCCGTCGAGTTGAATTTGAATTCGAGATCCAGGACGAAGTTTCCATACTTGCGGTCGGTCGTCAGGTAGTCCTTGTACCGAGTCCAGCCACGTTCGCCCGGTCTTGGTTTCAACGTAATCGTGTTGTTCTTCTCCACAACCCAGTTTCCGGTGGTGTTCCACCCGGTCAGGTCTTTGCCATTAAACATCTGAACGAACTCAGACTTATCCTCGCCGTGTAGGCCGGCAGACGTGAGAATGCTGCTAAGTAACACACAGCTAAATACGGTCGACTTATTCATGATCAACTCCTTGGGTTAGATGGTATCTATATTGGCGGCGAGCCACCTACTCGTCGATGCTCCTAGATGGCACATGGAACGGTTCATCGCGAGTCTCCGATCACTTCGGCGGATGTTGTGCCGGCAGTCGCACCACCAGGGGAGGGAAGAATGACGAAAGTTCGATTCAACGGATGACGACGCGCCACGACGCTAATTGCGATGGGAGCAAATGGGGTGGGAGCAAAGTCCTCGGAACATTCTAACACCCGCAACGCTCTTTCTCCAGCAGCGTCAGAATCTGCTGGACCGTCTGTTGAACCTGTGGCGCCGATAGTTCTGTGATGCTTGTGAACAGATCATCGTCGAGAGATTCGGGCCAGTGCGGATTGGATTCTTGGAGGTGGACTGTATATTGGTACTCGAAACTTTGCAGCATTTCAGTGCGAAGGTTAAATGAGGAATGTCGATTCAAGTGAGGTAACATCATGGCTCAGACGACACGTCGATCGTTTATGCAATCCATGGCGGCAGCGACCGCGGCCAGCGCGGTGGTTGCTTCCGGCGCGAACGCGCTAAAAGCCCGCGCCGAGTCGCCAAACGGCAAATTGCAGCACGCCTGCATCGGCGTGGGCGGCATGGGCTGGAATGACTTCAAGCAGTTCCTCCTTCACCCGAACACCGACGTCGTCGCCCTCTGCGATGTAGATGAGCAACGGCTCAGTGCAGCCCTTGAGGAAGCCAAAAAGCACGGTAAGCAACCTCGCACATACATCGACTGGCGCGAGCTACTCGAGAAGGAAGAAGGCAAGATCGATTCGGTGAACGTGACCGTGCCGGATCACATGCACTGCGCCATCGCAATCGCAGCCATCCACAAGGGCAAGCATGTGTATTGCCAGAAACCGATGTGTCACGATGTCGCCGAGGTGCGGGCACTCACCATCGCGGCGAAGAAAGCGGGTGTCATTACACAACTGGGAACGCAGTTGGCGTCAGGCTACGGCGACCGGACAGCAGTGCACTGGATGCGCGAAGGCGTCATCGGCAAGGTGAAGCGCATTGTCCTCTGCGCGAATCGTCCCGGCGCGATCGAACGCTATCGTCTGGAAGGCCCACGCCCCGAAAAAGGCGATACGCCGCCAGCCTATCTGAACTGGGACCTGTGGCTTGGCACCGCCCCGGAGCGCGACTTCAGCCCCAAGATCTACCATCCAGCAATCTGGCGGGCCTGGCAGGACTTCGGCACCGGCTGGTCGGGCGATATCGGCTGTCACGTCTTCGACGCCGTCTGGAAAGGGCTCGACCTGCAACCGCCAAAGTTCGTTATCGCCGATGTGCAGGAGAGTTGGAAGAACGACCCTGCCCGCCGCCGCGACACCTGGCCGCAGTCCGACCACATCACTTGGATATTCCCTGGCAACAAAATGACTGAGCGCGAGCTGCTTCCGATCGAGTGGTTTGACGGGCTGATCTTCCCGCACGCCGACGTGCAGGCCTTGTCCCCCATCAAGCCGTACCCAGGTGAAGCCGCGATGGTCATTGGCACCGAAGGCACGATCCTGCTGCCCCTATCGAAGATGCCACTACTTTTGCCCCATACGAAGTTTCGTGACCACAGCGGTCCGGACCTCGAGCCGCGGAATCACTATCACCACTTCGTCGACGCCTGTCTGGGCAAGGCCAAAAACGAGTCCTTTTTCGCCCGTACCGGCCCGATGACCGAAGCTATCCTGCTCGGCACTGTCGCCATCCGCACACCTGGTGTCATGCTGCAATGGGACCACGACCGCATGGCGATCCCGAACTATCCCGAAGCAGAGAAGTTCCTCAAGCGCGATTACCGCGAGGGCTGGGCAGTTGAGACCACATGATTAGATAACGCTTCAGTATTCAGCGATCGTCACAGACAGCGTAAGAACGACAGTTGCAGGCAACCGACTCATAATCACTTCTCCAGTATCATGATGTCACGGAATTCCACGTGCATCTTCTGGCCACCGTGGAGTTGGAGGCCGATGTGGCCCTTTCGACGTCCCTCGTCCTTCTTTAGTTCAGACGAAACGACGCCGTTGATCTTCACCACGATATGGTCGCCAATGGCGCTCAGTTCAAGATCGGTCCATTCCCCCTTTTTGTAGTTGCGCTGCTTGATCACCTCGGCTGTCGGTCGATGCACCCAGGCGCGACCTCCGGTTTCGTACAGACCGCCGGTCTCCTGAGACTCGTCCACCTCCACCTGGAAGCCGTGTACGCCGACACCGCTCTTTACCCGCTCAGCGCGAAAGTAGAAACCGCTATCACCCGCGATCACACGGAACTTCGCTTTCACCAGGAAGTCTGAGAATGTCCGATCCGTAAGCAGGATGCCATGCCGACGTTCACTTTTTGGGCTCGTGCCGACAATCGCACCATCACTAACCTCCCATTTGCCGCCAGGCGTCGGCGTCCAGCCATCTAACGATTTGCCGTCGAACAACGGTTGAAGATCTTTGTCCGCCGCCTGTCCTAACGACGTGACGACAGCCATGATTACGATACAGATGATGTTTCTCATGTTGTCCTTTCTGGAAATTAGAAGAACTAAGGAGGCTCAACGGTGTTTCCCAACTTTAGCAGACTTGCCTGTGAACAACACCTTATTCGCTTCTGCTCGATCTTCAGGACACCGACAATCGTGCCGCTCGCTTTCCCTCTGTTGCAACTGTAACCCGACGGACTTCTTGTTGAGAAGGCAGCCTTCTCCAGACAGACCTTTTCGCTTTCTCTCGTATTCAAAAGCTAAAAAGTCTGCTCGAGGAGGGAAGGACATACTCAAAGCTCTCACAATCCTCCAATGCGTAAAATCCCCAGACCCGGAAAATCCAGGTGGACAGGCTGAAAACAGAGGAGAACGCATCGAATTCTTGAACAGGGGCGTCCCAGTCGGTACGCTCAATCCACGTATCGGCGCATTGAGATTCCAGGCAGATATAATTCCCTGCAGTTATGTTGAACACCCGCGAACCGCTACATCACCACGAGAGATTACTCATGATGACGCCACGACAACAATTAACTCGCCGCCGATTGTTAAGTGCAACGGCGGCGACCGCCGGTGGCATTTTGATCGCCGGCGCGCGTGGGCTGGGTGCCAAGCCAGACCTTACGCCATCCAAATTCCCTTCAACGGATCACTTCTGGTACCGCCCCCAGCCGGCCGGTCCGTTTATTGACTCGCAACGCGACAACAAGGCATTCGGTTTTGCAGACGGGAAAGTGCTCCTGTCAGAAGACAACGGCCGCACCTGGCCGCACGGCGTCGCGTTTCCTGACGCTCGCCGTATAGTGTTTAGCTGCATTCTCAAGAACGGAAACATCCTCTTCAGTGCTCTCGCGAAACTGTACCTCAGCACGGACAACCTGAAGACTTACAAGCAAATCACGGTGAAGGATACCGACGGGACCGATTACATCCCGCATACACCGAAGAACGCGGACCGACCTGGCTGGTACTTCCACAACCTGACAGGCGTGGACACGTGGGATGTAAACGGTGTGGAGATGCTTGTGTGGGGGAACTATTGCAACGTGATTGACGGCGCGTCGCCGGTCAACATTTACTACTCGACCGACAACGGGCAGACTGTGAAGATCGCATATTCCTTCGGACAGAATCCCTACATTCGCGACAACGGCTCCGGGGGCGGAGGCATGACGGGCAGGCCGCTTGGCAACGCCGACAACCCGGTATTCTGTCGCCACATTCATTGCGTGGCGTACAACCCCGTCGAAAATGCCTTCTACGCCTGCACCGGCGACCGTGAAAGGCCGGAGGGGCACGAGTGCCACTGGCTGAGAGGCACTTATGACGCGGAGAAGGACAAGTGGCACTGGAAGGTCATCGTGTCGGATGCATCTAATTCGCGGTACAAATGTGGCGGCATCAACTTCGTCGATGGACAGCTCTACTGGATCAGCGACTCGAACGGCCCCAAGCCTTACGACCGAGGAGTCTTTCGCTGCGATCCGGCCGACATAACCAATCCCGCAAAGCACACATTGCTTTTCAATCCGGGAGTCGAATCCGGTAACATGATCATCCAAGACGGCGTTATCCTGGCGTCGCATTGCGCGCCCGCATCGTCGATGGCCACGGGTATCATCGTTTCCCTGGATCTGGGTGAGACTTGGGCGCAATACGATCTCAAAGAGTTCGGCAAGCGGTCTCCCTGCCGCTTCCACCGGAAGAATAGTGAAGGATGGTTCAGGGTGGACCTGAGATCGAGATGGGTTACGCCCGCCGAGATGATGTTCATAAAACCGAAGGAAGCGTGAACCGCCTGTCGTACGACAGCACTCCTTTGCTTCGCTATACTAGATAAACTTGATATACTTTACTCTGTTCAAGTCCTTCGGGAACATTCTCTGGCTTGACAACACAGCACGACGATGGCACGACGCTGCGGAGGCATGTTCGATGAGAAACGTGTGCGGATGGGGCGCTGTGTTGGTGTTGGCGTGGTCTTCGATGTCATGGTCCACGGAAGACGTGCCGCTTCAGGCGACAGGTGCGCCAGCCATGGAGATTCAGCTTTCCAGTACTTACAGACGATTGAAGGCCCCGGAGACTGGCCGCTTGGCGGTACAGTTAACGGATGGGGAAGGATTCACCTACCCGTTGTATTTCTTCATCCCCAGCATCACGCGCGACGGAAAGTACCTGATCTACCATCGCGCGGCGCATCGCGAGGTTCAATTGTATCGATTGAACTTTGCCACAGGCCAGTCAAAACAACTCACGCACGCCGAATGCCCGGACACACAATGGCGGCCTTGGTGTGTTGATTCCGGCCGCGGCGTGCTCGACCACCGCAGCGTGCTCAACGTCGCTCGCAACTTGGTAATCTATTTCGACGGCAATGATGTTCATGCAGTCGATGTGGAGACGCTCGAGGACAAGTTGTTGTTCGTGATACCCGATGGCCGCGAAGCGTACGGACAGAACTGCTGCACACCGGATGGAAAGTGGCTCGTTTACATCCACACGCCTCACGGCAGTATTTGGGGCGAACCGTGCAAAGGGGCAGCCGTGGTAGCGTACAACTTCGATACCAAGGAGCAACGCACGCTCTGTCACATAGATAGTGCAATCTTTCACGTGACGGCCTACGATAACGAGCACTTCATCGTTACTCCTCCGGCCGATCACGCCGGAATGTTGCTGACCGATATGAACAGCGGTCGGATTAAGCTGTTGCGTGCTGGCGATCCCGGCGTCCGCGGCCACTTGATCCACTGCCACGTGACGAGCCGTGGGATTTCCTACGAGGTTCCCGAGGTGCAGCTATCGGGACTGTATGATCCACTGACCAGGCGACGTTTTGAATTTCAGTTTCCGAAGAACTTCCAGTACATCCACACGGGCCGCGATCCGGAAGGCCGGCTCTGGTTCTACGAGAACTCCTCGGGTTGGGACAAGTTCGACGTTCACGACATCCATGCCTTGCTGCGTTTGGACCGGCAAGAGGGTGATCAGTGGCTGCGTCTAACTGGCACGTGGCCGACCTTTGGGGGCGGCCAAAAGGCTCACTTTCACCCCCAACTCACTCCCGACCGCAAGTGGATTCTGATGACCGGCGGTGATACAACGACGCACACCAACCACATTTTTCTGTTGGATGCTTCCGACTTGAAGGACAGCAAGGGGATTTCCACGGAACTACTCAGCGTTACCGGGGCCAACGATCTAGTGCGATGAGACCACCTCAGCAGTAAACACACAAACCATCCGTTGACCAGCAGGAATCGAAACCATGGCAATCACACGCAGACAGTTTGTCAAACGTTCCGCCGCGACCGCGGCCGTTGTAGGCATTCCGATGGTAGCTCCTTCACGGGTACTCGGAGCCAACGAAGAGATTCGCGTCGGCCTTGTCGGCCTTGGCGGTCGAGGAAGAGGTGCGCACGTACCGGGATTCGAGGGCCAAAAAGGAGTCACCGTGGTAGCGATTTCCGATGCTGACCAGCAACGGATGGGCAGCACTGCCGAGATGATACAGTCGAAGTATGGGCACAAAGTCGAACAGTTCACTGACATGCGCAAGATGTTCGACCGCAAAGACATCGACGTCATCGGCAACGCGACACAGAATTATTGGCATGGTCTAAGCACCGTCTGGGCGTGTCAAGCCGGCAAACATGTCTATGTCGAGAAGCCGCTCTCGCACTACATTGGAGAGGGCCGGCAGATGGTCGATGCCGCGCGGAAGTACGATCGCATCGTCCAGTGCGGTACTCAGCACCGCTCGGAGGCTAAGTTCCCCAAGGCGATCCAGTGGATTCGAGAAGGCCATCTGGGCAAGATCAAGTACGTCACGGCATTCGCCAACAAGCCGCGAAGCTCGTGCGGCCGGCGCGAGACGCCTCTGCCCATCTCCGACTACGTTGATTATGACCTCTGGTGCGGACCGGCCAAGAAAGTGCCTCTCTACCGGAACAAGCTTCACTACGATTGCAGTTTCGATTGGAACACGGGCGACGGCGAGTCGTGCAACCAGGGAGTGCACGAAGTGGACGTTGCCCGCTGGTGTCTCGGTGAGACCATGCTGCCGCGACGGGTGATGAGTATCGGCGGTCGCTTCTCGTTCAACGACGCGTGCGACGTGCCGAACACACAGATTATCTACTACGATTTTCCAACCGCTCCACTGCTCTACGAGGTACACAACCTCCGTCAATCCAAGGGGGTCAGCGAGACGCCCGACTATCGTGGCGAACGAGTGGGGGTGATCGTCAATTGCGAGGGTGGTCTGGTTAGTCTCTACCGCGGAATCGCTTGGGACAATGACGGCAAACAGGTGCAAACCTTCACCGGCGGCGGCGATCATTTTGCCAATTTCATCGGTGCAGTTCGCAACGGCCGCCGGGAGGATCTCAATGCGGAGGTCGAGGTGGGACACGCTTCCACCGCTGTCTGCCACGTTGGAAACATCTCGTATCGCGTCGGCCAAGTCGCTTCTGCAACAGAGCAACGCGCCGCCGTGCGGGACGTTCCCGTCTGGAATAAAATGTACGACCGTTTTGCAGCTCATCTGAAAGCCAACGAAATCGACATCAACACCGCGACTCTTGGTCCGTGGCTTGAAGTCGATCGTCAGAATGAGCGATTCAAGGACCACGACGAGGCCAACCGATTGGTCCAAGGCTTCTACCGCAAGCCGTACGTCGTGTCGAAACTGACATGAGCAACGCGACCAGGAAGAGAGATATTAGATGTTGACACGAATCGGATGTTGGTGGTCTTCGCTGTGTCTCATTGCAGGGGTTGTCGTATTTGTAGCAGGCCGCGCTGATGCGGAAGGCCCGCTACCGCCCAACGCGGCGGCGACACGCGAACGGGCTGAGGCTCGTTCAGATGTCACTATGGACACTGTACAGCAAAAACTGACGTTGGCATGGAAGTCGTTGGAATACGTCAAGAAACGCGAGCCGCGTCCGAAATTGGCTGCTGAACTGCAGGCCATGACTCGTACAATCAACAGGACTGGCGACGGCACCGATTTGAGGGCGTTGCTGCAACAGGTGAGTAGGCTGCGACGCAAGATTATTCTTTCGCACCCCGACCTCGCGTTCGACAAGCTGTTGATCAACCTCAAGTCGACACCAAGAATCAGCCATATGGTCGATCAGCATCTAGGTCAGCATCAACCTACCGGAAAGGGCTTGGCGACTCTGGAGAACTGGAAGACGAATCCTCGGCTTACGATTCTGTTGGACGGTAAAATGCCACCGGGTGCCTATGAACACCCAGACGTGTCGTTTGACGGAACGCGGATTCTGTTCGCTTTCTCAGACCATCGCGAGACGGCCTTAAGACTTCGCCGGTTCTGGATCTGGGAATGTGCCTCCGACGGCAGTTGGGCCAAACAGTTGACCGGGACGAAGAACGATCTGCTGCAGAGCTGGGACGATCGCCAGACAGTGCTCATCGAAGATTGGGATCCGTGCTACCTTCCTGGCGGTGGTTTTGTCTTCATCTCGACGCGTTGCCAAACCTATGGCCGCTGTCACGGCACGCGCTACGCACCCGTGTATCTGCTGCATGGAGCCGACGCAGATGGCAGCAACATCCGGCAACTCAGCTTTGGCGAGGCCAACGAATGGAATCCGTCGGTGTTGAACGATGGTCGTGTTGTCTACACTCGCTGGGACTATATCAACCGGCACGACACGCTTCTCCAGGGGCTTTGGACGACCCGACCTGACGGGACCGACACGCGGCATTTTTTCGGGACCAACACCCGCGCACCGACCATGCTGGCGGAAGCCCATGCCATTCCAGGATCGCACCGCATTATCACCACGGCAGCGGCGCATCACAGGTACACAACCGGTTCCTTTGTCATGGTTGACCCGCTAAGCGGCGAGGATGGCGAACGGCCGATAAGACGGATCACTCCCGAAGCCGCTTGGCCTGAAGCCGAAGGTTACGGCCAACCGGGGAGTTTCTGCGCTCCATGGCCTGTGAATGAAGAGATGTACTTTGCTGCCTATCAGCCGGATGTCATTAGCCGAGGCAGAAGAGACCCAGACCAGCAGGGCAACATCTACGCGATCTATCTGGTCGACTCTCTTGGCGGGCGCGAGCTGATCTATCGCGATCTGGAGCATTCGTGCGTCTCGCCAATTCCACTCCGGCCTCGACCTGAACCGCCAGCCATCGCGTCGAAACTGCCCACCGACGGCAAAACGAAAGATGAAGGGATTCTGTTCATTCAGGACGCGAACGTCGGCATCGGCAATTTCAAAGCAGGAACGGTCAAATCGATTCGCGTCAACCAGATTTATGGTCAACCGACCAATGTAAAATTGAATCCTGGCATCGCCATCAATGAGATCATCAAACAGATTCTGGGGACGGTACCGGTCAACGACGATGGTTCGGTCATGGTTAAGGTGCCGGCTCGCCAACCGCTACAGTTGCAAGCTCTCGACGAGAACGGCATGGCGTTGATGACCATGCGGTCGGTGATCTATGTTCAGCCTGGCGAGACGCAGAGCTGTGTCGGTTGTCACGAGTCGAAGACGATGTCGCCGCCTAACCATGACCTGCCCAGCGCGAGTCATGCCGTGGACTTAACGCTTCCGCCCGGGCCTCAGTATTCTGGTGGGTTCAGCTTCGTCCGAACGGTTCAACCGGTGTTGGACCGCTACTGCATTAGCTGCCACGGACTGGAGAAGACCGAAGGGGAGATCGATCTTCTCGGAACGCCGAGGATGGTCTCAGTTCCACAACAGCCACGTGGAACCAGCACTCCAGTGTGGTCTCGTCGCGAAGTGTTTGCCAACCAGGCCGTGGCTTCGCTGCTGAGCAGAACGAGGTTTGAAGAGGGGCTTGTCAATGTCGCCTTGCGGTTTGGCGAAACGGATGTCAGTCAGCCCAAGGACTATTTCGCACACGCCGGTAAACTGGCGTCGATGTTGCTGCAGGGCCATGAGGGCGTGAAGCTAGACAACGACAGCTTCCAGCGGATCATCGGTTGGCTGGATCTGAACGCCCAGATCAGTGGCAGCTATTTGCCCAACCAACCCGAACTCCGTACGCCTGTTGCCGAGCAAGAGCTGGCACTGCGCGAGCACGTTGGCGAGCGCTTTGGGCAAGAACTCGCCTCCCAACCTCTTGCGGCGTTGATCAACTACGCCGTCGCAAGTGAGAGCCGAATCCTCAAAGCGCCACTCGCCGCCAGCGCTGGCGGCTGGGGCCAAATAAACGACGGATGGAACAGCACAGATGATCCCCGTTATCGGAAGATGCTGGAACTGGTCGATGCCGTCTTGCCGCCGCTGCAACACCACGACATCGCTGGCACTTGTGGGCGAACGGAATGCGTTTGCGGTGCCTGCTGGGTCCGCCAGGCCAAAGCGGACTACATCACGAACTCGAGGAACCAATCGCACTGATTCTAACGAGGCAGGAAGTGAAGAATGTATACTCGATCGATCGCCATGACGTGCGCAGCTGTGGTTATGACAGTCGTGGGGCTGAGCAGTTTCGACGTGGCTTGTGGTCGTCTTCCAGCTCTGCCTCCGCGGATCAGCCGCCTATGATCCCTGTCGGGTTGGATGCATACCGGATGTGGAATCGCTGGCCGTATCAGCGGATCGGTGCCCGGGCATACATGCGGAGCACCTACGATCGTCACGGCAACAACAACACGGCCGACGCCTCGCATTTTCTCTATCAGCTGGCCGATGATTTCAACGTTTCGCTCGACGTGGAAGGCGCCGGCGTGCTGTACTTCGCCCGGTACAACCACTGGCACGGCAGCCCCTGGCACTACGAGGTTGACGGCACGGATCACATTGTCCAGGAGACAACCACCGCCGATCCGAACAAGAAGCTGGATCACTCGGTTTTCATTCCCGAACGTCAGTTCCCCAATCCGCTCACCTGGACCTATTCGATCACCAAGGGTGCCGACCTGATGTGGGTGCCGATCGGGTTCGAACGCCGATTCCGCATGGCCTACTCGCGGACGTTTTACGGGACCGGGTACTATATCTATCATCACTACATGCGCGGTGCGAAGCTTTCGCAGCCGGTGAAGGCATGGAACGCAAAGACCGTACCGGCGGCGGACGTGCTCGACTTGCTTCGACGTTCCGGAACGGACATTGCACCCAAGCCGGGAACGCCGGAAGGCGAAAATCTGCGCGTGCGGGAGATAACCGGCAAAGTCGATCTTGCAGCCGAAGAACCTGTCACGTTGACAAACTTGACCGACGGACCGGCAATGATCCGTGCCCTGAAACTGTCTGTGCCGCGAAAGCACGCGATTGCTTTCGGCAACGCGCGGTTGCGAGTGACGTGGGATGGTCGCAAACACGCGTCGATCGACGCACCGGTGGCTTTGTTCTTCGGAACTGGCACGCTCCACAACCGCCAGGACAAGACCTTCCTGGTGAAGGCACTGCCCGTCAACGTTCGCTTCGACGAGGATGGGGTGCATTTGGCGTGCTACTTCCCCATGCCGCTGTACCGCTCGGCCAAGATCGAGTTGATCGGGCCGCCGGAGCGAAGCATTCCGGACATCACCTGGTCGATGCGATATCACCCTTATACTGGTGCTCGCAATCACGTGGCCTATTTCCACGCTACGTACTGCGACCATGGCGTGCCTGAGAAGGGCAAAGATCTTGTATTTCTCGATACCAATACTGTGGAATCGGGCGGACCGTGGTCGGGCAACTTCGTGGGCACTTCGTTCATCTTCAGTGACCGAGCCGTACTTAACACGCTGGAGGGTGACCCGCGTTTCTTCTTCGACGACAGTCAAACGCCGCAGGCTTACGGCACCGGAACGGAGGAGTGGGGTGGTGGCGGTGATTACTGGGGCGGCCGCAACATGACTCTGCCGTTGGCCGGGTACCCTGTTGGTGTGAGAAACGCCAAAGAGGCCACCTCTGAACTCGATCTCATTCAATCCGCCTATCGATATCTGTTGGCCGACTTGATGCCCTTCGGACGCCGCGCGGTTATCCGGTTGGAGCACGGAGGCATCAACCAGTCGGTCGAGCATTATCGCTCGGTCACTTACTGGTACGGGGCCCCCAGTGCGAGCCTGGTGAAGACGGATGAACTCGACATCGGCAATCTCGCCAGCGAAGCGGCCCACGATTACCTCTCGCCGACGGCGTCGGAACCGTATGAATTGACGTCACGTTACGAGTGGGGGCCGGATCGTCTCGGAGTCGCCGAG
>MPMF02130866.1_pt1 | contig 13442 bp, 8 predicted proteins | sample 1617271 | NCBI WGS metagenome assembly MPMF02 (sample SAMN05944812, study PRJNA350692) | marine metagenome | biome: marine; feature: ODZ; material: water; isolation source: 120 m water sample prefiltered with 30 um filter, filtered on to 0.2 um... | place: Pacific Ocean | collected 2012-04-09... | reverse complement strand
TGAGAACATTTTCAATTTTGCAATTCGGCAATTTTCAATTTTTGGAAGATCTTTTTTTCGGGGGGAGGGACAGTCCCGGGGACAGGTGCGGGGACTGTCCCCGGGACTGTCCCCGCCTGCGCGCGAGCGGTGTGCTTGGGTGACAGGAACAGAAAACCGACAGATTTCTCTGTCGGTTTGAATTTACTTGTTTGCCTTTGCTTTTTCTAGATATATCTCGTAGTCGGCCTGAGCTCCCTCGTCCTCTGGCATTAGCTCCGTAATGACCTTCATGTGGTCAGCAGCTTCTTGCCATCGCTCTTGCTCTGCGTACCAGTCGGCGAGCTTGGTGAGGTATAGCGGCTTTTGACCGTCCTCTGCAATAGCGTCTTCGTATAGTGTCTGGATATCATCGTATCTTTCTGGAAATCCTGAACGCCATACTCTCTCCATCTTGTAATAAAGGTTTGGATCCGTGTGCAAATCAAGAGACTTTATGTAAGACGCCTCTGCTGTATCCCAGTCTTCCATGCTCACTGCAACATCTCCTAGCATTGTCCAGGCTGTAAAGTTGATAGGGTTCGCTTCTAACGACTTCTCAACAGCCCTACGGCTTTCCGCGTAGTCACCAAACTGGTGCTTCCAAAATGAAGTATTCAACAATGCATTAATATCCTTTGGATTGTTTGCATATGCAGCCTCGGAAGTATTCAACTGAATGTTCCACTGTGCGGCAACATCTTCTGGGATATCTAGATCTTCGTGATTAATAAACCCGGGATACTCCTCTGTGGTCAAAAGACCGTTGCTTGATGTCGCCTGCCATGCAATAACACCTATTACTACTGCCGCAATAGCGATTACTATAATTCTTATTCGTGCTTTCATAATGAAACAACATTACGTCAATGTACTCACAATGTCAAGAACAAAAAACACCCCCGAAGGGGTGTTTAATGCTATAGATTACGACTTCGTTAGAAGACGATTGTTCCACCTGTAATAGGTAGGTTATCTATAAGATATGCACCAGAAACGGCGTCATCAAACACTATAGTTGATGGCGAATCGTTTCCGTCATCGTACCATACGAACGATGATGGTAGGTACAGAACATTCTCTGTACCAACAATTGCTGCCTGATCTTCTCCAAGGTAACCACGGTATACGTTGTACGTATCACCAGTAACGGTATCCTGAGAAGTGACCAACATAAGTTCCTCTCCAGCGTCACAAGTAGTATCAGCACTGACACATACGATGTCACCCTGATCTACTAGCGTATTGGACTCGTTGTGCTGTCCAATTGTTACGATAGCAGTACCTGCTGTGTCGAAGTTATTTGCTGAATCAGCGTACAGTGACAAGATTGGATCAGATGGGATATCGAATCGCACCTGGTCGTCTCCTGACGAACTTGCACCTGTTGAGTCAAAGTACAATGAGAATGTCTCAGTAGTACCGGCTGAAATGATCATGTTGCCATTATCAGCAATTCCCTCTAGATGTACGAACTTAACCTCCTCATCACTTGCGTCACAAGCTGCGAACGCACCAGCTGTCGCATTCCATAGATTCCAGTCTGCATCAGCGTCCTCTAGAGGATCTGAGAGATTTGAAGTCTTGTAGAGCGTGAAGTCTGTCTCATCCATCTCGAGAGCAGTCTGAGTTACAGATGAACCGTCAGCTGTAGCATCACACGCGTTCCATGTTGTAGGCGCATTGTCTGTTGAAGACATTGCGAACATCAACTCATCAACAATCACATCCTCACCTGCTGAAGCTGCAATTGTGAAACGAAGGGCCTCCTGTAGACCTGGTGTCTTCGCACCCGATGGGCTAGAAGCGTGCAAGTTTATAGTTGGCATTGTCTCACGCACAACGTGTGTGTTGATGTTTGTTGAGTCGTCAGAAACGTTTGACTCGTCAAGAACGCTTCCTGAACCTGATCCAACCGCTCGGAACTCATCCGAAGCGCCGGCCAATGTTCCACCGTCTGAGAACCCAAGCTTGATCTTTTCACCTGAAGAGGCTGAACCACCAGATGTTCGATCAATAACTGGAACGTCAACTGACACGCTGAACTTCTCAACATTATCCTTGTCAACGAACATGTCAAGACCACTCATTGTTGAACGGTTTGAAGACATGTAAGCAGTCTTTGATGCAGCTGCTCCAGCTGAATCCGTGTAATCAAGAGTAATGCTTCCGATGTTATTCGCGTAAGCACCAGCTGCCTGACCGTCTGCAGTTGCCTGCAACTCGTCGAATGTCAAAGTAGTCACTGTGAAATCCTCGAGTGTTGCAGTTGCTCGGAAGGTAGATACTACGTTATCCGAAGTACCTGACAACAAGATCATTGCATCTGCAGAAGAGCTGTCTCCTGCGATTGTCAATGTTCCTTCGTCATCAACCGTTACAGTAACTGTAGGAGCTACAGTTGTAGTAACTGCGTTGAAGTCGAACCCTGTAGCTGTAACGGCGTCTCCGCTCAAGTCCTGCGCAGCAACGTTTGCTGCAAGCTCGACCTCGAATCCAAACATTGCATCCGCTGTCTGTGATGGGTTGTGCAAGTTACACACAACATCAGCGAGAACAACTTCTCCAGCTGGAATAACGAAGTTCATGCTCTGGAAGTTGAAGTCTGCACCTGAATCAGTAGCACCAACTGGGCCACCTACAAGTACACCGGCACCATCGTACAATGAACATGATGAGAAGAAGTCTTCCACCTGAGCACTAGGCTCTCCACCAGATTCCATGGAGTTAGCGGCAGTACCTCCCCAGGCATCAACCAATAGGGTTGTGATAGTAATATCTTCTGCAGAACCTGCAGTAAGTGTCATACCAAGCACGTTCTCACCTGCTGACCCTTGTACTGTTGTGAATGATGTTGGCGATGATGCCAACGCAAGTGCCAATGATGGACTTGCAGTTGTGAATACGTTTCCATTGATATTACCAGTAGGAACGATGTCCGTAGCATTTGTCAATGTATCGTTGTTCGTATCTTCGATTACAACTCCTGAAATATCGATAGCAACTGCGAACAGCTCTGCAGCTGGTGCGTCATTATCGACATCGGCAGTTACGATAAGATCGTAAGTTGTTCCTGCTGCCATGAAGAAGTCGTCAGTGAAGTCTAGAGTCTGAGTACCATCACTTCCGGTTGAACTCAATTCAAGTGGTCCCATCAATCGTGACCCAGAATCTGCCAATCGGATAGAAATATCCTGAAGGTTAAGATCTGTGCTCGTTGAGTTGTAGAGTCCGTCTATGTCAGCACCCACTGTAGCCTCAGATCCATCCAATAGAACTATTGAGTCTCCGTCATCGTCAGCTGCGACAATGATGTCGATGTCCTTAACTGTAATATCCTGTGCAGCAGTCAATGAGAATGCCAAGAATGTTACGTCTGAGCTATCAACTGATACATCAGATGTAGCTGGGCCATCGAATATAAATGTTACATCTCCACCCTGAATGGTTGAGAATGAACCTAGACAAAGTGCCACAGTGGTACATGTTGTTCCATCGTATGAACCTGAACCAGTTGTCGTGTTGTAGTCAACTGCCATGTTGAAGCCGAAGTCTCCTCCGACAGCAATCACATCAGCTGTACTCTTAACTGACACCTTGATTGTCTCAGCAGCCTGTCCTCCAACGTCAAGTGAGACCTTGAAGACTCGGTTGCTTCCTTCTGCGATTGTGTAAGGTGAGTCCAACTCAAAGTCGACACTATCACCTGTAGCCCAAACACCAGTAGCGATCTGTGTTGATCCCTGCCACAACTTGAAGTCTGAGTGGTCAACTGCGTCATCAATGTTCAAACGCATTCGTACCAACTCTGCATCTTCTGTTGAAGCTGTGATGTTGAACTGTCCAACAACTGCATCGTTCTCTCCAAGAGCTGGATCTGTGATAGTTCCATTCTTGTCAATCTCGATGTCTCCAGCATCTGAAGCTGAGAATGTGAATACGTTTCCGTATGCTGAACCTGAAAGGCTCACTGTTCCACCAGACTCAACGTCTGCTGAAGCATCAATTCCAAAACTTGCAGTTGCTCCACCAGGAGCCGCTGTAGCTGTTGTTGTAACAAGGCTAAGGTAACGTGTCTGCCCCTCTGCAACGGCGAAAGCCAAGTTGCTGAAAGTAGCAGTACGTGTAGCTGAGTTAACTGAGCGACCCTCTGTCAAACGTACCGTTCCTTCGTAAAGGAACACGTTGTCAAAGTTTGTTGTCGCACCAATTCCTCCGAGAGTAACATCCAAGGCACCAAGCTCGGCATCTGCTCCGCTTGCTGTAACTGCCCACTTTGTCATCTCAACTCCGTTTGCTCCACCAGGAACAGTAACTCCTGCTGGTGTGCTAGATGCAAGAGAGATGCTAAGTCCTCCTGAAGGAAGAGCTGCATCACCTTCTACCATCTGTGCTGTATCTGAGATCTCTCCGCTCACACCTGAAAGGTCTGATCCAGCTGTAAGTGCTGAAAGGTCAACGGATGTACTCATTACGTGCGCACTTTGCAAACGGTTTGCAGACATACCGGCGCTTGAAACTGCTCGGAGCTCTCCATCCCACATAAGGAATGTGTCTGATCCGTCAGATACCAATGCTCCGTCATATAGGCTATCAGCCGACATTAGGGAGATACCATCTGTGTAGTCTGCGAAGAATGTGTCAGGTACGTCGTGCACGAATGCACCCCATCCTGAACCACCGTAGAGGGCCTCAGCCACTGCTTCGGTCTCAATCCAGTGAAGTGTTCCATCAGGTGAAACAGCGTAAACACTTGGATCTGACTGGATTTTCACCCAGTTTGTTCCTGGTCGGTAAACATTGTTTCCGCCAAGAGTGATTCCTGCTAGCTGTGAGTCAGAAACCGTAGTAACTCCATCAAAGTCGGAGTACCATGTAAAGTATGTCTTTTCGTTAGGGAACGTGTAACGCATGCCGTCTGAACCGTAGTAATACACGGTTGAGAATGACTCACCTTTGATCAAGTCACCTGCTGAGAGGCTAACCTGAGCGTTGGTCATCAGAGGAGCGAGACCAGCGGCCATTGTCCAAAGGATTGTCATTGCAACGACAGCGAGTGTAAACACGCGCTTCGAAATGTTGACGTCTGTCATAAACGTATTTCTCTAGTTGTAGTTGCGATTGGCGAAGGCCAATCAATTCTGAATAATTTTCGTCTGGCAGCTCATCCGAGCTTCGACCTTTAAGCCTGACGTTTGTTAGAAGTGACACGCGAGGGAACCTATCCCTCACACTGAACATCCGCTATGGAATGTCCCGTGTGAAGGATCATTCCGTATGTTCTACTTCTATGTCCGACTGAGCGTCCGCCGGCTCATCCGGTGATTCTACTGTGGAATCTTCTATAGGTTCAGCCTCATCTACCACTGGCTGTGTCAACTGAATCTCTAACACCATGATCTGTTCCGTCGCCTCTCTCAGGTCGCGCTTCGCTTCCGTTGTGAGCTCGAATGCGTTCTTGTAGCCACCTATAGCGGCTGAGTCCATGGAATCACTCAAGTCTTGCTTGAAGAGCATCGCCTTGATATCTGTCAGATCCGCTTCAACGTCCTCCCTGCTCTCTAACGCCGCCTCAAGCCTTTCCAACCTCGCCGTTACCGTATTCGTCTGCGAGTCAACCTCCCTAATCTCGTTCGCAAACTGTCTTGAAAGCTCTGTTCGCGATGTATGCGAGTCTTCCGACTGCTCAACAAGTGTTTCCACTGCCTGTCCCTGAACATCTTCGGCAGTCTCGATAGCCTCTGTAATTGCGACGTGACTCTCAACGTCATCCTCTGCAAGCTCTAGCACACCTTCCAACTCTCCCGCTTTCTGATCAATGATGCGCGCAAGCTCTACCACCATCTCTTCGTCTGTAGATTCTTGCAGGTGAGCGCTTACTCCATCCATTTGTTTATTGAAACCGTCGATCGCAGTCTGTACGTTTCCTTGTCTTTCATCACTATCTCCTTCTCCCTGTACAAGCGTTACGATCTCATCAAGCCGCCGTGATGCAAACTCTGCATGTAGCTTTGACTTTGTGTTTGACGATGCAAGCACGAGTTGCGCCTTTTCCGATACTAGCTTCACGCCATAGAAGGCATCGCCCGGAAGCGTGTCCAGTGAGGCGTTCACACTCGTGATCCATCCTCCAAGCACCATTACTATCATCAGCGAGGTTAAAGCCATTGGTCGCGCCACCATGTCGGTGAACACTCCAGGCAAACTCGTTACGAAATCAAAAACACCCGATGGTGCCATCGGCTGTTCTGCAATTGATGTGTCGACAAACGAAAAGACGCGGTCCTTCAAACGTGCACTCGAGTCTGAGTCGAGAGCTCCAAAGTCAGGATCATCCTTCATTTGGCGTAGAAGATTTTCAATCTCGTTCGTTTTCATGTTTTTGTATATCGGCGTTCGTCTTTAATGACGCCAGCGCCCGATGAATCGTTACACGTACGTTGTTCGAAGTCTTTCCTAAAGCCTGAGCAATTTCCGGTATCTCCATCTCCTGCATGTACCGCATGATCAGAATGTCTCGATACTGCACGTGCAGGTTCTTCAAGACTTCTTTCACACGAGCCATGTCAGTATCTATGTCTATCAGCTCGCCCGCAGGCCTTTCATCTGATTCAACATCGAACTTCTCGAGGTCCAATTCCACCGTCGGACGCCTTTCTTTAGTCCGATAGAACGTTGCCACGGTTGTCCGTGCCATCGTATATATCAACCCATTGAAGTTCCGAATCGTCTTGGTCGAAGCGTAGACAAACATCTTCTCAAAGGTGTCTGCTACGATCTCTTCGATCATTTCTTGCGGGACGCGTGTCCGCACATATCGCACTATTCGAAGCTCGTATTTTTCATACAACTCCTTATAAGCATCCGCGTCACGATGGACGCGTAAGCGATAGAGCAAGAATTGTTCGCGCATCTCCTCTATCATATTAGTCACCACTAAAGCAGATTCATTACACCTTCTATTCTATTAGTCTCCAAAGAGACGAAACTCTTACAAATATTGCGAAACATACAGCAAATCGCCACTTTTGTCAATAAACGAGTTGACAGAATCGTCTTTTTTGTCTACACTAGTGTTGACTTCTAGAGCAGCATTTTCAATTTCCAATTCGGTAATTTTCAATTTATTGAGGTTATTTCCCTGTCATCCTGAGCGTAACGGAGTGGAGTCGATGGAACCTCGTCGGCCTCTCAGTATCGATCGGAACGAATGCGACGAAGGTTCTTCGACTGCCGCTCAGAATTACAAGTGGGGGCTAACTTTCAAAATATTAGAATATCGATCACTTGCTGACTCAAGGCTCGTGAACAATCAAATACCTTTTTCTATGCCACAGCAAAACGAAATCATCCGTGTTTCCGTATCCGAGGCCGCTCGCCTCTTTGGTGTTTCTACGCGTACTGTAAGGCGTGCTATCACCAACGAAGAGATTACGTACATCGTCGTTCAGGGACGATACAAGATTAATTTTGAGAGTCTGGTAAAATGGTCACAACAGCGAGCGACCACCCGAAACAAGCTTGCGTCGAACGGGATCGGCCAGTTTGTTGATCAGTGGAAGATCCGCAACAAACTCTTTTCCCCAAACATCCCAGACAAAAAGGAGGAAGTAGCAGAGACGATAGATAACCCCCCAGAGACACTGGCGGCATGAACCTCCTAAAGAACATTTTTTCTTTTTCCGTGGCGATGATATGCATCGCGACGATTTGTTATCCGGTGAGCGCGTCCGTGCGACCGGATACTTTTATTAGAAGCGGACAGCAGTATTTGGTGGCTGGTCCTGAATTGAGCGAGGCGGCACTTGGAACGCTCGCAAGATTCGACCTGCTCGTATTACCAGCAGAAGCTCAAAACTTCAACCCACAGTATAGCGCACAACTTCGCGCTATTAATCCTGACATCATCATACTCGCGTACGTTCCAACTGTGAGCTACAACGACCGCTACTGGAGCGATGCGTTACACCTCAAGCTCAAGAACCGCCTATCGTCTTCAATGGAGCTTAAGCACTCATCCGGAAGCCAGGTTTCAATCTGGCCACAGACTTCTGCTTACAATGTAGCAAACAAGGCGTACCGAGATGCTTGGGTCGACTATGTGGAGAAAGATGTCTGGTCATCTGGATACTGGGACGGAATATTCTTGGATGAGGTTGCATCCACAATATCGTGGGTCGGAGATACTGACGTTAATAACGACGGACGAGTCGATACCGGCAACACCGCAGACAATGCTTGGCATCAGGGAAACATCGACCTGTTCTCACGGGCACGGAAAGCAGTTGGAAACAATACTATCTTGATCACCAACGGAAGCTCAAACGATTCCTACCAGCCACATGTGAACGGTCGCATGTTCGAATCATTCCCTACCCCATGGGAAGGACAAGGACGATGGGAGGATTCAATGCAGAGTTTGATTAACAACGCGGATGCAAACAATGGGCACGATGACGTCTTCTTTGTAAACGCAGATACGGGTGAAACTGGGATCGTCGACCACCGACAAGTTCGATTCACACTAACAAGTGCCATGCTTGGTGGCGCGTTCTTTGGATACGGTCACGGACAGTCCGATTACACACAACTTTTCCACTTTGATGAATATGACGCGTTCCTGGGGCGGATGGTAGACGCGCCACGAGACGAGCTTACGTCTGGCAACACTCGCATGAAACCAAGTGTTTGGTCACGGGAGTTCCAGCAAGGAAAGATTATCGTTAATGCTACAGATGCGCCGCATACGATCTATCTTGGTAGTGATTTTGAAAAGATTAACGGAACCCAGGATCGATCAGTGAACAATGGTCGTATTGTAGACGAGGTTACAGTTGCGGCACGTGATGGGATCGTCTTGATCCGACCAATCGAGGATCTGCTCAACGCCCAGTTTAGTAACGGATCGTTCGTTCGAATCTTCAACAACAATGGAGGACGCGATCGAACAGGTTTCTTCGCATACACAGGAGCAACGCTCGGTGGCGATAACGTTGTTTATTATGACTTCGACAATGACGGTGTACCAGAGATCGTGTCAGCCACAGACTCAAAGATCAGAATCCATGACAACAAAGGTGCCATCGTCCACGAGTTCTACCCTTACGACGAGGCGTACTCAAGCGGAATCAACCTTGCCATCGGTGACCTTGAAGGTGATGGTAGAGTCGAGATCGTAACAGGAACAAAAAACGGAGGTGGACCTCATATTAGAATCTTTAACCAAGATGGAAGGCTCATCCACCCTGGCTTCTTTGCATTCCATCCGCTATTCCGAGGAGGGGTAAACCTAACGCTCGGTGACATTGACGGTGATGGACGCGACGAGATCATTGCAGGTGCCGGAGTTGGAGGTGGACCTCAGGTGCAAACCTTCAACAAAGATGGACGACTACTCAACCCAGGATTCTTTGCATATGATAAGCAGTTCAGAGGCGGCGTTAACGTAGCAGCTGGAGATGTTACAGGAGACGGAAAGGTTGATATCATAACAGGACCAGGTCTTGGAGGGCCGCCAACAGTGCGTGTGTTTGATGGTAACGGAACATCTATCCTCCCAGAGTTCGACGCATTCGAATCATACAAACGTAAAGGAGTGTTCGTCGCAGCCGAGGACCTCGACGGTGACAACATCGCAGAGATCATGGCACTCACAACGGACGTGTTCACGTTGAGCGGAAACTAGGTATATGTCATCCTGAGCGCAACGGAGTGAAGTCGAAGGAACCTCGTCGGCTTCTCAGTCTGGATCGGCACATAGGCGACGAAGATTCTTCGACTGCCGCTCAGGATGACAAGAAAACCTCCAAAAATTGAAATTTGCCCAATTGCCCAATTGAAAATTACTCCCTATGGAACTGCATAAAAAAGCGACTCAAATGCTTCATCCAGGTGTGCATGTTGCAAGACATGCTGGCCGCTGGGTATCGAAGCCCATCAAGAAACGGTTCGAGAAGCACGGAATCAAACACCGCATTTTTGATATCGCTTCGATCGCGGTCGTATGTCTCGTGGTTGGGTTCACTGCTTGGTATTTCCTTTTCAATGTTGATCCTGGACGTAACATCGAGTTTTCAGCAGTCGTTGCACCTAAGAATGTAATAAGTGGAGGCGAGTCTACGCTTTCGATCTCTTATCAGAACGATAGCAAGCGTACGCTTGAGGACGTGACTTTGACGCTGGAGTATCCTCCGTACTTTGTGCTTAGCGACGTTGATCATGACTCGTTTGAAGAAACTACGAACACGATCGAAGTTGGTGAGCTCGCACCGGGCGCACACGGACTAGTTAAGCTCAGAGGTGTGATGTTCGGCGATGTTAATGGCACGCAGACGTTTGCGTCTACTCTCGGTTACTCGTGGGATGGGGCAAAAGAAGGATCACGGCGACAAACCTACACATTCTCCCCTGTTCGATCCGCATTGCAGATTACAACCGAGCTCCCAGACAAGCTTGTCGCTGGACAGCGGATAAGCGGACATATTTTCTTAAAAAACAACGGAAAGCTCGCTTTCCCAGAAGAAGCAATCCACGCAGTCTTCCCAGAAGGGTTCGTGCTACGTGAGACTTCCCTTTCACAGCGTGACGATCAAACATGGATCGTACCCTCGATTGAGCCGGCGGGTGAGCTCGAGATCACCTACTCTGGAACTCTCGCAATCGAGAATGGAAACGAGGCAAAGTTTTTCTTTGAACCGTCGTTCTTGTTTGGAGACGAGAGATTCGCACAAGAAACTCTCACAGAAACAGTGACGACATTATCACCACCAGTTGTACTCAACCTCGAGCTGCCAGATAACCTCGTGGCGAACCAACCCGTGAAAGCAGCTATCTCATGGGATGCTCAGAACGATCTTGCGATCTCGAATGTCTCGGTCAGCATTGAAGGTGGAACAAACGAACCAACGTGGGATCTCGACACCCCAGTGATCTCAGACAATCGAGAGGCATCCATAGTCCCCCACGCAGGTAATGGCGCGAACCGCACCGCTCAGTTTTACCCGGTAGTCGAATTTACTTTGGACGAAACCGGCGACCGCATCCAGGTAGTTGGAGCCGCCATCGAGCGTAAGATAACCACAAGCGTTAATATAGAGTCGTTCGCACGTTACTTCACGTCTGCAGGAGATCAGCTCGGAAGAGGACCTCTACCACCACGCGCAGGAGACGACACGATCTACTGGCTATTCCTGAACGTTAAGGGCACTATAAACGATGTAGACAATGCAGTCGTAACGGCAAGTCTCCCAAGCAATGTGAACTGGGTGGACAAGCAGAGCGTGACCAAAGGATCTGGCGTTACGTACAATGCAGCAACGCATTCAATAGAATGGCGAGTTGGGCATGTACCAGCCACGATCTCGAGCGGTAAAGTTGCCGCAGCGAGCTTCGCAGTCTCGATCCTGCCAACTGACGCGCAGATCGGAACGATACCCACGCTATTGCAAAGCATCAGCTTCAGAGGAACAGATCTATTTACAGAAAAAACTGTTTCCAGAGCACAGGGATCTATCAACACGGCGATACCTCAAGACAACGGTAAGGTCAGATAAACACTCGATGTCATCCTGAGCTTGTCGAAGGAACCTCGTCGGTTGCTCGAGAATACAAGCACAATAACGACGAAGGTTCTTCGACTCCCGCTCAGAATGACGTCGCTAGAAACAAAAAAACCATCGAGCAATCGATGGTTTTCTCTATTTTGAAACGAGTTCTTCGTACACCGCCATAATTTTCTTCATGTGTTGATCCACAGAGTAGTTGCTCTTGAACCGACGCTTTCCAAGTTTACCCATGCGCCTTGCCTCCTCTGGATCATCCCAGAGTCGCTGCATTGCCGCTGCAAGCCCTTGCACGTCTTCTGGTTCTACGTATAGTCCTGTCTGTCCATGAACGAGCACCTCGGACAAACCGCCGATCTTTGACGCGATCACAGGCGTACCGAGCCCTTGCGGCTCTAATGCTACCAGACCAAATGGCTCCAACCATACACTCGGCACAACCACCATTCGAGCACGGCGCATGTAGTCGAGCACTGTCTTTCGCGGGATCGATCCAAGAAACTCAATATTCGTCATTGCCCCAGCCTGTTTCTGCAAAGCCTTACGATCCGGACCATCGCCCGCGATCTTAATTGGCAGTCCAGTTTTGCGTGCAGCTTCGATCAGTATATGCACACCTTTGGTTTTATGAAGACGCCCAGCGAAAAATATGAACCCATCATCAGCCTGTGGCTTCAAACCTTCTTTTCCGAGATTCACAACGTAAGGCACGACCGTACCCTTATCACCTTTCCAGCCACGTACCTTAAACAGCATGCGCACATAGTCAGTGGTGAATATCATTCGATCAATATTCTTCTCATAGACACCAAAGCGCTTATGAAACTCGAAGACGGTGGAGGCTATAACACTCGCAATAAACGAGCGCTTAACTCCACGCCTACGAATGACCGTGCCAAACGAACCGATCCTGTCTATCCCCTTGTCGTCGAATAACGAATAGTTTGCGGACGTAATACCGTAATCGTGAATAGTGATCGTAGTCGGTACACCATACTTCTTGAGCACCGGTAAGATCGACGGCGACATTTGCGTATAGATATTATGAAGATGAGCAACGTCTGGTCGCTCTGTCTTGATGAATGCAGCTAGCTGGTCTGCTGCCTCGCGAGACCACAACATTCGCGATATCGTCTTGGGTGCAGCTAACGGATTTAGCCGCTCGGTCTCAACGGATGAGATAAACCTGTATGCTCCTTCGGGATGCAGATTCTTTGGATGCTTAACAGAAAACACCACAACCTCATGCCCACGACGCTTTAACTCCCAAGCCAACCAAATAGCGTAGACGTCAGCGCCTCCGCGTGGATACCAATATTTGTTTATAATCAAAATTTTCATGATGTTTCTATCAATTTCTCACGCGATCCCAGAACAACTACAAATCCTGCAAGGATCCACAGATACGGAGCAAGCGTCCTAACTTCGAGGAATGTTGCCAGGAATGCGTTCAGACCAACGGCCATAGCGATACCGACGTACCCAGCAGACACAGCTCGCGTCAGAGTCGTCTTGGAAGATCTTGCAACTTTCCATGCTGCGACTATGAGTCCAATGTATGCCCATAGGTAAAACAACACTCCAAGAGTTCCCGTCTCTCCCCACAACGCGAACCAGTTGTTGTCTATATAGCCTTCTGTCCCATACACGCCAAACGGCACACCGGCTGCATCGTAAACTCGCGTATTTCCAAGCGCCGACACCGCACCTCCGCCATACTGCCCTGGCCCCCATCCAAACAACGCACTCACGACACCATGAGGAACGATCTTGGTAGGTGTCTGAACTATCCAATAAACTCGTCCTAATCCAAGATATTCTCCACGGAACCTGTTATACGAGAAGGCTTCAAAGAATCGTTCC
>MPMF02131123.1_pt1 | contig 13456 bp, 15 predicted proteins | sample 1617271 | NCBI WGS metagenome assembly MPMF02 (sample SAMN05944812, study PRJNA350692) | marine metagenome | biome: marine; feature: ODZ; material: water; isolation source: 120 m water sample prefiltered with 30 um filter, filtered on to 0.2 um... | place: Pacific Ocean | collected 2012-04-09... | reverse complement strand
TACCCTGAGCGTCATTCGGGGATTGAAAAATGTCCACGACAGCCAGCTGCAAAACCTGTGAACACTGTGGTACCAGTCAGTTGGCGGCTGCAGGCTGGTGTCGTCTTAGGCAAATCAGCGTGCATCCTGAGTTGGCTCAAGTTGCGCTGTGTCATCACTGGACAGAACAAGCCCCATTACTGCCATTGTTGAAGGAGAAAGCGACTGAAACTCAGATGGACCGGCAGCTTGAGCTTGGTCGTACTTTGGTTGGTTGTCTTAGTGAGGATTTTTAAGCAGGGGATACAGGAGCTGTTTTTAGCTGTGGATGCTTTGCGAGCTGCTTTGAGTGTTCGACGATCCTGCTCGAAATCTTGCTGAAGCAATGCATTCATGCTGCTCACTTTTGCCCATTTGTTGCACACAGGCTGAGCAGCATTAGCAGGCTGCGGGTCACCTTGGCGCCAAGCACACTACTCATCCCTGAAGGATCAAGTTGGGGGGCGAGTTCCACCACGTCTGCGCCTACAAGTTGATGTTGTCGTAGTACATCCACGACGGCGGCAAAATCGCGCCATAGAAAGCCGCCTGGTTCAGGTGTACCCGTCCCTGGCAGTACGGATGGGTCGAACCAATCCAAATCCACGGTGAGATAGATGGGTTTGCCTTGATGGGGTGCAAGGGCATTAGCTAGCTCAGCCGCTGCTTGGCCAGTGTTGTGGTTCACCAGCCGTTGCTGATCGTGTAGTTCCTGAAATTCTGCGCGTGTACCACTGCGGATTGCCAATTGCAAAAGTTGCCCGCTGGGGAGTACTTCTAGGCAACGGCGCATGGCACAGGCATGGCTGTGTTTCGCACCTAGATATTCTTGGCGGAGGTCTGCATGGGCATCCAGTTGCAACAGCACGAGATCTGAATGCAATTCAGTGATTGCAGCCACTGCGCCGGAGCTGATCGAGTGCTCGCCGCCTAGCATCAGCGGCCTGAGACCCATCATCAGCACGTTTTGGGTGGCTTTTTTGACTGCTTCTACAACGGGCTTCGGGTCGCCGCAGGGAATCTCAAGGGCGCCAAGATCGGTGAAGGCAAGATCTTCTAGATCCAGATCAAGCTGCGGGCAGTAGGTCTCTAGGCCGTTGCTGACGTCGCGGATGGCTGCTGGACCGAAGCGGCTGCCTGGACGGAATGAAGAGGTGCCGTCGTAAGGCACGCCAAAAAGTCCGACGTTGCAACCGGTAGGGTCGCGACTGGCAGCCATGAAGATGGCACCTTCGCTGTCGAATCTTGTTGCAGTGGTTGTTGTGTTTTGGGGCATCAAGTCAGCTCCCGTTCAATGAAAGCTGGTATCGCTTGAAAGGCACCCTGTTGCCAGCGGGGACTCCAGATTTCACAGCCTGCGGAGATGGCGGCGGCTCTTGCTGGGAGTGGGTTGCGATAACGAGGACTATCGACGGCGGCGAAGGTCCAACTCCACCAGCCGCTTGGATACATCGGCACCGAGCCGTAAAGGGGGTCGGCATGGCCGAAAATTTGACGGATCAGGCGAACAGTATCGATGTGAACCTGACGGAACGCTTCTGGTGACTCGCTTTGAGTAGCAAAAACTCCTCCGGGCCGCAGGATGCGCCGGCAATGCTCAAAGAAGGTTTGATTGAAGAGACCTTCTGCAGGCCCGGTCGGATCTGAGCCGTCCACAAGGATCACGTCGTAGGAGGAGTCAGCTGCATTGGCCGTCCAGGTAATACCGTCTTCCAGGTTGAGCTGTAAGCGGGGATCGCTCCAAGCATGGCCTCCAAGGCTGGGCAGATGCTTTTGGCTCAGTTCCACGACTCGGCCATCAATTTCCACCATGTCGAGGTGTTTGACATCCTGGTAGCGCAGGCACTCCCTTGCTGTGCCGCCATCGCCGCCCCCAATCACCAACACCCGTTCAAGTTGGGCAGCGCTACACAGAGCTGGGTGGACCAAAGACTCGTGATAGTGGCGTTCCTGGTGTTCTGCGGTCATCCAGCAGCCGTCGAGCAACAGCCCTTTCCCGTAGCGGCTGCTGTCGATCACCGTGATGCGCTGGTATGGGCTTTTTTCATCAACCAGCACACGGCCTTGAAGGCCATAGCGAACACCCTGGTGGTGTTCATCGATCCAGCCACTTGCTGCTGTTGAAGGGCTGTCCATGGCAAGGAGGCCTAAAACTTTCTTCCAGCTAAGTCCCCCGTAGGGCTTTGATGCCAGCGTGGGTCCATGGTGCAAGACCTTCTGATTACGAATCGCTTGTTGATTCCCGCTGCTGAACTGCAGTGGCGGTTTTCAAGGGCTTCTGGGCCTGGAGGGCAGGGTGTGAATACAACTGATTCACGCGTGGAGTTGCTTTTTGACGTAGAGCAGTCGTTGGTGCTTGGAGAGTTTCGCCGTCAGAGATTGCAACAGCAGTTGGGAACTCGTTTGGTGGATGGTTGCTTACGGGTGGTAGTAGCTGAGCAGCGCTCTCAGTGGCAGAACCGCCAGCTCGCCATGATGCGACTGGCGGAGTTGCTGCGGGAAGGACTAAAACCCCCATCACCAATGCGCCGAGCGACCCGACCTGGCCGGGGTGCAGTGAAGCGTCGGCTTGATGCAAAGAAATTGCGTGGACAGCAAAAAAGAAATCGACGAAAAATCTCGGCGAGCGAAGATTAACTATTGGTGGAGGAACGTTCCTTTTTGCAAGTGCAAAGGTATCATTTTTATGGCTATAGGTGGCTGGTGATCAAGGATGGCCAATCGTAGAAAATTGCTGGGTGGTGTACTTGGATGTATCACCTCTACGTTTCTACTAAAGGCTTTTTATAGTGGAAGCAAAGCGAGCGTAAATTCAGGAAATTGAACTTCTTTCGCTTAGTGATAAGTGCATCAAATTTTTCTTGATTATCACGCTCAAATGCTTATTGACCCTTCCGCAGTAGTTAAACAATACTTGGCAGATAATTTTGAATATTTTTCAATAGCAGGTTAGCTCTTTACTTTGACGAGTTGATCATTCACCTAGAGCATCGAAAGAAGGTTTTGAGATGCTTGTAAGCCTCCTACTCTGGGCTACAGCATTGTGTGATGGTGCTGTTGTTATTGGTGTGAGGTCAGGTCTTCGAAAGAAAGCAATCGGTCTTGTGAAATTGGCCTCAATTTTTTTATAGCACACATATATGATCTGCTTCGAAGATGATTTAAGGATTAAGGCTAATGCAATGGGGGCTTTAGAAAGCGGAATTTGTCTGCGGGTCTTGAGGCAAACCAGAGAACTCGGCTGTTAGAGATACGCTCGTGAAAAAATCTAATTATTTGAGGAAGATCTAAGGCCAGAGCGAAGGTTTTTTGATGGTATTTCGCTTCATGCGCCTTCTCTTGCTATGCATTTATAGAATGAAGGTTGGACTGGGAGGCTTCTCTACTTAGAGACAATCTATAGTTAGTTGATCGGATCCATCGATCAACAGAGTTGCTTGCTGATGATCATTCAATGGTTACTGAGCAGCGCTTGAAGTAGTAGAGCAAGTGTTGCAGTGCCAAATCAAGAATGTCACTTAAAAATGCTGTTGTGGAAGCGAATGAGCTGATTCTAGTTGGCTCATTTATTTCTTAGTGCCTATTTAGAATTGGAACATTCTTCATGAATGGTTGAGATTCTCTATCGGCTGCCGGAGTTGCCTTCCCATTCAGGGTTCACCCTCACAGTAGCGCTTTAATGTGTTGATCTGGAATGATCGAATATTGGATTTCCTTGTGATTGTGGGTTTTGAAGACATGCAAAGACAAGTAGATTGATGGCCACAATGGGATTCTTTTTGCGTTCATCTACTCACTCTATACAATGCTTTATATTGTGGGAGAGGCGTGAATCTTAAATCCCGTTGCTAAAAATTGATCATTCATCCTTCGCTTTGTCTTGGCTTTGATTCTGACGATTTCGGAACGCTCTTTCACCCGCCCATAATGCGATTGCAATCAGAACTGCTGTAATAGTGAGTGGGAAATCAGTTGGAGCTAGAGCGAAAACTGGATGAATCATGATTGGTTCTAGCTGAAGAGGATGCATTGATTTTTGGTGTTAAGTGCTGGCATTATTGATCTTTCTTTGATTAACACTTCGATGTGCTTGGATTCGGCTTCTGGTCGGCTTTAGTTTCTGTACGAATTGCTGCTTTGGCAGCTTGCCAGAGTTGCTCAAGTTCAGCTAGTGATTGGCCTGCAAGCTGGCCGTCGAGAGCAGCTTCAACGCGAGAAAAGCGATCAAGGAAGCGTTGGTTTGTACCCGCAAGGCCTTCTTCTGGGCTGAGCTTGCACCAGCGCGCAACATTCACCAGCGTGAACAGCACATCGCCAAGTTCTGTTTGTGCATGGGCTTGGTCTTGATGAGCTATGGCCTCTTTGAGTTCTTCTAGCTCTTCTTGCACTTTTCCCCAGACTCCATCGATGGTGTTCCACTCGAAGCCAACGTTTGCGACCTTTTTTGAGATGGCCATCGCTCCAGCCAGAGCTGGCTGGCCTCTGATCTTGCTACGTAGACGATCGCTGAGTGGACTGCTCGAGGCTGCGCTGGGTTGCTCGCTCGCTTTGATCGATTCCCAGTTTTGGCGAACTGCTTCGCTGTCGTTTGCGACTGCATCTGCGAAAACATGTGGGTGACGGCGAATCAGTTTTGCGCTGATGCCTCGGGCGATGTCTTCAAGATTGAAGCGACCTTCTTCGCTAGCGATCTGAGCATGAAGCACAACCTGCAGCAGCAGATCTCCTAGTTCTTCGCTGAGGTGGTTGTCATCGCCGTGGCGGATGGCATCAGCAACCTCGTGTGCTTCTTCCAAAACGCATGGAATTAACGAGGAATGGGTCTGTTCCAGATCCCATGGGCACCCATTTTGCGGATCCCTGAGCTGGGCCACGATGTTTACCAGCTCCGCAATGGCTTGTGTAGTAGGCAGATGTTGTTCGGCGTCCATGGCCGTTCGTTTGTCTTGGCCTACCTTCTCATCGATGACGCCAGCGATGCCATTCGGCGGGCAGGGGATCGCCATCGAGAATCAGGTGTAGCCAAACGCTGGCTTCTAGCCCTATAAGCAGCGAAAGGATTGGTTGAGGATTAAGTCGCAGCTGTTCATTCAATGCTTTGGCAAGACTCAGCGGTGCAGGGCAACCCAGAGGCTGCAAGAGCATCAGTAGTAGGCCAGCCCAACTCATCAGGTAGGCCAGTCTTAGAGCGGTGCCGATGAGTGGGCCGTGGGAGAACAAGGAGCGATGGGGAATCAGCTTGCGGTAGGGCCACCAAAGCCCTTGCAAGAGCCCCCAGCGCTTCAATGGTTTTGAGTCAGTGTCGAGGTCTGGTGAAAGCCACAGTCCGCCGACCACAAAGGCGAGCCCACCAATCAGACCACTGGGCAAGCCCATCACAAAGCTCAGGCCGATGCCAAATGGCAGGCTCCAGAAGCAGGTGGCTTTGTCGTGATCTTCGCCTGAGGCCATGTCTCTTCTATGGTGATCAAGTCCACCCTGACCTCTTGGGGCACACTTGTCTCTAGGGGCGATTAGCTCAGCGGTAGAGCGCCTGCCTTACAAGCAGGATGTCGCTGGTTCGAACCCAGCATCGCCCATTCATTGGCTTCAATGACTTTTTGGTTTGCCTAAAACTCATAAAAAGCTGTTCACTCAATTCAATGAGCCTTAAATGCGATTGCTAACTGATTGGATTGCATCGTCAATTGATATGTATACCTGAGAAAATGTTTCATTGTATATTTAATCATGCATGAAACTGAATCTAATGTTGAGACCAAGAGTTAAGCCTTTGCGAGCTAAAATCTGTTGCCGAGTATAGTTCCAACCGGTTAATCAGTTTACGGCTTTTAGCAAGAATATTGCTTGGCTCTGAGTGGTGTTTAGGACAATAAAGCAATGGCACAATCTTTCCTAATCCAGCCCAAGAGGAGTTACTGTTAGGTCGTCCATTGTTCAATTTAGTAGCAACGCAAATATTGCCCCAATTGAACCATTCTCTTAAATGAATCTGATTCTATTGTTTAGAATGCTCTCCTTGCTCTGTCGATTTAGGCAGGGCTTCTTGATGATCGTCATCAATTCAGCATGTGGTGGGCTTCTGATCTCAAGTCCCTTAAGGCTCATGAAGGCTGACACGCGTTATCAAGGCAGGCTTCCCAGTACCAGGCCTGAAAGCGCCCACTGCAGAGCTTGATTTCTTGAGAATGAAGAATTTCGCTAGGGATGCAATAGTGATACATGGTTAACGCTTCGAGATGGAAAATGGTCCGGGCCTAGGCATTACCCCAACGGCCGCAGCTGAGCTGGGTCGACAGGCTGCTTTTGCCGGCACTCCTGGCTTGATGCACCTCGATTTGACTGAGGACACCTGCGGTGAGGGTTGGCTACACGTGCGTCTACGGCCAGGTCCATGCAGCGGTGTGCCGGTTTCCCGGGCCGACGGCGTAACGCTCTATGCCCCTGTCGACCAGTTCGACTTGCTCTCTGGCCTTGTCCTTAATTATTACGGAGATCTTAGTGGCGGAGGTTTCCTAATAAGTGCACCTCATGGAGCCGAAAGCTGCGCTTGTGGTGGTGGCTTTCGCCTTGTCGCAAAAGATGAGTAGTTGCCTTTTCTTTGGATATCCTCGGCCTAATTCTGAAAGCTATATCAACTCAATATAGCAAAATAAAGAGCTCATAGAACCCATCTATTGCGGAAGTATTTTTCGGAAATGAACTTTTTAATGGCTTTGATGTGTGAAATTTGGAGAACTTAGATCGTAAGATTGCTGGTTTGGTAGTGCTTTCGCAGAGGAAGGTTGAACTAGAGCTGATCGGCATCAGCCGACTCCCCTTTGCCAAGACATTTGCAGAATGATGATCGCTTTCATGCTCAGGGTGTTGAGGTCGATTGCAGCAGCTGGCCACTACAGCTGATCCACGCTTAAGTGCTGAGACGGCATCTTTTTTGGTAAGCCCTGCATCTTGGACGGAATCAACTTGGCCCTTGATTCAGGCACTCACACGGCTCTGGTTGGGCCGAATGGGGCTGATTCAGTCGACCTTGCTTCAGGATCAGCAAAGACTCGATTCTGCTTCTGCCTTGATGGCTGGTTTGCCCGTTCATTAATGTCGCGCGCAAGTGGCCTTGATGCCTCAAAGAGGAACGATCGATTGGAGCTTTCCCATAAGCGTTGGTCAGCTTGTTGCTCTAGGCCAGTTGCCTGGCACAGGGCTTGGATGTTGTGAGCATGCGGCTGCATTGCAACGTGTTGGTGTGGATGAAGTATCTGAATGTTGTCTTGATGAGATCTCTGTGGGGCAGCAGCAACGTGCCATCCTTGTACGCGCAATAGTTCAGCAGGCGATAGTGTTTTTTCTGGATGAATCTTGTGCAGCCATTGATCCCCTGGCTTGGGATCAATGGCTGCAGCTCATGAGTTAATTGCTTGATGTTGGTTTAACCATTCTCGTGAGCAGTGATAACTGTGATGAGGCTTTGAATGCTGATGACCTTGTGGTTGTGCTTGACCGCGTTGTGCTTGCAGATGGGGATTGCATCTGAGGTTGGTCAAACTCTTGGAAGATGTTGAAGTCTGGGCAACCATTGTTGTGGTTAGGGGACTGCAGTCTGCTGTTCAGGGCAGTTTCTGACCTTTTTGGCAGCTCTCACACAGACCAAAGAACTCCAGTGTGTGGAAGATCAGCTGAAAATCATGACTTTGTTCTTGCGGGATGTTGAGGTTGTGCAAAGGGCAATGCTCGATCGGCAGCGTTTGGCCGCAGTCCACGCATGTGAGGTGATGGAGGTCCCTTTCCACAGGCGCATAGAGGGCTTCACCGGTAGGTAGGTGTCGGCATCTCACCAGTCCTCGTTGTTGAAGCTGGCGCAAGTTTCTGTATACGGTCGCAAGTCCCATGGCATAGGGGCTGTCCTGCAAGGCGCGATGAAGCTGCTGACCGCTCATTTCATCGCAGCAGCCACGCAGTTCTTTCAAAAGTTGGTTCTGCCGGAGTGTGGGTTGGCTCTGATCGACAGGCATGGACGCGCTCGTTCATTTGCTCTTTTAGCTCAGAGGAGCTGGCAAGAGGATTGCTTTTGACAAATTTTTTGCATGAATGATTGTAGAAAATCAACGAGCAAGACCATTGAACCAATGCAATTTCATGCAAAAGAGGAGATTTTAAGCAGACCTCAAGAGAATACAGAGTCTTAGATTGACAAATTCTATTTCTCATTTTGAAATGATATTCATGAGAATCTTAGTTTGTAATTAAGCATTGGCCAATGATTCACTGATAGGTGAACAATCACAATTATTTGTAATCAATGGCTAATTTTGACATTCTTTTGCTGAACAGGCAACCCAATCCTGTAAAATACCGAAGGTTTTTTCTCCAAGCGGAAGAAAGTCCAGCGACCCTTATGTCGATCGATAATCAAGCCAGTAGCCTTCAAACCTTGAGGTGAAGGTAAACGCGCGATTGTCTAAAAATCTAACTCATTAATGAGATCACACAATCCTTTTCAGATGAGGGAAGTTCCTCTATTATTTGTATATCAATAGGATCTGCAAGGGTCTTGATTAGAGCTCTGGTACTTGCTGCAGTAGCGCTTCGCATGAGAATCAAGCGGAAGAATATTCACCAAGCTTTTGGATTTAAAAGGCCAATTCGCCTGGCCTGATGTTCAACGCGAGTCAGTCACTGCCTTATGGCTACAAGTGGTTTTCAAGGTCGCTTTGGGAACTCATATCAGTAAATTATTAGTAGCGATCACTTGGCACAAGTTTTCAAGCTGATCAATCCAACGTCGTGAAAAACCCTGCAAAAGATTGCTATTGGTGCAGAATCAGCCACATGCACAGTTGAGCTAGATGGATAGGCTCGCCACAGCCTGGGCGATATTTCAGGGCCTTCTACTTGAAGCGATTCCCTTCCTGCTGCTGGGTGTCACTATTGCTGGCCTTGCCCGCTGGCTTGTACCCCAGGGGGCCTGGATCGGACGTCTCCCCCGGCATCCACTGCTAGCGCCGATCACGGGTGCCTTAATGGGCTTTGCCCTACCTGCTTGTGAATGCGGCAATGTGCCTGTCGCCCGCCGATTACTGGCCAGTGGTGCTCCTTTGGGCACAGCCTTCGGCTTTCTTTTTGCAGCGCCAGTACTGAATCCGATTGTTCTCGCCAGCACCTGGGCCGCTTTCCCTGATCAGTCTTGGTTGCTGATTGCTAGACCACTCGGAGCTTTTCTAATCGCTCTGTTACTCAGTGCTCTTTTGGTGCAGCTACCAGAAGCGCAACTGATTGAATCGTCCCTACTGGCAGAACGGCGTCTTAGCCAGCCCTTGAGCAGTATCGGCCTATTAGAAAGAGGCGGTGGGCTGATCGGAGCCGCGATACCCGATCCACAACCAAGGAGGATTGAGCGACCTCAACTCAGTGAGGTGCTGGAACAAAGCAGCAGGGAATTTCTTGACCTGCTTGCTCTGCTCGTGCTCGGTTGTGTGATCGCCGCCCTTGTGCAGACCTGGCTGCCACGCAGTTGGCTATTGGCGGTAGGCAGCGCGCCGACACTCTCGATTTTGGCGTTGATGCTGCTGGCGATCGTGGTCTCGGTGTGCTCAAGCGTGGATGCCTTTCTGGCCCTTGGCTTCGCTGCCCAGGTGACACCCGGAGCCCTGCTGGCGTTCCTATTACTGGGTCCAGTTGTGGATCTGAAACTTGCAGGTCTGTTCACGGTGTTGCTCAGGCCAAAAGCGATTGGCCTTACCGCAATCGTGGCCTGTCTAGGCGTGCTGCTAATCGGTCAGTGGGTCAATTTATGGCAACTTTGAACAGGAGAAAACGATGATCCGTGCCCTCCTTCTGCAGCTGTGGGGATGGATGGTGGTCTGGAGTGTTCATTCCGGCCGCCTCGACCTCCTTCTCGCCGGCGGTTTCCACAAACTTGTGAGTGCTTCAGGAGTGGCGCTGCTGATTGCAGGGGTGATGGTGGGGCTGAAAAGCCGCAAGCGGCAAGAATCAGTTTCATGGCCCTGGCTGGCCAGTGCTGGGATGGCAGTACTTGTGTTGCTAGTGCCCCCGCATCCTTCCTTCAGCGACCTGGCGGCCTCGCGCCCGCAAGGACTACCTGAACCGCCGGATTTGGCTTTCGTGCTGCCGCCTCAACAGCGCACGCTTACGGAATGGGTAAGGCTATTGCGCAGCCAGCCCGACCCTGATCTGGTGGATGGCAATCCTTTAAACATCAGTGGATTTGTGCTCAAGAGAGGCGATGAGCCAGCCCAGATCGCACGCCTTACGGTGCGTTGCTGTCTGGCGGATGCCACCCCTGCAGGTCTACCGGTGTCCTGGCCAGCGGACGCTAAGCCCAAGGTCAATCAGTGGCTCAAGATCGAAGGGCATATGAAGGTGGAAACACGTCAGGGCCAAAGAGTCGCCGTTGTGGTTCCCGAGACAATCACCCCGATTCAAAGGCCGGAACGACCGCTGGAACCATGAAGCAAAAGATGTGGGTGCTGCTAGCAAGCTTCGCGGCTCTGGTGCTGGTGCAACAGCAACTGCTGCTGCGACGTCCTCCTCGATTGGTGTCACGCACACCGCAGCCTCTCCAGTCAGGTAGTGCTGCCCTTGACCTTCGTTTCAGTCGGCCGATGCAATTGGGGAGCGTGGCGGCGGATAGTCAACTGCAACCGGACCTACCTCATCGTTGGCAGGGGGAGAACAATCTTCTTCGTCTGTTGATTGATGCCAAACAGAGCATCAAGACCTCAATTCAGCTGACGGTTGCTGGACAGGATCATCGAGCCCAGGCTCTACCCCCCCAGCACTGGTGGTGGGATCCGAGACCCTGGCTGTTAGTGAATCGCCAGGTGGATGGTGGAGACCAATTGCAAGTCCAGAGACGTGATGGGCGCTGGATACCCCTGAGTCCTACGCTGAATCAGATCAAGAGAGTTGTTCCCCTTGGCAATGGCAAGGGAGCCGCCTTGATCGAAACGGATAAGGACTGGAAGCAGCGACTCTTTTTGCTGCCTTTGTTGCCACGCAATATCACGGCTCATCGCGATCAGCTCGCCTATCCAAAGGCAGGCAAATTGATGCCATTAGTGCCAGGGCAATATCTTTTTGCTGATCTCAGCAGCAATCTGAACGGTGACCTCCTTGCGCAAACAGGAGGATTCTTTCCAGGAAGTGGACGCACTGAACTCATCAAAGCGGATGGTGAGAGAAGAACCCTTGAGATCAATGCCTCCGGTCCGATCCAGCTGCTGCCGGCCGGTGGTGGAGCGGTTGTGCCCACCTTCAACGGGCTGACACTGCGTCCACTGATTGAAAACTACAAGACCCCCCAAATCCTCCCCGGGGCAAGGGATCTCGGAGATTTCTGCCAGGCCACGGGAAGGGCAGTGCTCATCCGCCATTGGCCTGACTATCGTCGTTCGATCGAGTTGGTGATTCCAGGATTGCCCCCTAAGCAGCTCTGGCTTGGCGAAGAGTCAGTGCTTGCCTTGAGCTGTGATAACAGGGGCGAACGTGTTTGGGCGGTTCTTGGTCGCAGGCAGGATCGGCGCATGAAACATGAGCTTCTGCTGCTGGATGGCGGCGGCGTTGTACTAAGCCGCCGCCAACTAGCACCATGGCTTTTTAAGCCAGGCTCGAAGTTGCAGTTTGACCCTGTTGGCGAACAGTTGTTGATGACAGTCACCAAGCCAGGATTGGATGCAGGCCGAGCGGCTCTGATTGATGCCACCACGCTTGAATGGCTAAAGGTATTTCCAATACAAATTAAGGAGGCACTTTGGTTGTCTGCAGGCTGATCTATCGCTGTTTGCTTAGAAGCTGAATGTGACGCCGGTGCCGACATGGTGCTGCCAGCCTTCACCCCAGCCTGAGCCTCCTTCGGAACTGTAGGTGGGCTGCCAGTGGGCGAACAGAACAGTGTTGTTGCCGACAGGGTATGCAACTGCCAGTTCGCCTGCGAAATCGGTGCGCTGTTCTAGTCCGGAGTAGCTGCCCGGTACGTAGAAGCGTGGTCCAGCGTTGAGGCTGATGTTCAACAGGTCGACATTGAAACCGACGCCAAGACGGGGATCGGTGTAGTTGCCCATCCATGTGCCATCCGATTCCCATCCCTGTCGATGTTCGATAGAGAGATAAACGCCATCGATCAGGTCTTCGAGGCGATCACCGAGAGCAAAATTGACATCTCCATCACCCAGTGCCCAAACCACTTTTGCTCCTAGTTCATTCTTCAGACCCTTAATGTCTTCGCCTTGATCCTTGGTGACGTAGTAGGGATTCCAGGAGACCGATAGGCTGAGGCGATCGTTAGGGGCATAGCGCGCCTGTAGGAAACCGCGGACATCGCTGCGCTTGTAGTCGGTGTCATGGGAGCCATGGTCGTCATGGCCAGCATGATCGTCGTCATGCTCATCGTCATGCTCATCGTCGGCATGGCTATCCGTGTCGTCATGATCGTCGTCAGCATGATCGTCGTCAGCATGGTCGTCGTCGTCATGGCTATCCGTCTCCTCGGCATGCTCATCCACATGAACTTTGCCGTAAAAGTGTTCCGCTTCACCCCACACCAGGGCTGGACCAATGGCGGCCTCAATCGCGAAGCTACCGCCATTTCCAAGACCCCACTCCATCTCTAGGCCAAGCAGACCATCGATGGCGTAGTGCTCAGGGCTGCCATCGAGGTTGGTTTCGAACCCTCCATGGCCTTCGATTGTGAGAACGGGTGATGCACGAAATTCGCCTGCCTCTAGCGCTTCTTCGCCACTGCCACCATGGTTATGGTTGCCACCAGCAACGCTGGAGCGGCAGAGGGTGGCATCAAGTGTTGCTGGAGCAAGCAGGAGCGCTAGAAGCAATAAATGGGGTCGATTGAAGAGACAACCAGGCATTTGATTGTGTAGGAATGATTGAAAGGAATTCAATAAAGGTGAAATTGACTGTTCAACGAATCGCGGACCAGCGAGCAATCAGTGCATTGGCAGCGGCCTGATCACACTGACCTCCTTGGCCTTTGACCACAGTGCAAATGTTCAGCGTTGCCGTGCCAACTGTGGAGCGATCGGGAGCGAGGCCATCCGCGAACAGAGGGGCGCCATTCACGGGCAGTCCAGTGCTGCGGCTGATGCGACGCAGGGTCTTGCTGACAGGTAGAGATTCAGGAAACAGGGTTTTGGCGCCGGATCCTTGCACTTCAGTTGTGATCGTTCTAAGGCTAGATGGGCGGAGAATTCCACCGGTGGTGAAAGAATCAAGCATGGTGATTTGTCTCAGCCCATAGCGATTCGTGAGGTGGCTATAAGCCTGGTGTTCACTCACGAGAACGCGCTGATTCTCAGGAATAGTGGCGAACTGCTTAGTGCCCCAATCACCAACGGCATTGAGGACGTTAATAGCTTCTGCCGCCCGGGCAGCCAATGCAGACCGTTGCGATGCAGGTAGGACTGGAGCG
>MPMF02095065.1_pt1 | contig 13467 bp, 14 predicted proteins | sample 1617271 | NCBI WGS metagenome assembly MPMF02 (sample SAMN05944812, study PRJNA350692) | marine metagenome | biome: marine; feature: ODZ; material: water; isolation source: 120 m water sample prefiltered with 30 um filter, filtered on to 0.2 um... | place: Pacific Ocean | collected 2012-04-09... | reverse complement strand
GTCCCCGGCACGAGTATCGAGTTCTGCACGAATCTGTTTACTGGTGACCTTCTTGTTGCCGGTGATTTGAACATCGGAAATAGTGACATCAGCATCTACTGGCACACTGCCAACATCTTCCGTCTCGGAGAGCACATCGCTCTGTGCGCGCGACGGCATAGGGTTCAACGCCAGAGAGGCGATGGATGCCACCGCTAGTGCACAACGGATGAACCGTCGAGCAGCAAAACCACGCAACATATGATACTTTCCGTTTCTTGTTTGCGAATGCAAAGGACGGGCGTAGTCGTCATGATCTGGCCAGCGCAAACCCGCAATCCAACGCTGACCGACGTCGTGGGAGCGGTAGAAATACAAAAACAGGCTGCGTGCGACAAGCCGAATTCAAAAAGGAACAGTCGCTTTCAGCAGTTTTAAGACAGGCAGTGCCGGTACTGCTTGCAGAGTAGATTCCTGCTACGACGACACGTGCTACGGTTGCGATGTCTCAAATAATTGCAGATTAGAACTCAGATTCACCGTCATACGACTCGAATTCACCATATTCGTGCCGTTCTGCATTTTTGAAGCGGGTGTATTGCTGGAACCAATGGAGTTTTACTTCTCCGGTGGGGCCATTTCTTTGTTTGGCAATAATCAGGTTCCCTTCTCCGAGACAATTATTGGGATGATTCCCCGATTTCATCTGCTCCCGCTCCTGGGCCGTCAGGTAGTATTCTTCCCGATGGACCATCATGACCACATCCGCATCCTGCTCAATGGCTCCCGATTCGCGAAGATGGCTCAATTTTGGCCGATTGTCCTTTGTCATTTCCGCCTGCCGGTTCAACTGGGCCAGACAGATAATGGGCACATCCAATTCACGCGAAAGAACCTTCAGTCGCCGAGCCATTTTTGCCACCTGCTCCTGCCGCGGGTCGGATGTATTATCGGGTTGGATGAGTTGTAAATAATCGACCAAAATTAAGCCGAGGCTCCCCTGTCGCCGTTTGAGGCGTCGTGCGGCGGCACCTATCTCTGTAACTGTACGGCTCGGACTGTCGTCGATGAACAGGGGGCTTTTTCCAAGCGTTGCTGAAACTTCGATGAGCTTTTTATGGTCATCTTCTCCAAGGTATCCACTACGGAATTTTTCACCGGAAATTTCTCCCCGCGCGCACATCATCCGTTGCACGAGTTCTAGACGCGACATTTCCAGGCTCACAAAGAGAGTCGGCTGACCTTCCTCGACTGCGACGAACTCAGCAATATTGGTGGCCAACGCCGTTTTGCCCATACTCGGTCGGGCAGCAATGATTACTAATTCCGCAGGGTGCAATCCCCCGGTCAAGCTATCGAGGTCGTTAAATCCTGTTCCTAGGCCACTTGCGCTGCCTTCAACGCGGGCGTCGATTTGCTCAAACGCCTCCATAAGAACGTCATGAATCTCTGCGACTTCGCGCGACTGGGTCCGCTGGTCGCGAATGCGGAACATTTTCTCCTCGGCGCTGTTCAATAAATCCCGCCCACCCTGAGTCTGGTCGTAGGCATCGCGAACAATCTCGGTACCGGTATGAATAAGAGAACGCAAAATTGCTTTGTCAAGAACAATGTTGGCATAGTAGGTGGCATTTGCCGCAGTTGGCACAGACTGCGTTACTTCCGCTAGAAATGCGGCACCACCGATACTCTCATAATCGCCGGCATTTTTTAATTGATCGACGATTAGCGTTAAATCGAGCCGCTGCCCATTCTCATACATATTGAGAATGTGACCAAAGAGCGTGCGATGGGCCGCATCATAAAAATCATCCGGCTTTAGAATTAGCACCACTTCATCGCAGACATTCGGTAGCACGAGAATGCTGCCAAGGGTGTTTCGCTCGGCCTCAATGTTGCAGGGTGGCTGCCGGTCAAAGAGATGAGGTCCACCGGGGCCAGAACTTCCACGCCGTTTTTTCGTTCCTTCGACGGTGGACATCCTTATTGCCCTCCTGGTGCTTATTACTCTGCCGGTAGCTTCTTATTACTTTGCCGGTAACCGTGGCCAACGCCCAAGAGGGTCACCTGAAGGGTTTAGGAGGTACTCGCAGCGGCCTCATCTTCTTCATCAACGGTGGGTACGACCCAAACTTTCAGGCCACCTTCAATTTCATGTCCCAGGTGTATCTTGATGGTATAGAGTCCGAGTTCCCTCAGTGGGCCCTCCAGGCGAATTTGATCTTCGGTGATCGAAAATTCGATCCGTTTCACCGCTGCGACAATTTCGGTCGCCCCGACACTGCCGTAGAGGTGTCCTTCCTCATTGGCATTTGCCTCAATGGTAACACTTTGATTCGACAGGCTGTCCGCCAGTGCCCGCAGGCTTGCCAGTCGTTGTTGTTCGATATCTTGAAGGCGGGACTGGTGTTTTTGAATCATCCGTTTGTGATGTTCTGTGGCCAATGTTGCTAGGCCTTGAGGCAAAAGGTAATTCTTTGCGAAACCAGGTTTTACCTCAACGACATCCCCTTGATTGCCAAGATGGTCCACCGACTGGATGAGTAGCAGTTCAATACCCCCATGGGGACCCTGAGGCAGTCGCCTGACTCGGGATGCGGATCGCTTTAGACGCTTCTGTGCTCGTACTCTTGCCATAACTTTATCCCGGACTCAAATTCTTAAAAATGTCAAAGATGTTTTAAAGCGATTCCTTAAAAAGGAATGTCGTCTACAGGTGGTTCAGCAGGTCCGGGTTCATCGACCGAAGCGGCCGCAGCCGCCACCGCCGTCCCCGATCGTTCTGAACCGCCACCACGGCCACCAAGCATCTGCATCTTCTCACCGACGACACGTAGTTTTGAATGTTTCTGCCCATCTTTTTCCCACCGGTCCAACTTCAAACGTCCCTCAATCAGCACAGAAGAACCTTTGCTCAGATACTCACTGGCGACCTCGGCAGTGCGAGCCCACAGAGTGACGTCGATAAATTGTGTCTCTTCGGTCCACTCTCCACTCTGACTTTTCTTTCGATCATTCACCGCCAGACCGATTTCGGTGACTGCTGTCCCACTGGCAATGTAACGCAACTCGGGGTCGCGAGTCAGATTGCCGACCAAAACAACGCGATTGTAACTTGCCATGTTTGTTTCTCCTTCGATGGGGGGGTTGCTACCTTTTTGTCCACTCGGCCCCGCAAAAAGGCTCCAGTAGCGATAACTGAACAAATGTACCGTACTTCAGGATAGCACACCTGCCACAATCGGGCAATCTCCCCCGACCAAAGCGACTATTCAGCTTCCATCGTTGCGACCGAAGACGCCGCTTTTGACTCCATTTTTCCCTCAGTTTGACTGACTGTTGCCGGTTTTTCTGTAACTGCCGACTGCTGTGCATGGCTCACGAGTGTGTCGACGATCCGCGGATCGATCCGAATCAGCAAGTGCCTCAGAAAATCATTATTGCGATTTGCCAACTCGTTAATCGCAGGAATTTTTTGTCCATCGAGCCGGAAGTACGTGAGCCAATACGTTCCCTTCCGTTGTCCGCCAATCGGGTATGCCAGCCGACGTTCTTCCCAAAGGCGGCTTACGAGGATCGTGCCCCCCTGGCTTTCGATGAGATTCGTAACGGCCCCTGAAACCGCCCCGGGATCTTGGCTATATCGGTTGGCGTTCAGAATGAAAAGCCCTTCATACACGTTTTCGTTCAAGACATTATTCCTCGTATTGATTTTTCTTACCGGAAATCTAGTTGAATTGATTCATGCTTTCGTCAATACCTGCACTTGCCCAGAGAAAAACACCCTGCGCGGCCCGCAAAACGGACTCCTCCACTAACGGCTTTTCATCCTTGCTGAACTTTCCCAGTACAAATGCCGACGGATCCCAACCTTCGGGCACCGGCCCGATACCGATTCGGAGGCGGTGGACCTGATCGCTGCCGAAGACACGAATAATATCTGCCAGACCATTTTGGCCACCTGCACTACCACTAGGTCGCATACGTAATTTGGAAAGTGGTAAATTAAAATCGTCACAAACCACGAGCAGATCATCTTCCGGTATTTTATAAAAATCGCGTGCCGCCAGCACGCTCTGCCCGCTCCGATTCATAAAAGTGTGCGGGGCCAAAAACAGGATCTGCTCACCGTCGATGACGGCCTCTACCAACTCGCCGTAAAACTTCTCCCTAGGACGACTTATGCCATATTTCTGTATAAGATTGGCCAATACAAACCAACCGACGTTATGTCTCGTTTTTGTGTATTTGCGACCAGGATTCCCCAGTCCAACGACAAGTTTCATTGTGCCGGATGATCACGGTTGCCCATTGATTTTCAGGACGCCGCTTCCGTCTCCTCCTCATCAGTCTTGCGGCCAATAACTTCTGGCTCGATAGCTCCATCTACAATCGCTTCGTCTTCATCATCCTCTTCCGGCATCGGTTCCACACACTGGACGATGGTCGTTTGTGGATCGCAGAGCAGGTTGACTCCTTTGGCCAAATCGATGGAAGATGCAAGAATCGATTCACCGAGTTCTAGAGTATTGACATTGATTTCAAGTTTGTCGGGAATTGCCATGGCCGGGCACTCCACAGACAACTCATGCATCTGCTGGTTTATGATCCCGCCCATTTTTGTACCCGGTGCCACGCCGCGTAATTCGATCGCGACCGCCACTTCAATACGCTCTTTTTCATCAACACGCGTAAAATCGACATGCAGAATATCATTGCCCAACGGGTCCCACTGGATGTCCCGGAACAATGCATTTTCCTGAACGGCCCCGGAGAGGGCTACCAAGTGGACCGCTCGATTCACAACCGCTGTGAGTTTGTTCGAATCGACACTCAAACTGATCGAGGGACCACCATGTCCGTACAGGATTGCCGGGATGCGACCGGCTGCCCGCGACCGGCGGGCGTTTCGTTTGCCACGTGATTCTCGTTCGTAAACTTCCAATGTCTCCGCCATCGACGCTACCTTCTAAATATCTCTGGGGATGCTACAAACCCACGATTGTCGCTGAATCTGTTGCAATTTCAAGGCCGAGGATGCCGCTATTTCCTGCTCGTGGGTTGTTCTCCGGCAGTGAGAAATACCCGCTCGGGCCGCAAGCAGCAAATATGGAAGCGATCGCGGCTGATTCTCAGTCGAAAAGGCGGCTCACCGATTCGTTGCGATGGATCCGCTTGATTCCTTCGCCCAAAAGGGAAGCAACGCTCAAAACCACTATTTTTGGGAAAAGTTGGCTCTCGCTCAGGGGGAGCGTATCGGTCAGAACCAGACTGGTGATCGGGGCTTCCTGCACTCGGGAAACTGCCGGTCCACAGAGGACACCATGGGTCGCTGCCACATGGATTTCTTTTGCCCCGTTGCGATCGAGAATCTTTGCAGCACCGCAGATCGAACCGGCGGTGCTGATGATGTCGTCAAACATCAGGACCACTTTTCCCTCAACGGGACCCCCGATGATATTTTCCTGGCTGGTTTTTTCCGCACTGCTGCGGCGCTTGTCGACGATCGCCAGAGAGCCCCCCAATCGTTTCACGTGTCCCAGGGCCCGTTTAATACTTCCCTCATCCGGGCTGACAATCACAAGTTCGTCGGAGGTTAAATTTTTCGAGTTGAAGTGTTCGTTCATGACAGGTGCGGCATAGAGGTGGTCGACCGGCACGTCAAAGAAACCCTGAATCTGAGCCGCATGCAGGTCCATCGTCAGCACCCGGTCGGCCCCAGCACGGGTGATCAGGTTTGCGACCAGTTTTGCGGTGATCGGAACCCGACCCTCGTCTTTTCTATCTTGTCGGGCGTACCCGTAATACGGCATCACGGCTGTTACGCGCTCGGCGCTGGCCCGTTTGCAGCTTTCGATCATGATCAACAATTCCATCAAATTGTTGTTGACCGGTGGGCCGGTGGGTTGGATTAAAAACACATCTCTCCCGCGGATGTCCTCTTCGATTTTGCAGGCAATCTCACCGTCGGGAAAATCACCCAGGGTAATATGGCCGAGCGGTAGTCCCAGATATTCACAAATCCGCGTGGAGAGTTCCAGATTTGCTCGACCGCTGAATATTTTGATGTCTTTCATGTTCAGCGCGATCCCATTCGGCTCATTTCGGTTTCCACGGTTGCCAAGTCTTCCATGGTGTTGATGCTCAAAGATTCGCAGGGCTTGAGGACATCCAAAGCCACAACATCTTTTCCAGCCGCTAGTAAAATTCCGGGACAGTCGGTGATGTAATATTCATTCTGAGCATTGGTGTTTCCCAGAGAATCGAGTGCGCCGAGCAAATCCTTACAATCAAACACATAACAACTCAGGTTGACTTCCTGGATTGCCAGTTGGGCAGCCGTGGCGTCTTTCTGCTCGACAATTTCGCTGAATTGACCTGCCTGGTCACGCACAATACGACCAAAGCCTTTCGGCTCGTCTCGGTAGCCAGTTCCCAGTATGCACGCCGGACGATCTAAATCAAATCCATCAAACAAGGCGCTGATCGAATCGGCCTGCATCAAGGGCGAATCGCCCGCGACCACCAGCACCGGACCGTCAAAGCCGATCAGCTCCTCGCGACACATCATCACCGCATGGCCTGTACCAAGCTGCTCGGTCTGCTCAACAAATACCACATCGTCCCGACCGGCCATCTGTTCTCGAACCAGATCCGCCCGGTGGCCGATAACCACAATTTGACGGTCGACTCCAGCCTCACGCAGGGCATCGTAGACGTATTCCACCATCGGCCGACCACAGACCGGGACCAGAACCTTGGGGAGGTCCGAGTCCATGCGGGTCCCCTTGCCGGCCGCCATTACGATGGCAGTACGATTTTTCATAAGAATTTCCCTGCGAGTCGTCAGGCCCCGCCAGATGCGAGAGGGGGGTTGGACTACGGATGCCTTCTCGATGCTTTCCATCATGCCACACCTGGGCATCATCGCCTAGCCACTACAGGCAGCGCCGATCGTTCGGGGGTTTTTGGTGATCGCCCGTGGTGAGCGACCGTAGCGAGAGAGCGAGAGAGATGGTGGCGAGCGATTATGGCGATCGATTGTGACGAAAAATAAGGATAGTCCCACGCACCGCCATCTCGCCTGTCGGCGAGAGGTGTTGGTCCGCTTTTCCCGCTATATCTATTCTGTTAAGCTCAAAGATTCCCCCGAGGGCCGCCCCCTGCGACCTTTGGGGTTCTTTGTTTTGGCAAGGGGCCGATGCCTTGGAAAAAGCCATACAAAAAGCGGACGTGTTGATTGAGGCACTCGGCTGGATCCGCGCCTTGCGCGACAAAATTACCGTCATCAAGGTCGGCGGTAGTGTGATGGAAAACGAAGATGCTCTGCGCCATCTTCTGTTGGATGTCGTATTCATGGAGACCGTCGGTATGCGACCGGTCGTGGTGCATGGCGGGGGAGCGGCCATCAGTCGCGCGATGGACGCAGCAGATATTGTGCCTCAATTTGTGCAGGGTCGACGGGTGACCGATGCAAAGACACTAAAAATTGTCGAGCAGGTCCTTTGCTACGAGGTCAATGAGTCTCCCGCCGCCAAAATTGAAGAACTCGGCGGCCGTTCCATGCCCCTCAACTTTCGCGGTAGCTGCGTACTTTTCGGTGAAAAAATCGAACTCTTTGACGAGCAGGGGTCTGCGGTCGATGTGGGCCATGTCGGTACAATTAACCGGGTCGATAAAGCGACCATCGAAAACCTCTGCTATGCCGGTACCGTACCGGTCATTCCTTCGATGTGCCTTTCCGACGATGGCGAAAAATTAAATGTCAACGCGGATACCGCGGCCAGCGCGGTAGCCCAGTCATTAGATGCCGACAAACTGGTCTTCCTGAGCGATATCAATGGTGTCCGCAAAAAGAAGGATGAAGAGGAGTCGCTGATCAGCACGCTCGCGGAGGGCGAGGCGAGTGAGCTGATTGCACAGGGGGCGATCGGGTCGGGGATGATTCCTAAAATCGAAGCGTGTCTGGAAACCATCCAATCCGGAGTCCGCAAGACCCATATTATTGATGGCCGGTTGCGCCATTCGCTGCTCTTGGAAATTTACACCAATAAGGGCGTGGGAACTGAAATTGTGAAGGATCCAGCGTGAAACCCGAGGTTACTGAATCGGATACGATCGGCGATCTGTTCGCTCGCTATGTGGTGCCGAATTACACCCGCTTTCCCGTTTCGATTGCGCGGGGCGAGGGCTCACAGGTCTGGGACACAGAGGGCAACCGCTACCTCGACCTGTTCCCCGGTTGGGGCTGCAACCTTCTCGGCCACTGCCCGCCCGCAGTCGTGCAGGCGGTCGGCCAGCAGGTACAGGAACTCATTCACGTGCCCAACACCTGGCAGACAAGCCTACAGGGCCGCTGGGCGCAGATGCTCTCGGAACGCTCGTTCGGCGGTCAGGCGTTTTTCTGCAACTCCGGGGCTGAAGCGAACGAGGCGGCGATCAAACTTGCCCGGCTGCACACGCCCAAGGAGCGCTACAAGATCATTTCCTTCAAAGGGGGTTTCCACGGCCGTACGCTCGGGGCCACCGCCGCGACCGCCCAGGTGAAATACCACGAAGGGCTCGGGCCGTTGATGGCCGGCTTTCGCTACGCGCCCTTTGGCGATCTTGAGGGCACCGCCCGTTTGGTCGATGATGAGACGGCGGCGATCCTGGTGGAGCCGGTGCAGGGAGAGGGGGGCATCCATTTGCCACCGGACGGTTTTCTCGCTGGCCTGCGGCAACTGGCGGACGACTACGGGTTGCTCTTGATGTTCGATGAGGTGCAGACCGGTTGCGGCCGCACCGGTGAGTGGTTCGCCTACGAGCATTTTGATGTGGTCCCCGATATTATGACCCTCGCCAAATCACTCTGCGGTGGCATTGCCGGCGGTGCGATGCTCACCACGGCGGAAATTGCCCCGAGCCTGCGGCCCGGGATGCATGCGGCGACTTTTGGCGGTAACCCGATTGCGGCGGCGGCGGGGATTGCCACGTTGGAAACGATCGAAAATGAAAATCTGCTCAGCCGGGCAGTCGCCCTTTCGGCAATCTTTCGCGAGCGGCTCGAGCAACTCGCCGCCGAATGTGAACTGGTCCGGGAGCTGCGCATTCTGGGCCTGATGATCGGCCTGCAGATCGAGGCGGACGCTGAGCAGGTGGTCGACCGCTGCATGAAGGAGAACCTTTTGGTGAATGGTACCCAGGGCAATGTTGTTCGCCTGTTGCCGGCCATGACGCTGACCGATGCGGAGGCCCACGAGGGCTGCGATATTCTCACTGATGTTATCAAGCAACTTACCTAATATTGTCTCAATGACCAGACAGACTGAATCGATGCGACACCTGTTAACACTTTTTGATCTTGAGCCGGCGGAGTTTGATGCAATTTTTGCCATCACCCGCGACTTGAAATCGAAATACGAAAACGGGCTCCGGGAGCCGATCCTACCGGGTCGCGTGCTGGCGATGCTTTTTGAAAAGCCGTCGTTGCGGACGCGGGTAAGTTTTGAGACCGCCATTTTGCAACTCGGCGGAGGTAGCCTGTTTTTAGGGGACGATGTCGGTTTTGGAAAACGGGAAAGCATCGAAGATTTCGGCCGCGTCCTGGGCCAGTACGTGGATGTGATCGTCTCGCGGACTTGGCAGCACGAGCGACTGGTGGCCTTTGCCGGGCATTGTTCCTGCAGCGTGATCAACGGTTTGAGTGATGTGGCGCACCCCTGTCAGGCGTTGGCAGATCTTTTCACGGTCCGCGAGCATTTTAGCGGCATCCGCGATGCGACGATTGCCTGGGTCGGCGATGGGAACAACATGGCCCGCTCGCTGGCGATCGGCTGCGCCAAGATGGGGATGCGGTTTGTGGGAGCGATGCCGGAAGGCTATCAGTTGGCCGAGCCCTATCTGGAACGGATCCGTCGCGAGGTCCCGGGAGCGGCAGTCGAGATTACGACCGATCCGGTCGAGGCGGTTCGCGGTGCCGATGCTCTCTACACGGATGTCTGGGCGAGCATGGGCCAGGAGGAAGAGCGGGAGCAGCGGATGCAAGACTTTGCTGCCTATCAGGTCAACGGCGCCTTGATGGCGGAGGCCTCCGAGCGGGCGATTTTTATGCACTGCATGCCGGCCCACCGGGGACAGGAGGTGACCGCAGAGGTAATCGACGGGCCGCAGAGTGTCATTTTTCAACAGGCAGCCAACCGGATGCACGTACAAAAAGGTGTTTTGGCATGGTTGCTCGGATCGAGCCTGTAACGGCAGGTGATGCAATGTGTCGGTTTCGATGTGTGAGAGCCCCCAACCCCAAGTCCCGGAAAGATTGTATTTCATGCGGCACGACAAGCGGCGAAAAGACCAGTTGCGGACGATAAAAATCAAGCGCAAATACACGCGCGTCAGTCCGGGGAGTGTGTTGATTGAAGCGGGCGCTACCCGCGTTTTGTGTACCGCGAGCGTGGAGGCGAATGTTCCAGCGTGGCTGGCCGGCGCGGGCAAGGGCTGGGTGACAGCCGAGTACAGCATGCTGCCGGGCAGTACCAGTCCCCGCAAACGCCGCGACCGCGGCGGCAAGATCGATGGACGCACCACGGAGATCCAGCGATTGATCGGCCGCAGTTTGCGTGCGGTGGTCGACCTAGAAGCTCTTGGGGAGCAGATGATTACGGTCGACTGCGATGTGATCGAGGCCGATGGCGGCACGCGGACAGCGAGCATTACCGGCGCCTTCATCGCCCTGGTCGATGCCCTGCGTTCGATCAAAACGGGGGGGACGAAAAAGAGCAAGCTCCCGCTCACCGACAGCGTCGCGGCGGTGAGTGTGGGGATCGTGGACGGTCGCGCGGTGCTCGACCTCGATTACCACGAAGATGTTGCCGCGGCGGTCGACATGAACGTTGTGATGACCGGCGGGGGTCGTTTTGTGGAAGTGCAGGGGACCGGCGAAGAGGCGACCTTCAGTGAAAAAGAGCTGTCTGACCTCTTGCGGCTTGCCAAGAGTGGAATCCGGCAGCTGACGGCAGAGCAGAAAAAAACGCTTTCGCGGAGCTGGCCCTTCTAACGGTTCGCCCCCCTTCTAACGGTCCGCCGATGCAAAAAACGTCGGGTAGGGCTGCTCGCGGGCGAGTCGGTCAACGAGCAGGGCCGCCTCCATCAGGTGGTAATCGCCCCAGAGGCACGATTCGCCTTGTGGGACCGCCTTGCCCTCGGCTGTGTGGTCCCAGTTGCGGGGTCGGTGATAGAGCGCGTGCAGCAGGAGGCCTTGATGGTTTTCGCTGGTGCTCAAATAGGGTTCCTCGAGCAGACGGTTTAGAATGGTCAGGCCTGCCGCGGTGTAGCGGTCGGCCCGTTCTTGATCGTCTCCCTGGAGATAGTTTCCGAGTCGCAAAAAACCTTGTGCAGCGATCGCCGCCGCCGAGCTATCGACCGGTTCGTGCGCGTTGTCCACTTCGGCTGGCCTATCGAGGTAATCGCCCATCTCGACGAGGCCCGGTGCGCCGGTATCCCAGTAGGGGATCCCGTCGGTCGGTGTGTTTTGGAGGTAGTAGTCGGCCGCGACGGTTGCCGCCCGCAGCATGAGTGTTTCGTTTTGCGCCCGACCGCCAAACCCGGCCAGTTCCTCATCGGAACAGGTTTCGAGGTATTCCAACTCCTCGGCATAACCGCTGAGAATCCAGGCCAGGCCGCGGGTCCAGGTCGTAAAGGGCGAATACCCCTGCTGCGTGCTCGGGCAGCGGAACTGGCCGTCATTCACATTGAAGATTGCCTCGTGGGCGACTCGACCCGGCACATCGTACCTATCGCGGTTCTCTCCGTAGTAGACGTTGTAGCTGGCAGTCGTGCGGGCATGTTCCAGCAGGCGGCCGAGCAGCGGAATGTCCGTATCGTTTTCATCGAGCAGGCGGTGGCCGAGCCGGTGCGCCAGCGCCAGGGAACGGAGCGAGCGGATCGTATCGCAAAACAGAGAGTGGGGCCCATTGAAAGAATAGATGTAGCCGTCGCCGTCGCTCGTCTCACTCCAACGCACAGCCTGTACCGCGCCGGAGACTTTCAGCGCCAGCTCGTAAAGCTCAAGCTCGCGCTGCTCGTGGTCGATGCGGCCCTCGAGCATCAACCGGCGGAGGTTGCCGTAGGTGCTCACATTGTTAAAGCCGTGATCGTGCACACCGAAATGGGTCAGGTGTGGTGCCATCTTGGCGATGGTGTTCTCGCGGCCCATTTTCAGGAACGCTTCATCGCCGGTAGCATCGAATTGCAAAATCTGCCAACCGAACTGAAACCCTTGCGTCCACTCGGTCCAGCCTTGGGCAGTGTAGCGGCCATTGACGGTAAAGACCGGAGTCGTCGCCGTACTCCTGGAGTCCTCCTCGATCGCGCGGATTTTTTGCGCGGACAACTCCCAGAGATGCGCGAGCTTGTCGGCAAGATCGATAGGTTTTAAATTGGATTGAATCTGGAACATCGGCGAGGTGCGGGTGCGATTGAGGGTCTGCCCTGGGTTTGTTTGTGAACCTTTTATTTTAGTCGGCTTCTGTGCGGGCGATAGTCGGGATCTGGTTGAAGATCGGTTTTGTCATCGGCTCTTAAACCCCACCGGCAGGCTTTGCACGAAACTTTGGTTTCGGTTGCCAAAGGGGGTTTTGCTGGGCGGGTCGGAAAATCTATTACGAAGCTGCGGGACAAAAGAATCGGAGCAGGGTGGATGATGGGGGAAACGAAAGGGTCTGACAAGCGGGATGCCGGCGAGATGGCTGCGATCGGCGGGCTCTACCGGCTCCTTGCGCAGCTGTGGCTCTGTGAGATTGAAGCGGAGTTGCTTTCGCAGTTGCGCTCCGGCGTGTTGGCCGAGGCGTTCAGAGAGCACCATTTTTTTTCGCCGGGCGAAAAAGTCGATGCGACCGCATTGGCCGAGGATTATCGCCAGTTGCTCATCAGTCCGCCCGATCATCTTTCACCGCATCAGTCGGTCTGGGATGAGGGTCCTTTTGCCAGCCGCGCGATTGTGTCGATGAAGCGTTACCTGCAGCTTTTCAAAGGCCCGCTGCCGCATCGCGAGGCGGCGGCCGATCACCTCGGCAACCAGTTGGCGATCATGGGGGAGATTGCCGCGGAGATTGCCGCGGAGATGGCCGCTACAAATCCGCAAGGCTCGCGATACGCATCCCTTGAGGCTTTGGGCAGCGAATTTTTTGTCGCACATCTGCTCTGGCCGGCAACATTTTTAGCGCGGGCCGGGAGGCAGGCGAAGACGCAGTTTTATCAGGTTCTGTGCCACCTCACGGCCGACTTTCTCGTCGCGGAGGCGGGGTTTTGGAAACGAGAGGGTCAGGCGGGGCCGGACTGAGGGCGGGCAGTACATTTGTGCTGCCCGAAAGGCCGCTCGGCGGGTATACTTGAGCGGAATTGTTGAGCAGCGCGCGTGCTGCTTTGGGCCGGTAGCTCAGTCGGTTAGAGCAAGCGACTCATAATCGCTGGGTCGGGGGTTCGAGTCCCTCCCGGCCTACCTGTCGGTTT
>MPMF02229417.1_pt1 | contig 13513 bp, 15 predicted proteins | sample 1617271 | NCBI WGS metagenome assembly MPMF02 (sample SAMN05944812, study PRJNA350692) | marine metagenome | biome: marine; feature: ODZ; material: water; isolation source: 120 m water sample prefiltered with 30 um filter, filtered on to 0.2 um... | place: Pacific Ocean | collected 2012-04-09... | reverse complement strand
AAGCGTTTATATACAAAACTAACGATTGATCAACTTGAAAGGAACTCATCCGGCATCCTGCCCGAAAGAAAAGGGGCAACAAGCTAAAGAGCATAATTAATTCAACTTCCATCATCAATTACAAGTAAAGTTAGCGAAGACTCTTTTCTAAAAACCCAAAGATAACAATGCTCTAATGACACCATGACCCATGGTCGATAGGTCAATAAATAGTGAGATAAATCAAACTCTCTAAGCTAAAAATACTTACTTTTGCAAGTAAAAACTAAATCAAGCCTATACACTAAGTCGTAACATAGTTGCTTAGGGCTTGCTGAGAATAAGGCCTATCCTTAACTTTTGGGTTGATAATGTACCCAGAAAATATCCAGGCCTTGAATGAACATCCTGTCAAGAGCGAGGAAGATGAGATTGAGTCGATAGGCTCAATTGAAACGTTTAGACCCCTCTCCGGCACATAGAACACAACATCGCCAGGGTGGATAGACAACGCGTGAATCTGATCGACATGAACCTCGTGGGGAGGGCCTTGACCTGGGAGCTAAAAGTAGACTGCTGGGGGTCGAAACCGCCGCAAGCAAAAATCAAGGATTTCAGTATCGCGTCTCAGACAGAGCTGCTTTCACCTTGAAACTATGGCTAGTTTCGATCAATTACAGCGAAAAAATTGCGATGGGCCGAGTTGTAATCACCCACAGCACCTACGTAGAGGGTCTAATTCCTTGGTTAAAGGCCCTTGCAGAGGAGAAGAACATTCAAACCATTACACCAGCCGTAATCCGACGCGTCAAAGGTCATTGCCCAGAACTTCGCCTCAGAATTACCACGCCGATCAAGGGTGGTTTCAAATTGATTGCCAGACTTGGCAGCTCAGCTCAGGAGGTTTTTGTAGTCACAAAACTGGACGAAGCATCATTACTGAAACGACTTAATCACAGCCGTCCAGGCGTTCAAAAGAGGTGAACCGCCATGCCGTGCGAGCCCCAGTGTTCGACCTGGAAGAACCAGAAGGGGAGGCAAAGTGGGGCTTCGTTTCCGGAAGCAAGTCCGGTCTACGTCACCTTCACGACAGCCTCCCCAAATCGAAAGAGAGTCAGATCAGAGCACTAGAAAAAGGCCGTCACCAACACAGCAGTTCAAGAAGAATTTAAGCGCAAACGGTGTTCTGCGTCGGCCAGATTGAGCGAATATGCTCTAAGGCACTTTCCGCCTCTAGCCGACGGCTAAGCGCATCGACACCATTAAGCAGCACGGTCACATGACCGAGCTTGCGTCCTGGAGTTTCACAATCTTTTCCATACCAGTGAAGATGGAACCGATCACAACTGCGCAGCTTCGCTAGGCGCTCATCTAGAGAGGACTCTGCCCCTTTTTGCAAACCTAGAAGATTCACCATTAAGGCACCAGGTGCATGGAGCTCAGGAGCAGGCACTGGCAAGCCAGCCACGATACAAAGTTGTTGATCAAACTGGCTGCTGCTACAGGCTTCGATCGAAAAATGTGCGGAATTATGAGTGCGAGGTGCAAGTTCATTGACCTGTAGTCCGTCTGGTCCGTAGAAAAATTCAACAGCAAGCACGCCCACGTAATTGAGCTCTGTTAGAAGAGAAGCTGCCATGTTGTAGGCCATCGCTTCCACGGCATGATCAACGCTCGCAGGTGCAATCACCCAATCACACACCTGTTGGAACTGATGGGTCTCAGCAAGCGGCAGGCTACGAACACGGCCCTGCGCATCTCGGCTAACAACAATGGCTAATTCCTTTTCGAACGTCACCCAGCGCTCAAGCAACCATTGATCCGGATCCACTGATCGCAGAAGTTGCAATAAATCATCGACATTCTTGAGAACCTTGGTTCCTTTACCGTCATATCCCCAGCGGCTTGACTTGGCCATCACCGGGAAATTCCACTCAGCAGGAAGCTCGGGCTGATCAAAGGAAATCGAACTCAGCAAAGTCCAATCTGGGCTAGGAAGATCCATCTCACGAAGCAACTGACGCTGCGAGATTTTGTCGACCAATGGAGCAAGCGCAGCAAGAGACGGAGAAAAACACACCCCTTGTTGTTCAAGGGGAATCAGAGCTTCAATATCGACCCATTCGTTCTCAAACGTGACGCCACAACAGCCCTGCACGAGCTTGCTAGTAGCTTCTACATCCACTGGGTCGGCCAAGACAAGTCGAGTCGCTTCAACAGCAGCGGGATCGATTACCGATCCCGACTGCACGACAACATCCACAGCGCGTCTTTTTGCTGCTTGCGCCAACATCTGAGCCAACTGACCACCACCGACGACCCCAATCATTGGGCTTTTAACGCTGCTCATGCAGAGAGAATCAACCACGCAATCCTGCAAGCATTGCATCCCAACAAAATTGAGATTTCATAGCAAGCCCTGATCGCCAACGAAGACCAAACGCACAGCAGTGAGCAACAAGACCAAAAGGAAAAGCGCCAAGCCCACCGTGCAGGCATAACTGATCTCAAGCTCAGCAAATGCCTGGTCGTAAACGTAGTAGACAAGCGTTCGAGTGGTGTCGGCGGGTCCCCCCTGAGTCATCAAGAACACCTCTTCGAACACTTTTGTGGCCGCAATCGAGGAGACCACCGCCACCAAGGTCACGTAAGGCCGCAACAACGGAAGTGTGATGTCAAGGTGTTTGCGCAAGCCATCACTGCCATCAAGTTCGGCTGCCTCATAAAGCTCTTTAGGAATTCCTTGGAGGCCAGCAAGAAATATCACCATGTAATAGCCAAGTCCCTTCCACAGGGTTACAAGCATCACTGCCGGGAGTGCCAAGAATGGATTCGTGAGAAAGCCAATCGGCACGAAATCTGTGCCAACAAAGGCGGAGAGCCAGCCATTGATAAGACCGTTCTCTGCATAAAGCCAACGGAATGCGATGGCCGCAACCACAATCGACACGAGTACAGGTGTGTAAAACGCACCGCGTAAAAAATGAATACCTGGCAAAGAGCGGTTTAACAACACCGCCAGTGCAAGTGAACCCAAAACAATCGGAGGGACCACCCCAACCAGGTAGATCAAAGTATTGATCAGCACCTTAAAAAACATCGGATCACCAGCAAGACGTCGCAGGTTGGACAAACCCACAAAGACAAGGGGTTCTGTAACGTCGAGACCTGTTTTGGTGAAGCTCATCACAAGAGCCATCAGCGCTGGAATCAGCACGGACAAGCTGAGCAGGACGAGCGCAGGCAAGAGGAATACCCATGCCGTGAGAGTGGTCCTCCAAGACTGTCTTAATCCCCGAAACAGAGGGTCAGCCATCACCACAATGCCTGTACTGACAGGAGATTACGTGGGAGCGTGTGATGCCGCCCGGCAAACTGAGATAAGCAGACTTGCTCTTTCATATCCTCTCTTGTGAATATCGACGCCCAACGGATCCCCGTAGCACTGAGCCACCAGCCCTACGAGGTGGTCATTGGAGGGGAAGGCTTGCGGGGGGTTGGTAAGGAGCTTCGCCGCGCTGGGCTGAAAAAGGGCATCAAGGTATTGGTTGTAAGCAATGCTGATGTTGCTGAGCCATATGGTGATCTTTGCCTCCAAAGCCTTAGGGAGAGCGGATACAGGCCCACTCTGCTGGTGATCGAGGCCGGAGAAGATCAAAAAACGCCAGTGAGCGTGGCGTTAATTCACGATGCAGCCCATGAAGCACAGCTAGAGAGAGGATCCTTGATGGTTGCTCTTGGCGGTGGGGTCGTGGGCGACATGACTGGATTTGCAGCAGCCACTTGGCTAAGAGGTATCTCGGTGGTGCAACTTCCTACAACCCTTCTGGCAATGGTGGATGCCGCGATTGGTGGCAAGACAGGCGTTAATCACCCGGGCGGGAAAAATCTGATCGGAGCATTTCACCAACCAAGGCTTGTATTAATCGATCCCTCAACCCTGAATACATTGCCGGAACGTGAATTCCGAGCAGGGATGGCCGAGGTGATCAAATACGGGGTGATCGGTGATGCAGCACTTTTTCAACTCCTAGAAGGCATTCAAGAACTGAACACACCATCACAACTCCATCAAGGCCTACTGGAGAAAATTCTCGAACGTTCAGCACTCGCGAAATCGAGAGTGGTGAGCTCAGATGAACGAGAGGGCGGGCTGCGCGCCATCCTTAACTACGGGCACACCTTCGGGCATGTGGTGGAAACCCTCTGCGGCTATGGAACCTGGCTGCATGGTGAAGCTGTCGCCATCGGCATGGTGGCGGTTGGGGAGCTGGCGGTGTTGCGACAGAGCTGGAACAGGGATGATGCCAACCGGCAAAAGTCTCTGATCGCAAAGGCAGGGCTGCCGATAGCTTGGCCCAAACTTGATCCAGAGGAGGTGCTGTATACCCTGCAAGGGGATAAGAAGGTCAAAGATGGAAAACTTCGCTTTGTGATTCCCACCGGCATTGGCAACGTCGAAATCAAAAACGACGTAAGCAGAGAGGAAATCCGAAAATGCCTATCAGAACTCAGCTAACCGGTTCCTCAAGGAACCGACAGCGAAGTTCACCGACCTCGACATCAACAGAAGGTTTGTGCCTCAACTCGAACGCCAACCAACGAAACTCTCCCAAACCCGCTGGATCAACAAGACGCAACAGTGCTTCCCTTCTGTTGAGGGCAGCAGACAGCTGACTGGTAGGAAGACCTTGGAGAGCATGAAGCCTCTCTGCCAAGCCAAGTGCCAAGAGTGCCTGCCCTTGTCGAGTCTCGCCGAGAAAGGTCCAACCCTGCTGTTCGGCCTGGTGTTGAAGAGTTTCGAGACACAGATGTGCAGTGAGATCCCACCGACCGGGATCTTGAAGTAATTCGCCACTAGCTCTCTGCTGGCGATAAGCCATCAGAGTTCCGCAAGGTCTCATCGCGCTGTAATAACGACGGGCCTCGAGGGCATAATCGATGACAAGTAGGGGACCGCAAAGCAGAGCAGAGGCTGCCTGGCTAAACCACGACTTGAGCTCATAATGCCATTCACTGCACCAACCATCAGCAGCATCAGGAGGGGGGATTTGAATGCCCAAACACATTCGTGCCTCAGTTAAAGCTGAATGCAAAGCGTCTGTAAGAGAAAGCTCAGTGAAGCGAAGATGAGCAACCGAATCGACATTCTCAAGACAAACACCCTGCCTCCATAGACGTTGATCGCGCCACACCAAGCGCTCCACCGGCAAAGCATCCAACATTTCATGAGCAAGCATCACGCCGATAGCGGGAGCTTGAGCCAACTCATCAAGACTTCGCCAGTGAATCGGCACAGTGGTAACAGATTCCAGTCGCTCTCGTTGTCGCTGGGCCATGGCCTTATTGCTCTCCACCAAAACCAGCTCCAGCCGTGGCAACAGCGCTGGGCATAGATCCTCCAGGGCTGAGATCAGATCGGCACTTAAATCGCCTTCACCAGGACCCACCTCTATCAACGATAGGGACCTTCCCTTGTCAACACGCTGCTGAAGTTGCTGGAACCAATCAGCCAGTTGTATGGCCAAAAGTTGGGCAAAGTCAGCTCCTAAGGAAGGAGAAGTCGTGAAATCACCTTGCCGACCAATACGAAGCTGACCGGAGGCATAGGCCCCATAGTCCTGGTCATGCAAGGCCCAGTCCATGTACTGATGGAAGCTGATGCTTCCTCCAGCATGATCCAATCGATTGGCCAACCAAGCTGGACAAGGCACAGAGCAGAGATCCATTGGAGAGAATGCCTGTCACTGAGACAGGCCCATGGGAGCACATCAGAGGCAAAGACCCTTTAAAAACCTGCTGGCATGTTTGCTTTGCTTGCTCTGTTGCGCAGGATCGGTTTACGCCTACGACAACCCTGAACTGCTTCCACGGCAGCAAACACCTGTGGTTGATCTGGCGAAGGCCTTCAGCAAAAACCAACTCACCAACCTGGAAAAGTCACTAGACGAGTTTGAAACGAGAACAGGCTGGAAATTACGTGTACTGACCCAGTACGAACGAACTCCTGGACTTGCAGTTCGAGAGTTCTGGGGGCTTGATGAACGTAGTTTGCTTGTTGTCGCCGACCCACGCGGTGGAAATCTGCTCAACTTCAACGTGGGTGATGCGTTATATGCACTGATGCCTCGTACCTACTGGGTAGAGCTGCAAACCCGCTATGGAAACCAGTTTTACGTGAAGGATCACGGCGAGGACATCGCCATCCTCGATTCACTCACTGCCGTAGAAACCTGCTTGGATCGAGGTGGTTGTCAATTTGTTCCCGGGCTGCCATTGGAACAATGGTTATTGACATTCACCACATCACTCCTTGGTGGTGTTGTTGCTGGCCTTGCTTCCTACCCCAGGAAAGAAGGTCAGCTGATCGCTTGGCCTTGGCTATTGCTCGCTTCCCCACTGTGGATCATGTTGTTTGGAATCTTCGGGATTGCCCCTGTAGTGTCGCGAACTAGCGATCTTCTACCGCTACTGCGCAATGGGCTGGGTTTTTTAGGTGGAGCTGTAGCGGCATACCTCTTTGCTCAAGCAACATTGGGAGATAAGCAAAAGCGAGAGTCAGAGCCTTAGCTTCAATTGATATCAACGACTTTGAATGCTGCAAAGAATTGTGGGGGGTTTGCAGACAGGCCTCCTAGCTGCGTCATTACCAGGTTCAGCAAGATCTTGACGGTGCTGATCCCTGATCAACCTGAGTTGCGCCAAGTTGAACTTGTAGAAACCAAGCAAGCGGGAAAAACGTTTCACAGGCTGACCGTAGTAACTTCTCCCGCTCAGAGTGGGGAATGAAGCCCATTCAGGCGCAAGCTTTGCTGCTAATAGAGGGGTCATAAACCCTGAATCGGTAAGCCCTAAAGCCTTGCGACGTTGAACAAGAAAGAGAGCCCCCTGGTCCTGAACTTCTGGGCCGAAACCACGCAAACCAAGACTGCGCGTCACCATGTCCCAGGTAAAAGGCATGAACTGATAAGCCCCTGCAGCTGCACTTGCGTAACGAGAGGAGTAAATGACTCGATTGGGATGTCGATCTAGTGAGGCCATGAGGCCTCCACCGAACATCACTCGATAACCAAGGTCATGTCCATTCTTCCAAGTACCTTCGGCAAAGCGAATGGTGTTGAGAAGGGCCCGACGTTCCGGGGTGATCACAAATGGAAAGGCCGCTGAGGGAACCTGTTCTGGAGTACTTAGCGACTGGGAACGGGCTGTTAGCTCAAGAGATGGAATTGGAGGAGGGTGAGGGATATTGGTTGCTTGCGCTGCTCCAGCTGCTATTGAGAAAGGGAGAAAGCCAGCGGCGACTGCTGAGAGGAGACGATAGACAGTCGGTGCGGGAGCGATCATTCGTTGCATTCAGAGAACAAAAAACCTTGGAATGGTGGAAAGGTTCGAGCAATTCCCAGAAGCGAATGGGAGATGCCGATAAGCCAAGGATAACTATTAAACCAAATTATTTAACAATCGTGTTGACTTTGACGAAGCTGATCCAAAGAGACAGCCCGCTTGTGCCGGTGCGGGAATCGTCTACCCACGACGACGATTCAGATGAGCTCAAATATCGCTGAGATCCAAGTTGAAGAATCAGCGTTGTACAAATTGAACGATCTAAGCTTTTTGATTAGTAATACTGATTAAGCGACGAGTTCAAGTACAGCTCGTGCTGCCGCCATGGATCCATCGACAGCCAGCGGTTCCTGCTCAGCTGGTATTAGGGGTTGATCTAACTCCCATTCTCCAAGCTCAAGGGCCTCGCGCTCAAGCAGCCGATGGGCTGCATGGCTTTGCAAACCGTTGATCAGTGCCACCGACTCCGCAAAGCCATCTCGAAGAACCACATGAAGACCGACGCCCAAGCTGAGGGCTTCACAGAAGCTGCTGTAACCAGGCTTCCCAAGGTGCCTAGAGCAGTAAGGAAGAGCATCGACAACTCGAATTGAGCTGGGCAGATAGAAAACATTGTCAGGTGATTGCATGCTCAGAAAAGTGTCAACAGATCGTGGTTTAGGCATCAAAAAGAGGTGATCAGGCCAGCGTTGGAACAACTCTGAGTCGAGGACCAAACCCAGTCCGCCAAATCCCACCATCACGATTGGACCTTTAAAAGATTCAAGTTTCTGCTGGAGTTCTAGCGGTAGTGATCGAGGTGAGGGCGCAGTTATGCCAAGGCTCTGTTCAGGCAGCCCCCAGTCCATTGCAAGTGAGAATGGGCAACGTAACAACTTCTGACCACGCGAGTATTCAACTGCCGCAGCTTCAGCGTGGGTAAGAAAAGAATCTCCGAGAGGAGCGTAGATCTCATCCCAACCAAAGTTGCCCATCCAAACCAAAGGAACACCGAGCTGATCAGCTAACTCAGCAGCAGCAGGTGGAATGTCAGCAAGTACAAGCACCGACATGCGTTGAGACTGGATCCAAGAGACCTCAGCCGCAATCTGGGCAGGAATGTCTTGTTCAAGTTCCTGCAAAGCCTTGAGAGTGGCTATTTGGTCAATGGCTAAGGCATTCGCCTGAACCATGCCCACATCCCAGCGCAGTTTGCGGTGTTCGAAAGGGACACCTTGCAGCGCAAGGTTGAGGAATTGGGAGTCCACATCCGTGCTCACTACCAAGCGCCATTGCGGCTGAAGGCGATGCAGTTCTATAAGTACAGCAGCCTGGCGTGCTGCATGGCCATAGCCATGGCTGCTCAAGCAGAGATAAATCAGCACTGTTTCACCAATGTTATTGCTCTCTCAAACAGAGTCTGTTCATAGGCCAAGGATGAATCTGGAAGAAACCAACGGTGGCTTACCTGGCATAACTGTCCATCAAGGAACTCGACCCAGGAAAAGTGACACAACTGACGACCAGAGGAATCACTGCCACGCCGAGGTACACAAGCAGCATTGAGAAAAACAGTGCCAAAGCGATCCTGAACACATGTTTGCCGAAAACCTTTTCCGCGTTTGAGATCGTGATGCATGTGGCCAAAGACAACCAGATCTGGCACCCGATCCTTACGGATCCGATCAAGGGCCATCGCAAGATCTTGATCGCCCCAATCGAGAGCGGGAACTTTCCAATCGCGACCACAAGGGCTCTGAGCATCTGAGCCGAGGCCCGTCGGACCGGAATGAGCCAATATGACTAATGGCCATTGGGGTGGTGCCTGCTTTGCAGCCGATTCAATCCGGTCTGCAGATTCACTTACCGACATCGGGCCAAAGATCGCCTGAACGGCTTTGGCGAGATGAAAGCCACCTCCTGCACTACAAGGGCGTGCGCCAACGACAGCAATCGGTGGAGACTGCCATTGGCGCAAACTCCAACCGCAATGACGGTCGCCTAATAACGTCAATTGACGTCGGAGGACTTCGCCGCTGTGATCACGTCCGTGGTCATGATTACCAAGAATGACAGCTGTCGGCAGAGGAAGCTGTTGAATTGCTTTGACCAACTTGAGATCTCCTTCGCTGAGATCACCTACAAACAAAACAGCGTCTGGCTGAAGTTCAGTCAGTAAGTACTGATCATCAGGTGCCCATACACCATGGAGGTCTCCAACTATGGCGAGGCTCTGGCGTGACAGGGCAAATGTCTAGGCTATGGCCATACTGCCCTAGATGGTCCGAATGACCGCTGTTTGCACCGCCAAGACGGTCTCTCCAGTGCCATCAACTAAAAAAGAATTAAAGGGTGCCATTGCTGAGCTACGCAAAAAACTCAATGCAGTGATCCTGGCTCACTACTACCAGGATCCAGAGATACAAGACATAGCCGATTTCATTGGTGATTCCCTGGAACTCTCACGTAAAGCTGCTAGCACAAATGCAGATGTGATCGTGTTCTGCGGAGTGCACTTCATGGCAGAAACAGCAAAGATTCTCAGCCCGGAGAAAATGGTATTGCTACCGGATCTCGAAGCGGGATGCTCCCTTGCTGATGACTGCCCAGCCGATGAGTTTGCTGCTTTCAGAGACAAGCACCCAGATCACATTGTGGTGAGCTATATCAACTGCACAGCTGCTGTTAAAGCCCAAAGCGATCTAATCTGCACGAGTAGCAATGCTGTAGCTCTTGTAAGTCAATTACCGAAGGATCGACCGATCCTATTTGCACCGGATCAAAACCTGGGCAGGTGGGTTCAAAAGCAGAGCGGAAGAGAACTGACGATCTGGCCTGGACGCTGCATGGTGCATGAAACATTCAGCGAAGAAGCTCTGCTGAAACTAAAAATGATGCACCCCGAAGCTAAAGTAATAGCTCATCCAGAGTGCCTAGAAAATCTACTAGAATTAGCGGATTATGTTGGCTCAACGAGCAAGTTACTTGAATATACAGAAACAAACCCTAGCACAAAGTTTATCGTACTAACAGAGCCAGGCATCCTGCACCAGATGAAACAGAGGATGCCAAACAAAGAATTCATGGATGTTCCAGGTATTGACGGTTGCAGCTGCAATGAATGCCCTTATATGAGACTAAATACACTAGAAAAACTGTGGAGCTGCTTAAGCACAATGAAGCCATCAATAGAAATTGAAGAGGGAGTAAGCCAGAAGGCGCTTATTCCAATTCAACGCATGTTAAAAATGAAAGCAAAATAAATTAATACAAGCTACAAAAATATGATTAAGATCTAAAGTGAAAAGAATGATATTAAATATTAAGAATACAGGAGTTTAATGCGTAAACTTAAGCATTGATCCCTTGACAAAATCCCATGGCGATAGGCCACCATTGTTCTATTCGATCTGGAGATCCATACCAGGAGTCACCAAATATACCGCCATGGGCTGTATGTTCAAGGACTAGTTTTCGTGATTGAAGAAGCAATGCGGAACTAAGCGGTACTAATCCATCCCCAGGCGATTGAGGATCACCTGAGATACTCTGGTAAGAATTTGCTGCACTTCGCTTTGCAAACTGGCTAGCATATGGACTGTCTAGTAATAAGCGGCCAGCGACTGAAATATAATCAACTTCGGGTGAGAAGTAACAAGCAGGATAGCGTTTATCAACAAGGGCGCGTAGAGGTGTAGCACGAACAGCCTGATGAGGACTACCAAGCATCACTAAGCGATTACATCTTAGATGACCTGCATAGACACGACCAGAAAAGGGTTGATCTCCAAGATAAAGGCGTAGCATTACACCTCCAGAACTATGACCTATAAGTGTCACCTTTCCGGTATGGGATTGAGACTGAAGATCTTGAACAATTGCATCTACACGATCAAGGAGTCTTCGCCAGCCTATGGCCCATGAAGTAAGAAGCCAATCAAATTTAGATGAAGGTACGACTCTTACAATCGAACCTTGATTGTTCTGAATCCAGCTAGCCAAGGAGGCATAGGCCTCATCTGTGATCAAGAAACCGCCAAGGATTAAAACAGGTTGATTAGGATCGACAGATTGCATGGAGTAACTTAATTAGGGAGAGGGAGAGATGATTGAGATAAGGTGCCTGTAGCAAGATGCACGAAGTATTTAAACAGATGTAGATAGTATAAAAAATGATAAATTAGAAATAATCATGAAAAAATCAACGTTGATCAATTCTGATCTTGGTAAATACCGAGTGTTGCTCCTCCAAATATTAATATAGCGATAAGTAGCGGGAAGATCATAAAGCTCTTGTCATTAATAGGTAGTTGCAAAATGAAAATTATAAATCCAACCAAAGCTGAAGAGAAATATCCAATTGCAGAGGCCGTGAGAAGGAAATCTGAGATTGGGAGACTCAAGCCAGGCACGGCTAGAATCCTGCGAACAGACTGTAGACCAAAAATCGAAATAAGCATTGTAACAAGCAACATTAACCCTAGCAAAATCCACCATAGAGACTGTTGATTATAAAGAAGCAACCATGAATAAAAAGAAAGCAGAAACGTGATCAAAGCAATGAGGCGAAAGAAAATAGATTGCTTCATTAGTTTACTTTATAATCGAATATTCTATGTAGAAAAAATAATTTATCAAAATACAAATCAAATTCAAAAGAAAGGGATTCTTGCGATAGTATGGCATGGATAAGCAGGCAAAGCTTTATGGACAAAAGTCATATAGTATTCGGATAACAACTTCATAAGCTCGGTTCCAAAGTCAAAGATTATAATATATAAATGATGCGCAATCGAAAGCAAAAGGCTAATAAAAGTTGTGATCATTTAAATGGTAAGGCTATGAACAATATAGGTTATATGACTATTTGGTGATAGCACCAAGCAAGGGTCAAAAGATTGTTATTGCAAATTAACAAACAAGACAGCAATTGCTTGACTGAATAGAAATAAACAACATAATGAAGGGACTAGGAAATTATACAAATTCTGCTCTTAAGCCAATGACAGACGAAACACCATGGCTAGACATGAAGAACGTAGAGGCCTGGCTTGGACCTAACCAGGTTTTCAGAAACCTAACATTGAGATTGATGCAAGGAGAAAACACGGCAATCTTAGGGCCAAATGGATCTGGTAAAACAGCACTGGTAAAATTAATCAGTCGCAATATATATCCCATAGTCAAAACCGATTCTATGATAAGTATCTTCGGAAATCGAACAATTAAAGTAAATCAGCTACGTTCACGTATTGGAGTGGTTTCGACTGACCTGGAGGTACGCACCCAAGACTTTATTAGTGCTAAGGATGTAGTTTTATCTGGATTTTATGGGTCAATAGGAATTAACCGTAAACTTAAACAAAAAGAGGAAGTGATCATAAAAGTACAGAAGCTAATGTCAGAACTAGGATTGAAAAAGATATATTCGAGACCATTCGGTCAATTATCAGATGGAGAAAAACGTCGTTTATTAATCGCCAGGGCAATGATACACAAGCCGGAAATATTAGTATTAGATGAACCAACAAATGGACTCGATCTGAAAGCAAGACACCAGTTACTAGCTTGCATTCGCATGTTGTGTAAAGGCAAAATAACGATAATTCTAATAACACATCGTGTAGAAGATATAGTAAAGGAAATGCAACGAATCATATTCCTAAAGAAAGGTGAAATCATTCGGGATGGAGCGCCAAATGATCTACTAAAATCAAAACCACTAGGAAATCTATATGAAACACCACTAGAAATTATCTTTGTCAATGGACATTATCAGGTAATGCCTGGACAGTTAGAAAGTACTCCATAGGAACTCAAGCCAAAGACCTTATGAACCTTCAGGAATAATTATATAAGATTCTATTTTGCAAATGTATATACTAAAAGTAATCATAAGGCACTAAAATAATCATGTTATCATTAAAATAATCAATATACTTATGGCAAAGATTGCGAGAATAATTTGCCATAGCAACCTAAATTTCGAACTTAATTGGAACTTTCTTGATGAAATGCTTTGTCGCCTACGAACATTAGACCCTAATGGTGTTCCACAGCTGTTGCAAACCAACCGTCCGGCAAGAGAACGGTCAGCTCTAAACATTCTTCCACCACAACAACTACAGGATCTAGAGCTCATAAAATCATATAATAGAGTACATAATAAAGGTTATCAGCGGAAGAACAGAAATGCATCAAAGAGAAATTT
>MPMF02142031.1_pt1 | contig 13562 bp, 13 predicted proteins | sample 1617271 | NCBI WGS metagenome assembly MPMF02 (sample SAMN05944812, study PRJNA350692) | marine metagenome | biome: marine; feature: ODZ; material: water; isolation source: 120 m water sample prefiltered with 30 um filter, filtered on to 0.2 um... | place: Pacific Ocean | collected 2012-04-09... | reverse complement strand
CTGAAGGCAACGAATCCATGAGACTGTGAGTGGTACCGTTAATGGGGGGAGGTCAGGCGCGTCCAGCCATACGTGAAGAACGAGCAGATCTACGAGTGCCCATCCTACGACCGCGTTGCCAACTTCCTCAACGCCCCCGCAGGCACTGGCTGCGAGAATCGCGTCCGCGGCGGAATCGGCTACAACTGGTCTTGGACTCCGGTTGAGGGGCCAGGCGGCGACATCGGATGGCTCGCATATAAGAAGGAGACGCGCATTGAGCGCCCGGCCGAGTTCATCATCCTGGGCGACTCCGACTGCATGGGCTTTGGTCCGTACAACACCAATACGTTCATTGCCTGGCAGGCCGGCGGATGGCCGGGCAGCAATGGCTCCGTCACCCGTCACAACGACGGCATGAACGTGGGCTATGCCGATGGCCACGCCAAGTTCCAGAAGGCACAGAGCATCAAGGAAAACCAACTGTGCCGCGTCTCGGGATTGCCACTTCCGTAATTCGGGCAGGGGTTGGTTGAGTGACAACGGGCGAGCACCCTTCGAGGGCGCTCGCCCGTTTCTCTTGTACAGACCACATGAGTCCCCCGGTCAGTCGCCCTCCAGCACCTCGACGACCGCCTTCCTGCGCGGGTCGGCGCGGGCGATGTCGAGCGGTGTCTTGCCCTCGTCGTCCCTTGCCGTCACGTCCGCTCCCCGCTCGATGAGCACTCGCGCGCATTCGGCCCGGCCGTAGTATGCCGCGTAGTGCAGCAGCGTCCGCCCATCGGGGCCTTTAATGTGCATGTCGCTGCCCGCATCCGCCAGGGCCTCTAACACTCCCGGCGAATCACCGTATATGATGACGTGGCGCGGGGGCGTGAATCCGCGCGCGTCGGGTCCGGAAACGTCCGCCCCGTTCTCCAGCAATCTGAGCGCCAGGTCGTGCTGCTTCTGTCGAAGGGCGACGTGCAGCACTGTCTCACCGCCTGATGTCGGCTCATTCGGGTCGGCGCCGGCCGCGACGAGTAGCGCGGCGATCTTCCAGTTACCGCGCCGCATCGCGGTCTGCAATGGCAATTGTCCGGACACTCGAGACAGCGCCGGATCGGCGCCGTTCTCAAGCAGAATTCCCACAGAGGTCAGGTCTCCTCTGCTGATGGCAGTGGTTAGCGGCGTGTCGCCCGGCAGGTTCCGGGCGTCGACGTGGGCGCCGCCTGCCAGCAACGCGCGAATGCACTCGAAGTGCCCCTCCCGTGTGGCCAGATGCAGCGGCGTGTTGCCGGGGCCGCGAGTGTACTGGTCGAACTCCTCGGCGTTACCGATGTCGGGATCCGCCCCACCCTCGAGCAACGCTCTCACCACATCCGCGTGTCCGTCGTTGGTTGCGTAGTGAAGTGCCGTCGCGCCCCACGGTCGGTCCGTGGCGTCCGGGTCCGCCCCCTTCCCCAGCAACAGGCGCGCCGATTCGGCCTCGTCCCAGATGGCGGAGTAGATCAACGGCGTTCGTCGCGTCAGGAACTCCGGCTTGTCAACATCGGCACCGGCGTCGATAAGACGCTCGGCCAAGTCGACATTCCCATCCTCGATGGCGCCGTCGAGTCGTGCCTGCCTGACGAGCCCTGGCGCCCAGATGACGGCGGCCATCGTAGCGGCCCCGGCCGCCACGGCCCAAACGCGCCTCTTGGTCCGCTCGCGGGGCGATCTCGTCCTGCCGGACCGCTTCGCGCCGTCCGCCGCGCGCCCCCGCCCCACGCAGACGTGGTATCCCACCACACCCGCCAGCGGCACGCTCATCGGCAACCAGACGGCGCCTGGCGTGAAGTCGAACAGCGACAGCAGGTGGATGGAGCCGAGTTTCGTCGTCGTGCTGAGCGCGAAGACGAAGTGGGTGAAAAGCCCGTAAACCTGCCACATGCCCGCCTCGAACGCAACGGCCAGCAGCGGGAGCTTCCAGACGAGCCCTCGTCGCCAGAGGCAACCCATGCCGCAAAGGAATCCCAGTCCGAAGCCGAAGACGCCAGCCACCAATGCCGTGGCAATGGCCTGTGGGATCCTTGGGGCCTGGTACCCGTACTGCAGCAGGCGCCAGACGTCGTGGACCAGTAGCGCGCGGGCGACGGCCAACCCCACGCCCCAGCGGATGGCGCGTGGCCAGCGGGGCGCGACGCGGTCCATGAGGATGAGACTCAGCGGCCAGAGAACGCCGGCCATCACCAGGGGGCCCATCAGACCCACATAGTAGGACCAACCCACTCCGTACGACGCAGCAGTGCCCAGCGCGCCATACCCCCAGCACGCGTGCACGATCGACGGCGCGACGAACACCATCGCGACCGGCAGCGCGGCCCACGGGAGATGCTCCCGCGCGCGCGATTGCTCGGGCGTATCGCTCATGGGAGACGGCGGGGTTTGCGGTCCGACCTCTTCACTCGACACCAGATCACCCTCCACCACGGTTTGCGGCTAGCTGTGCAGCGGCGACGCGGCGTAGCGCCGGATGACCACCTCGTCGATGGCCGCCTTGGGCGGCGCCGTCGCCAGGAAGACCGCAAGCTGGCCGATGTCCTCGGGATCCATCCACTCGTCATCCACGATGTCGTCGCGCTGCTCCTGGACCAGGCGCGTGTTCACGCCACCGGGCAGTATGGACGAGACACGCACGCCGTGCTCGCGCATCTCCTCGGCGAGGACCTTGCTGAAGCCCAGAACTCCGTGCTTCGACGCGCAGTACGCGCCCTGCCCGAGATACCAGCGCTTGCTCGATGTGGAGGCTATGTTGAGGATGAATCCCGCTCGGCGCTCGATCATACTCGGCAGTACGGCCTTCGTGCAGAGGAAGACGCCCCGCAGGTTCACCGACAACGTCTGGTCGAAGTCCTCCAGCGAGGTCTCGACAATCGGTTTGAGGACGAAGTAGCCGGCGTTGTTGACGAGAATGTCGATGGGACCGAGCGCTTCGACGGCCTGCTGGAATGAGGTGGCCACATCGTCCGGACTCGCGACATCGGTGGTGAGCGCGAGGGCTTCCCGGCCACGTTCGCGGACGAGCGCGGCGGTCTCGCCAATCTCGCCCGTGCTACGGGCGACGGCGGCGATGCTGCAGCCCGCCTCCGCGAGGGAGACCGCGATGGCTCGACCGATTCCGCGTCCCGCCCCCGTGATGAGCGCCACCTTGCCGGTCAGCGCCTCGCTGCATGAAGCCATGGTTACCCCCGGGCGCGGCTACTCCGGCTCGCGCGCCCACTTGTGCTTGAGGATTCCGCCCGAGTCCTGGGCGATGTAGATGTACCCTTCCGGGTCGAGCGCGATACCCTCCTGGTTGGCGCCCGGGAAGGCGTAGGCCGCGAGGACCTGCCCGTCGGTGGTCGCCTCCATGAAGAGGTTCTTCGAATCGCTGATGACGTACAGTCGGTCGCGGTCCGCGTCGTAGAAGAGGCCCGAAAGGTCGGGCACGCCCAGGTCGAGCGCTCGCGCGATCTTCGCGGGGGCCTCGCCGGCCTCGGGGCCGGTCCTGATCGGCGCGACGACCTCGAAGACGGCCGACATGTCCTCCGCCTCGCCTATCGTAAACGCCTGGTTGGCCACTAGGAACGTGCCACCCTCGGGGTGTGCTTCATCGGCGAGAAAGGCCAGCCCCTCGATCCCCTGACCGCCCTCGGCGAGTAGGGTCTTGCCGTCGAGCGTTCTGTCGATTGGGAACTCGCGGGTGATCTCCAGCATCAGCGGATCGATCTCGATGATGCGGTCCTCGCCCTCGACGGCGACGTAGACCAGACCCGTCGCGGGGTCGACCGTGATCCCCTCGAAATCGCGTCCGCCGAGAGTGGTCTGCTTCAGGATCGTGCCGTCGGTGCTCAATTCCGCAACATCGCCGCCATCGCCCACCAGGTACAGCGTGTTGCGGGTGGGGTGGTAGCAGATGCCCGACGGCTCGGGGAAGTTCGCGCGGTCGATGTTCTCGTAGCCGGTGACGGGGAAGACGATGCTCAGCGGGTCGGTATCGGGCTGAGCGTGGCCTACACGCGCCAGCACAAGCAGCGCGATCGGCAACATGGTCGCTCTCATGGGTGGTTGACTCTGGAATCTGCCGCGCTTACGGCGTGAGGTTCATGCGACGGACTTTGTACCGGACGATCAGCTCGCCGTGAGCGGGAACGGGCACCACGAACTCGATGTGCTCGGCGTCCACCTGCTCGAACTCATGGGAGTTGTTCTGCATCCGCCACTCGCCGGCGATTTTCTCGGTGATGCGCAGGAGCACGTCGGTTTCCGTGCGGCTCTCAATCAGCAGGTTGACCTCGTCCTCCTGGTTCCAGAGCGCCATGCGTCCGTGGACGTCCTTCTTCACGTCGATCTGGCGCGTGCCAATGACGCGTCGCTCAACCGTCACCTCGCGGGCGGTGCCGAGATTCGTCTCAAGCGCCGCGCCGACGGGCACGTGCGGCAGCCGGACCTCGCCCATCAGCAGCTCCTGGCCGCCCACCGTCTCGAAGATCCGCGCCTTGCCTGGCGGCAGCGGTGCCACTCCTAGTCCTGAGTCCCGGTCGTTGAGCAGCTCAAGTCGAAGTTGGGTGTCGGGGCTCGCCTCTGAATTGTAGACATGCACCAGCCTGCACGGAACGTCGGTCGCCGTGATGTACGGCACCCGCAGCGTCGCGTCGCGCTTGATGTCGGCCTCAAGGGTCGCGCCGATGCCAAGGTCGATCCGCGCGTCCTCAAAGTCCTCGCCCGAACGGTTAGTCACCGCGGCGACGGCCGTCAGCGCGAGCGTATTGGCGTCGGGGGTCAGGGCGATGGAATACTGGGGCTCCCATTTTAGCTCGAGCATCACGTAGCTCAGCACGAGTTCGGCCTCAAGCGCATCGGGCGCTGTGATCGTCCACTCGGCGTGTTGGGCTCGATCCGCGAGCAGAACGGGGCCGCTGATGGTGATCGGCGTGTCGGCATCGGCCGCGCTGAGCGTCACCGAGTCGGCGACGAGCCGCGTCCCGGCCCATCCCAGCACGAGGCTGGTTTCGCCCGCGGGCAGCGAAACGGTCCGCGACTCGCGGACGATGGCCTCCGGGGGCTTCCCGAGCAGCAGCACTACCTGCTCGCGCTGGGGCGTGGTGGCGAGTCGCACGGCGGCGCCGTCGGCATGGGCCGCGGCGGCGATTGAGATTACCGGTAGCAGTGTCGTCCAGCGCATGGACGCAACTTCCTCTCTGCCAACTTAGGGGTTCGGAACACAGAACTTCGTTGCTCGGATGGCCGCCTCGGCCTTGGCCTTGACGAGTCCGTTCGTCTCGGCCGCCAAAGCCGCTTGTAGATCCTCGCAGGCTCGCGGCGCGCCAACATAACAGAGCGCCGCCGAGGCGAAGGCCCGGTCGGACCAGTCATCGCTTCGCAGCAGCTTGAGCAGCATGTCGACCGACCGCGTGCTGGAGAGTCGGCCACATGTCTCGATCGACAGAAGCCGGATGGCCGGATCGCCTGCGCCGACGAGCGAGAAGACGTGATCCGGGCAGCGAACGCCCATGCTCACCAGCGCATCCGCGGCGGCGAAGCGGACCGAGAAGGCCGGATCGCCGAGCTTGTCGCTGATGGCAATCGCCGATTCGCTCGACCCGCGTCGACGCAACGCGGTGATCGCGCTGCGTCGCACGTCCTCATCAACATCGTTCAGCAGTTGCTCCAGCGCCAGCCGCGTGTCCTCGCCAGTGAGAGAGCCCATGCCACCGGCCGCTGCTGCTCTGATTCGCCAGCGCTCGTGTTTCGCCTGCTCCACGAGCTTCTTTGCTGCGCGCGGGTCGCCAATGTCGGCGAGCGCTTTCATGGCTGCCGCGGCGGCCTCCGTCTCGCCCTCTTCCATCACACGGAGCAGCGCCGGCACCGCCTGCGAGCCCATTTCGGCCAGCACGTTCCGAGCGTCGTCGACGGTGGCGCGCTTGCGCTCGCTTAGTTTCGGCGTGATGAATTCCGCCGCGTCCTCGCCGATGCGCGTCAGCGCGGCGATGGCCTTCTGTCGGTCAACCGGGTTCTCAGCCTCGGTGGCCTGCTCGTAGAGCGCCTCGAGTTCCGCGCCGGTGTCGGTCGTCCCGGCTACGGGGGCAATGGGCACCGGGCCGAAATTGAAGTCTCCCGGCACGCGTGCCGCGCCGCGGACCCGGGCTTTGACCCTGGTCAGATCGCCGTCAGTCACATCGATCCCCACGCCCAGTCGCCCGGTGAACCAGCAGAGGTTGTCGCGGTTTCGACCGGCGTACAGATCGTTCCCGCCGCCGTCGCCGAACAGGCCGATGGTGCTGGAGTGTCTGCCGGGAGGAACGTAGCCTTGGCTGTCCTCCCTGGACGAATACGTGTCGTCGCCGAGCAGGTCGACCGCGATGGCGATCGCGTTGCGCGTCGCCGCCCCTTGAGCCATCTGAGTCGCGACATAGCTGTCATCGCCTGCTGCGTCGCGCAGGACGCCGATTCCCCAGTCGCGCGCGAAGCCTTGACAGAATACCGGCGCCTCGTAGCCGTCCGAGCCATCCATATCGAGCAGGTGTCCCGTCGCCAGGAAGTTGCCTGTCCCTTGGGAGAACTGCCCGCCCTGATACTGGTCGTCGCCCGTGGCGTCAAAGAGCAACCCGCTCCCGTACCACCAGCCGGTGCCTTGCGATCGAGCATCGGCCATGTAGTTGTCGCCACCCTCCGCGTCCGCGATGATGCCGACCCCGCCGGGGGCCCACGGTCGCAGCCCCAGCCCAAATCCTTGGGAGAGCGCCAGCATCTGCGCCTCGCCCTGCGCGGAGACCGAGTACTTGCTCCCCGCGCGGTATCTGTCCGTTCCCGAGACATCGACGAGCGCGCCGATCCCTCGGACGCAGCCGAAGCCCTGGGCGCAGAGCGCGGCGTCGTAGATGTCGTCACCGGCTTCGTCCACCAGCAGGCCGAGACCGAACATCCCGGCGCCCTGAGTCAGGATATCGCCGAAGTACCGATCGTCCCCATCGCGATCGATCAGGACCCCGACGCCGCAGATTCCCGCGCCAAAGCTCAACGTCTCGCGCGTTTCGTACAGATCGGCGCCCGCTTCGTCGATGAGGAATGAGATGCCTAGAAGGCTCGCACCGACGGCCGCCGACGCGCGAGATGAGTAAGTATCGTCCCCGTCCAGATCGATGACGACGCGCACGGGCGGCGTGGTGCCGTCCTCGGGGGCGTCGAGTTCGTACCGGTCGGATCCACCGAGGTCAAGCAGAATTGCCACGGGGGTATTGTGGGTATCGTCCCGGGTACCCGCGATGACAATCGCCCCAAACTCCGTATCGACGGAGTACACAGTCTCCTGGGCCGCGGCCTGGCTCGCAAGGTACTCTTGGTCTGCGGCTGAGAGGGCCCGCAGGTTCTCGCGAGCGGCCTCTATTGAGCCCAGCAAGGTCGCCGCCCCGGACAGGATCGGCCGCAGGTCGAGCTTTGCAGCGATCCGCAATGCCTCGAGCACGTCGGCCTCGGCGAGTTGCAGTTGCTGGCCAAGTAGCGCGGGCAAGACCGTGCGGATGGCCGCCTCGTCCTCGGGCGCGAGGCCTCGCACGGCGCGCGCGTAGAGCGTGTTGGCGCGGCTCGTGCCGTAGACGATCTCTGCGAGAGCTTGTCTTAGCTCCAGAGGCAAGCGCCAGATCCCCTCAGGCGCCTCGCCTGTTGGATCGAGTCCCTCGCGGCCACCGGGATCCTGAAGCGCGACGGCGAGCGGCGCCGTCTCGTGGAGCGCGCCCGGCGGCGGGGCAACGCCAATGCTCCCGTAGTCGAGCAGCCCGGCGAGCGTCTCGTAGGAGCGGCTGACATTCGGCGCGGTCGTCAGCGCTTCGCCCAGCTCCATCGCGACACGAGTCGACCCCACGACGCTACGCAGGCCATCGGAGACATGGTTGAGACGCAGCTTCCCGTCGCCGACTCGGTCCTCGGTGTAGTTGGGTTTGACGCGGAGATCGCGGGGGCTCAGTTTCAGCAGGAGGAGTCCGACATCCAGCGGCCCGAGTTCAGGCGCCGCGGGATCGGCAGTCGCGCCCAGAGGCATCAGCATGGACGCGAGGACCAGCACCGCGCTGCTCTGGATGAGTCGTCTCGTGCTCCGTCTCATGCCACAGCCCCTCGGTTAGATAGTTCCACTAACACCGACCCGGTTCCTGCGATGAAGCGCCTAACGGCCGGCGCGCAGGGAGAAATGGATGACCTTCGTTGGGCATGTGTCCGCGCACGTTCCGCACAGGATGCACTCGAGGTTGTCCATGCTCTCGGCTCGGACCATCCTGTCCACATCCAAACTCATCGGGCAGGCGCGCGTGCAGCGTTTGCACTCGACGCACCGGCTCTTGTCGCACCTCAAGTGCAGGGCCGGCCACCTCGCGAAACTCCGCGCGGCCGTGCCGATGACCATGAATGGCGCCATCCAGCACGCGTAGTGGCAGAAGCCCCGACGCCCTGTCGCGAGAGATAGCACGACGATCAGCCCGATAACGACAAAGTAGATCACGTAGCCTTGCGCGTCCATGACCGACACGCCGCTGGTGGTCTGGTACAGGAAATCCACATGCCAGGGCCCGACGTGCCTGATCGCCGTGATGGCGATGATTGCCATCCAGGGCGCCCAGATCAGGTACTTGACCCAATCCCATCTTCCGCCGCGGGCCCGCCTGTCGACCGCCGCGAAGCAGGCCTCTTGCAGGCCGCCTGCCGGGCAGACCCACCCGCAGAAGCCCCGCCCCAGCACGAGGGCGGTGATGAGCTGGAGAGCAAACACGATTGCGCTGCCCGCGATGATGCCTTCGGCCGCGCCCATGATGGGCAGCGCGGGCGACATGTAATAGAGCGTGACCGGCATCAGCAGGAACGAGATGATGAGGGCTTTGCGCAAGCTCTGACGCTTCAACCAATCGCTCCGTGGGTGCCGGCTCGCGGTGCGGGCGGGCACCTAGAGGTATACAAACGGCTGGGCGCCGCTGAGGTTCGGGATTCGGCTTCAGGAGGGCACGTAAAGAACGATGCCTGAGACGATCGCCCAGAGCACGACGGTCGCCAGCAGTGGCTTGTCACTGATGAGCAGGTGACTGGGATCGGCGCCCAAGCCCCGCTTGTGGACGAGGTAGAGGTAACGGAAGATCCCGTACACGACGAATGGGATGGTGTACTTGAGGTTTGCGCCGCCGACGACGTCGAGGGTGCGCTCGCTGAACGTGTAGAGACAGTATGCCATGAGCGCGGCCGAGGTGACCACGCTCGTCATCTGATCGAGCAGGTACTCGCTGTACTCGCCCAGGATCTCGCGGTGATCCTCGGCCATCTCAAGCATCTGCAACTCGCCGCGGCGTTTGGCGATTGCCATGAACAGCGCCAGGAGCAGCGTGCAGAGCAGCAGCCAGGGCGAGATCTCAACCTTAATAGCTACGGCGCCGGCTACCGCTCGCAGCACGAACCCGAAGGCGATGGCAAGCACGTCCATGATGACGATGTGCTTCAGCCAGAACGTATACGCCAGCGTCAGGACGATGTAGATGCTGATACACAGCGCGAGGTTGATGTTTGCGAACAGCGATATGGACACCGCCGCGACCATGAGGATGATCGCGCTGATGCCGGCTGCGCGCGGGCTGAGCCGACCCGAAGCTATGGGCCGACCCGACTTGTCCGGATGCTTGCGGTCGCGCTCCGCGTCGGCAATGTCGTTGACGAGGTAGCACGCGCTCGCGCCCAGACACAGTGTCGCGAAGGCGATGAACGCGTTCGCCAGCGCGACGGGATCGCCGAGTTGCTTCGCGAACAGGATGGCGGCAAACGCGAAGCCGTTCTTCGTCCACTGCTTCGGGCGAAGACACTCGATTAACGCTAGAAAGGGGGGACTCGTCACTGGCGTCGCTCCCTCAGGACAGCTCCCCAACGAAGAGAATCACGTTGCGGACAAGGATCCAGGCGATCCAAACGCCGCCGCACAGGTGGAGCCCGATCCACGCCACGCGGAGCACCGCGCGTGGCTCGGGGCGGTGTTCGGCCAGCGCGGTCTTCCTGAGCCATGATTTCCGCACCACAGGGATATAGAGGGCGATCGCTGCGGCGGTCGCCACAACGCCGGCCAGGCGATCCCAGAGGCCTGGCTCGCCGTCATTCCACGGCAGCGTGCCGCCAAACATCAGGCGCAGACCCGTGGCCACCACGAATAGCGCCGCGATGACGGCTGCAAGCCCATACAGGCCCATGCCGACGAACTTAATGGCACTCGTCTTCCGTGCAATCGGATGCTCGCGCGTCCCATCCTCCATCTCTACCACCCCTTCCGTCCGTCGCGCCTCCCTGCTACTCCGGCCGGAGCAGCGGGAAGTAAATCGTCTCCCGCAGAGTGTCCGCATCGGTCAACACCATCAGAAGGCGGTCGAGGCCAATGCCCCACCCGCCTGTCGGCGGCATTCCATACTCCAGCGCGCGGATGAAGTCCTCGTCGAGCGGATGCGCCTCTTCATCGCCGGCTTGGCGCTGCTCGACCTGTTCTTCGAAGCGCGCGCGCTGGTCGAGCGGATCGTTCAGCTCGCTGAAGGCGTTGCCCAGTTCCTCACGAGCGATGACGGGCTCAAATCTCTGGGCCAGCGTCTGGTCGGCCTCGCACCGCTTCGCCAGGGGCGACATCGGCACGGGGTAGTCGGTAACGAACGTCGGTTGATCGGTGCGATACTTGATAAACTGGTCGAAAGCTCGGTCGAGAAGCTGGGCCCATGTCAACCCTTCAACGTGACCCATCTCCTTCACGCCGGCGCAGGCCTTCTGCGCGTCCTCATCGGTTTCGAGTTCGTCGAAGGCTATCCCCGTCGCCTCTTTCACTCCGCCCAGAAGCGGGACGCGGTCCCACGGCGGCGTGAGGTCGATCTCAACTTCGTTGCGGACGAACTTCAGGCTGCCGTTCACCGCCTCGGCCATCGCGCAGATCTGGCCCTCCACGAGGCCCATAACGTCCTCATAGTTGGCGTAGGCGCAATACGCCTCGATCTGCGTGAACTCAGGATTGTGGCGCGGTGAGATGCCCTCGTTGCGGAAGCACCGGGCGACCTCGTAGACGCGCTCGAGATTGCCGACCACGAGGCGCTTCAGGTACAGCTCCGGCGCGATGCGCAGGTAAAGGTCGATGTCCAGCGCGTTGTGATGGGTCTCAAACGGCAATGCGGCCGCGCCGCCATACAGCGGCTGGAGAACTGGCGTCTCGACCTCCAGGAAGCCCCGGTCATCGAGATACTTGCGGCCGGCCGAGACCATTGCCGAGCGCTTCACCAGCCGGTCGCGGGCGTCCGGGCTGGCCAGCAGGTCCGCGTAGCGCTGGCGGTACCGCGTCTCGACGTTCTGCAGCCCGTGCCATTTCTCGGGCATGGGGCGGAGGGACTTCGACAACAGCGTCCATTGCTCGATCCGCACGCTGATCTGGCCGCGGCGCGTGATGAAGACCTCGCCGTCAACGCCGATGATGTCGCCGAGGTCGAGGTCCTTGAACCCCTCGAATGCCTCCTCTGAAATGGCATCGGCGCGGGCAACAACCTGGACCTTGCCCGAGACATCGACCAGGTCCGCGAAGCAGAGCTTGCCGACCTCGTTCTTACGCATCATCCGTCCGCAGATCTTAACGGCCTTGCCTTCGAGATCGGCGAAGTTCTCCTCGATCTCGGCGGCGAGATTGGTCCGGTCATAGCGCGTATGGCGGAAGGGATCGCGTCCCTCTTCCTGAAGCTTGGCCAGCTTTGCCATGCGCACTTGAACTTGCTCGGGCAGATCCGACATGACAGTCCTCCTACGGACGCTAACAGGCGGTCCTCGCTCGGCAAAGGGCCGCGCAGGATGCTTCAGAGAGTGAGTGTAGCTTGCGCAGGCGCGGCGCGTCAAGGAGCCGCGACCGCACGGCCGCACCCTTGCCTTAGCTCCCCGCTTGCGTGTAGAATTCCTCTCCGCTCCCGACAGGGCGCGCGTTCTGTGCTGCTTGCCAGCCGAAGGAGGGTATACTGTGCCCGTCTCCACAAATGAGTTCAAGACCGGCCTAACCATCGAGATGGACGGCCAGGTCTACCAGATCATCAACTACGAGCACCACAAGCCCGGTAAGGGCCATGCCGTAGTCCGCACCAAACTCCGTGACGTCAAGAGCGGCAACGTCTACGACAAGACCTTCAGAGCCGGTGAGAAGGTCGAGACGGCCCACGTCACGCGCAAGCAGATGCAATACCTCTATACCGATGGGTCCGGCTACTTCTTCATGGACAACGAGTCGTACGACCAGATGGAGATCTCCGGCGATCAAGTCGGCACTCAGCACATCTGGCTCAAAGAGGGCGAGGACGTCGACATCACGATGCACGAGGAAGAGCTGCTGGGCGTCGAGGTCAAGCAGACTGTCGAACGTCGCGTTGACAAGACCGATCCCGGCGTCCGCGGCGACACGGCCACGGGCGGAACCAAGCCCGCCGTGCTTGAGGGTGGCGCAACGATTACGGTGCCCCTCTTCGTCAGTGAGGGTGATGTGCTGAAGGTCGACACCAGAAACAGCAACTACATCACCCGCGTCTAAGAAGAGCCTAGGGAGAACAGCGTGGACCGCGAACGCATCCAGGAGATCATCCGGATCGCCAAAGACTCACCGGTCACCGAGCTTCGTGTCCGGGAGGGCGACCTGGAGGTGCGCGTCGTGAAGCCCGCTCCAGCGGCGCCCCAGGTGGTCATCGAGGGCGACGGGGTCGCTGCGACCGGCGATCTGCCGGACGGTAACGACCTGGTGACCGTGACGGCCACGAAAGTCGGCTTCTTCCACCGCGGCAAGGGGCCCGCATCGCCCCCGCTCGTTGACGAGGGTGACGATGTCTCGGCCGGTCAGGCTGTGGCCACGCTTGAGGCCCTCCGCAAACTTACCGATGTTACGGCCGACACGTCCGGCGTCATCGTCAGCTTCCATGTTGAGGATGGCAGCGCTGTTGAATTTGGCCAGCCGCTGATAGATATTCGCCCATCAAAGGGGGCGGCCGATGGTGACAGCATCTAAGTCGGGTCTACGGTTGAAATTGAGGGCGAGTGGGTTCGCGCTCGTCGAACTCCTGGTCGTGATCATCATCATCGCGATCCTCGCTGCTGCTGTTTACGGGCTGTGGGGGAGCAAGGGCAAGAAGTCCATCCCCGCCAAGGCGATGGACAAGGCATCGGGCGTTGACTGCCAGAACATGCTGAGGCAGGTCCGCGCCAGCATCGTGATGGAGATGCAGGTCAACGACGACGGGCCGGCCACGATCCCGTCGGACATGGCCTCCTACGCCAAGTGTGCGGTGTCTGGCGAGCTGTTTGTCTACGACGCGCGCTACGCGGCCGACACGGCGACAAACGGCGTTCGCTGCCCAACGCACCCGGATTTCTGACGGGTCCCAGACGAGATCGACGAGGGCCAAGTCGGCCCAGGAGTCACGCAAGCTATGTTCCAGAAGATCATGGTTGCCAATCGCGGCGAGATTGCCTGCCGCGTCATGGCCGCCTGTCGCGAGATGAAGATTCCCACAGTGGCCATCTACTCCGAGGCCGACCGCGACGCGTTGCACGTCCGCCTGGCGGATGAG
>MPMF02117130.1_pt1 | contig 13576 bp, 11 predicted proteins | sample 1617271 | NCBI WGS metagenome assembly MPMF02 (sample SAMN05944812, study PRJNA350692) | marine metagenome | biome: marine; feature: ODZ; material: water; isolation source: 120 m water sample prefiltered with 30 um filter, filtered on to 0.2 um... | place: Pacific Ocean | collected 2012-04-09... | reverse complement strand
GATATCGGAACCATCGGATCGTTTTATCGCTGTAGCCTTGAGTTGGCATCGACCAATCCCCCCTTCAACTTCATGCTTCCGGAATCTCCCATCTATACCAATACGCGGTATCTACCCCCCTCGAGAATCGATGAGGCGACAATCCGCAATAGTGTGCTGGCGGACGGTTGTATTATTGAAAAGGGTGCGATCATCGAAAACAGCGCGATCGGACTGCGTTGCCACATCGGTGAAAATGCAATCATTCGCGATTCGGTACTGATGGGCGCCGAGCATTACGACTCATCATCCGATATCGCACTCAACCGAGCGGAGGGACGCCCCCAAATGGGTATTGGCAGTGAAGCCATTATCGAAGGAGCGATCATCGATAAAAATTGTCATATCGGCAATCGTGCCCGGATTGCAAATGATCACCGAACAGAGAACGGTGACATTTCGGATGCAGTCTTCATCCGTGACGGTATCGTGGTTGTCGAGAAAGATAGTCTGCTGCCGCACGGCTGGACAATGTAGGCTATCTTTTTTTGTGGCTACTCGACCACACTCTCACCAGCGGGTGCATCGATGAGTCTCTCTTCTTCATCGAGCGTCTCTACGGAGCCTGCCGGGCCATCGAGTACAGAGCCCTCTCGATGTTCGGGAAATCCGTTTTCGGTTCTTGCACCCTCTTTGCCGATCAGTCCACCGAAGGGGTAGCAGTCGTTGCACATCCTGCAGCCTCCGCCCGCAACGGAGGTGGCCAGTAGGAGAAAAACAGGTCCCACATATTTCATCGTTTTGCCCTCTGTATCCGGTTTGGTTTCCGTAAAAGTTGGTTTCCGTAAAAGACTGTGGCCTAGTAGAACTCCTCTAAACTAAACTATTCCTCTTGAGATACATGATGCCGGGGGAGGCTTATAGCAAAGTGGAGGAGAAGATGACAATGGCGTTTTTGCGTCTGCTCGTGTGCTATCAATGAAAGACCTCTCCAGACTCTCGGGCTTTAGCCGGCTCGTCGTGACTTGGGTAAAGCAGATAGCAAGGAGACCAGATCGGGAAGACATTCCACATGCCAGTCGGCAACGTTTTCTGCCTGCGGGCATGCAACGGAAACTGTCGGTATTCCAAGTGCGTTTGCAGCGACAAGTTGTTGCAGGTCGTGTCCGGCGAAAATAACCTCGTCGAGGGCCAGGTGCATCGCAGAGGTAGCCTTCTGGAAGCGGCCGGTGCACAACACGCATCCCTTGCAGTCGCATGAGGTTTCCACGAAATCAAAATAAGAGGCAATGTTCAATCGCGACAGTTTCTCGCCGAGTTTTCCTTGTTCGCAATCAACTTCGTCCAAGACGGCAAGTTGATATCCTGAAGCTGCAAGAAACTTCAGCATTTGGGCAACTCCCGGAAGTGGGCGCTGCTCTTTCGCAAGGCACTTGCGCTTGGATCGCAGTGCGGGCGTGATTTCGTTAATATGTGCAGCCGTCATCCCGGCTGCCGAGAGCACCTTCTCGATCGCCTGCTGGAACGTCCATTTTCCGCTCTGAATTTGAGATGCAAATTCAAGATCCCAATGGCGGAAAAAGACATCGTAATGTGTATGCAGACCTCTCTTGGATAGTAATTGCAGCAGCCAGCGGCGCCACGCAGTCCCGTCATAGAGGACACCGTTGAGCTCAAAAATCCATCCCTGGATAATGCCCAGGCTTTTCATCGCGAAGCATCCTTGCTGTTGCGATTGCTTGCTGATTTTTCTGGCGGTGCAGAAGCTCACGAGAGCGGCGGAACTTTACATAAGCCCCGAGAAGAACGTCAAGATCTTTTCTGGCGTAGGTGAGAATCAGGGCCGTTTGCTCCGAAAAACCGATAACTTCCTTGCTGATGGGATGTGCGGCTACTGGGAATGAGGTGCTAGCAACGCATAAATTCTAGGGTCTTTGAGATTTTCGGCGATGAATGCTGCCCCGGTAAAATCATGGTGGCAGCTGTGTTTTCCGGGGACGGCAACCACAACGGCCCCCGAAGCTACGCCAGCAGCCGTTCCTGTCTGGCTGTCCTCGAGCACGAGGAGTTCCTCGATCGCAAGCCCAAAGCGGTCGGCCGCGAGCAAATAGATTTCGGGATTCGGTTTTCCGTGCTGGACATCTTCGCCGGTTAGTATGAACTGAAATCTCTCAAGGAGATCGAATCGGCCGAGTACTTCGTCGACGAACAGGCGACCACTACTCGTGGCCACCGCTTTGGGGATGTTGGCAGTTTCAAGTCTCTCGAGCAGATCCATCAGGCCGGGCATCGGCTCTAAGTCGTGATCGAGGAGAGGCGCGAATATTTCCCGGGATTCTGTTTCAATCTCTTCCACGGTTGCCTCGAGGCAATGCCAGTCGATCATGAGGCCAATTGCTTGCGGGGGACGGAGGCCCATCATGGCATCGACAAGTTCCAGTGTAAATGGTTTGCCACGTCTGCGGAGAACCTCCGCGCCAACCTGAAGATACAGGTCTTCGGTGTTGAACATCAATCCATCGAGGTCAAAGACGACGCCGCGTATCTGTTTGTCTTCTTTCATGGGTCATTCTCTAATAGTCAGTGATCTTCTGTCTGTCCGGAAATGGTTAAGGGAAGCCCCGCTGCCTCGCGGACGACGGCAATAAATTCCCCGAGTATCATACTCGTTGCCCCCCAGATTTCATGGTGACCAAAGGTGATACAGGGTGATTGGAAAACGATCCCCTGTTTTTCTCTCTTTTTTTGCCCGGTATTTGTCGATTCGATCAGGTGCTCAAGAGGAAGTTCAATGACTTCGGCGACTTCTGTTTGCTGTGGCCTCCACGTTGGGCGACGTTCCACTACTCCGACGTAAGGTGTGACCAGATAGTTGCTGGCAAATACATAGATGTCCGAAAGCTCTCCCAAGAAGTGAACGTCGCGGGCATCGACTCCCAGTTCTTCTTCCAGTTCCCGAAACGCCGCCTGGCGACTCGTTTCCTCTCCCTCTACGGCGCCTCCCGGCAAGGAAATCTGTCCCCCATGGACCGGCAGGTGCTCGGGGCGGAGAGTGAGCGGCGCGTGCCAGCGGTTGACCGAGCGTGTATCGTCGGTCGTAGAGTCCGGAAAAAGCAGGATCATGACACCGGCCCGCAATGCGGATTCTGGCGCAGGTCCCCGGTAGCGTCCATAACTGAGTTCCGACGCATACACGTCTCGCCAATCGACGAAGTGCCGCCGATGTTCAAGGTGCTGCCGGATTCCTCCCAGAAGAGCGTCATTCATCGTTTCCGGCTCCTTCATCCTGCAGGCTGTAGATCGCGAAGGAATCATTCCGGTAGATTGCCGGGAGGTCCAGAACGGGATCGGCTTCTGTAACCAGATAATCGGCTTTGTAGCGACGGCCGATCGAGCGGAGTTCTTCCCGCGAACGATTGGTGAGCGAGTTTTTACGATCGGGAGTCGCAGGATGAATCGTCTCAATGCGTTCCCACCAGACGATGACCGATGGTGCATCCTGAGGCAATTCCTTCCAGTTGGCGACTTCGGAGCGCTCGGCATACCATTTGAAGGTGTGCGAATATTTTGGTGTCAGAAAAACGGCATCCGGAGATGTCTGCTCGCGGGCAAATTTGCAGGTGGCTTTCCACTGTTCCCACTGCTCTGGAAGAGGACTAATTTTTCTATCAGCAGCCGGAACGCGGTGTAGGAGAAACGCATCGTGAAACGGTGCAACCAGTAGCAACAGGGTTGCAACTGCAACTAAACTCCGGCTAAAGAGTCGTCTCTCTGGCAACAGGGCAGCAGCGCGCACCATGACGCTCAGTGCAATCCCCGCGGGAAGCATGACATCCGCGAGGCGAAACCAATAAAAGCGAAGCAGTCGTCCGGCGAGGATTGGATGGGCTTCGGTACAAAGAGAAATCAAAATCCCGATGGTGGCTATCGAAAGCACCCCGAACGTGAAGGCGTTTAGCGTTTTAAGGACTTTGTTTTTCCGTTGTGTTACCGCAAACACAACCCAGATGAGCAGCATGATGAGAAAGCGTATTGCAAAATGTGTCAGATAAGGGGACTGTTGCTGGAAAAAAAAGTGATCCGGGTTGAGGTGATGGGGCAGGCGGTAAAAGACGTGTATCTCTGCGGCTTGAGAAATCTCTGCAATAGTTGTGTCACGCGCAAGTGCCATCGCAGGCCATGCGCCCACGATCGAGAGACAGATTCCCGCAACAAACCCGGGAATTTGTGAGCGAATCGATGGCCGGTCAGACGCTTTGCCCAGAATGCACCATGCGATTGTCGCTGCAACGACCGCCCAGGTTCCTATCAGGATATGAAATGCAGTCGCGATCCCCAATAGAATCCAGGCCCGATTCCAATGATTGCCCAAGAGTGCCGCCAGAGAGAGAAAAACAAAGCCGTAGGCAAACCCTTTGGCTTCAAAGCCCCCGGCAACCCACTCTCCCGCCATATGAAAATACGTGTTGAATACCAGAAGCAAAGCTGCGGAAAAGATTGCCAATCCAAACGTGCTCGTGAGAGATCGAGAGAGTTTTTGCCAGCTGTATCCAAGCAAACCGCAGGTAACAAGACGGCCCACCAGGGCGACGGTGGGAAGCGGCAGGAAAAGAGTTAGCCAGCCAAAGACCCAATAGAAAACGGTGTGCGCGTCTCCGGTTTGCAGGTAAAAGTCCTCGCTGCACCAGTCCGGATTCCAGAAGTGTTTGGCTTTTGCAAGGTAATTCGGTTCGTTGACATCCGGTGTGAGAGTTCCGGAAAAGATAAAAAAGATGGTTGCTGTGAGAAAAAACTCCAGCACCAGGCAGGTCCGCATTGCTCGGGCAGGAGGAGACATACAACGAAACAAATGGTGCGGTTGGAATTAGGTTTACCTGCAACTAGTATTTCGCTCGAGAGCTGCACATCCAATGAATCTGATTGCACGAGGCCGGTAGCGAACGGGTCAGGGTGTTTTAGCATCGATTCTAGCCCTGACAAATGGTGTTTGCCAGATGTCTGCCCGGGGCAAGGAATAGTCCACTTGCATCACCCTCCGCTGGACCTATGCTTTAGGTTTCGTATTGGGCTTGGCCTCAGATACCGGTTGCGATCGCTATGAATGCGAAACTGAGGGATTTTTTCGATAATCAGCTCGAACATGTACTGGCGGGTATGCCGCAAAGGGTCCACGATCTGCTCGCGGAGGTTCCGTTGTTTGTGGAAGATTACCCGTCCGATGAAGTGTTGGCAAAATTCAAACTGCACGATCGGACCCGGCTTTGCGGAGTCTATACAGGGATCCCTCTCGATCAACGAACATCGGATGATACACCGGAAGTTCCGGATGTCGTGACTATTTTTCGAGAGGGAATCATGTGTCTCGCTGCTGGTTCGAGCGATCAGCTGCGCGAAGATGAGCTCCGCAGGCAGATTCGCATCACTTTGTTGCACGAACTGGGCCACCATCATGGACTCGGTGAGCAGGAGTTAGACTCGCTGGGGTATGGCTAATAGTGATCCGATGCGGGTGGACTTGTCTGCCGGACACCTACAGTCGTATCATGCATCGGTAACATTCATAGAAAATCGACCGAATACGAGAAGATGACGTGAAACGATCGCCCGGCGCTCGATTACGCGAAGCAATCTGTGGGGCGACCATTCAGGTTCCCGGTGCCCCCTTTGCGTTGGCGGCACGCCTTGCTGAGCGTGAGGGGTATGCTGCGGTCTATCTTTCCGGGGCTGCGTTTTCTGCAGCACAGCTGGCGGTACCCGATGTGGGACTCTTTACACTGGACGATCTTGTTGCTCAGACAAAGCGTCTCTGCCAAGCGACACCGCTTCCCGTTCTGGTCGATGCCGATACCGGTTTCGGCGATGTGGCTCGGTGTGTTGCTCTTTTGGAGGAGGCTGGAGCTGCTGCAGTGCAGTTGGAAGACCAGACATTTCCTAAGCGGTGTGGGCATCTTGATGGAAAGTCGTTGGTGACAATCGATGAGATGTGCGAGAACATTTCTCTTGCTGCTGCCGCTCGCCGGGATGAGGACCTTGTTATCATCGCCCGTACCGATGCCCGTGGGACCGACAGCCTGGAGACAGCGATTGAGCGGGCAGAGCGGTATCTCAAGGCGGGGGCCGATTGGATTTTTCCCGAGGCACTCGAGACAAAAGAGGAGTTTGTACAATTTGCCGACCAGGTCGATGCCCCGCTGTTGGCAAACATGACGGAGTTTGGCAAAGGACCACTCCTCTCACTCTCTGAACTTGCCGAGATTGGTTTTGCTGTGGTTCTCTACCCTGTCACGATGTTAAGGGTTGCCATGAAGGCAATGGAGGCCGCTCTGGGTGTGATCGGCGATGAAGGAAGCCAGAAGGAGTTGCTTGATTTGATGCAGACACGTGAGGAGCTTTACGATTTGCTCGATTATGACCCCGCGACTTTTAGCCGATAAATTTGTCGCGCACAGATGTTTTTTAGGTTATGTTATTGGGTATTGGTATTTTTGATTTGGAGGGAGTGTGATGAGCGAACAAATGTATCATCCCGGTCTTGAGGGAGTGATTGCTGGTGAGACGACGATCAGTACGATTGCAGGAGGGTCGGGGCTTCGCTATCGGGGATATGCCATTGAGGATCTTGCCCGCGAAGCCACTTTTGAGGAAGTGGCCTACCTCATCCTCTACACTGAACTGCCGACAGCCGATCAATTAAATGATTTCCGCAGTCGGCTGATCGAGAACGCCCCTATTACCAACGACATCCTGAAATTTCTTCGTACCGTTCCCCGCACCACTCCGATTATGGATTTTCTCCGTACCGGTGCCAGCGCATTGGCCCATTGGGATAGCGAGGCGGGAGATACGAGCCACGATGCCCAGTTGCGTAAGGCGGAGCGATTGTTGGCAAAACTTCCCACGATCATGGCGGCCCACCGCCGCCTGCAGCAGTCGAAGGAACCGGTGCAGCCGGATCCAAAAAAATCGTTTGCAGCCAATATTCTCTGGATGCTTAAGCGGAAGGAGCCCTCCGAAGCACTCGAGCGGGCGATGGATATCTCCTTGACGCTGTATGCAGAACATGAGTTCAACGCCTCGACGTTTACCGCCCGCGTGATCACCTCGACACTCTCCGACCTCCATTCGTCCGTTGCCGGAGCGATTGGGGCACTCAAGGGACCGCTGCATGGCGGTGCGAACGAGCGGGTGATGGAGGTGCTTGCCCAAGTCGGTTCTCCCGAGAATGCCGAACAATGGATCCGGGAAGCACTCGCAAATAAAACGCGAATTATGGGATTTGGCCATCGGGTATATAAAGATGGTGATCCGCGAGCGCGCTTCCTGAAGCCAATATGTCAGCAATTGGCAGTTGAAACGAACAACGAGTCGCTCGAGGAGACGGCCGAGGTGATCGAACGTATTGTGGGTGAAGAAAAGGGGTTGCCTCCCAACCTCGACTGGCCGAGTGCACGGCTGTACTACTATATGGGGCTCGATGTGGCCATTTACACGCCACTGTTTGTGGTCAGCCGTGTGACCGGCTGGGCCGCACATATTATCGAGCAGATGGACAACAATCGTCTGATCCGGCCGCGCTCCCGCTACATCGGTCCCGAGCCGAGGGACTGGGTGCCTTTAGCCGAGCGAGCTTAGAACGTCGGAATGATTGGGCGAGGATAGCCGTTGCGCCGCATCGTTGTTGCCGGTTCTTTAGAAGTCGTACCAGATGCCCATGCCCAGTTCCCGTTCGTTGTTCCTGAAGAATTCATACCGCGGGGTCATCCCCTCTAGGTATTGAAAACCGAATCGTAACAGGGGCCCATAATCTCTGCCACGCCACTGCCAGCCGGTCTGGAAGACAAAGTTGCCTCCATAATTGAGTGCCTGAAGAATATGTCCATTGGCCGCCACAAAGGGTGCGCCACGGAAACCGGTCGCCAGGAGCGGGCTGTATTCGGCGCCGAATTGAAACTGCCAGGGCTTGGCTCCTCCGTCAAGGTTAAAGGCCCAGGAAGCGTCGATATAGGTACGGATCGCTTGGGTCCATTGGTAGGAATTGGACCAGACGATGGAATTCCGCACGTAGTTAATACGTGTTGGCCCAATGACTGGAGGGTTACTCAGGATGTACTCATCTCCCATATGCGAACTGACGTGGTAGAAGCCGAACTTGGTTTGGTAGCGCCGCCAGCCGAACGAAACGGGCAGGCCTACCCGATAGTCGGTTGCGATCAACATCCGTCCGTTACTGTTCTGTCGGGGGAAGATAGCACCCTCGACATCAAACTGAAATCCTTGCGGATAGGCGCCGGTTGGCGAACCGAAACGGACGATGCCTATTCTCGCACCGAGCGTGCTGTCCCAGTACCAGTGGGTACCTGCCGGCAAGCCGACCGGGTCGAAGCCTCGAATGTTGAGCGCGCTCACTGCCATACGGGCGGTATGGAGGCTCGCCAGTTGGGGGCGGTAGATCAGCTCTCGCGGCAACAGTTGCCATGACCAGGGCGCGTGCAAGGTCGAATTCGCTTGGGAATTCCCGCTGTAATGACCTCCGAGCAGGGAATCAAAACCGAAACAACCGCCACATCCATTATTGAAAAATCCATCCAGTTGACAGCCTCCACCCGGATAACAGTCACCGCTCGGATAGCAACCGTTCTCTGGATAATAGCCGCCCGAACCCTGGCCTTCGATCCAGGCATCGAGGTCGATCGGTTCCGGATAGGTGACCTGTGGCTCGCCGATGACGATCGGCGTTTGTCCCATTGTTGCGACCGAGGTTGTTGCCCAAATAAGGACGGCGGTCGAAAACCAGATGCTTGTTCGTGCCATCGAGCAGATTCCTAAATTGACCAAGAGATGGCGAATCTGGTTGCCATCCCAATAGGGGTGAAGTTTCACATTTCACGCCCGTTCGCTGATGCGTTACAGATGAGGCTTAGGATCACCGACACGTCTTGCCTGGGATCCATCTAAGAACAGGGGCGGGAGTGTAGAGATTTTTCCGCTCGGCTCCTAGGTCGATCAGAAAAATATCTATAAGTTAATCCGTAGAGATGATTGCTCGCAAAATCGAGGTGCCACCAGCGGGCAATGGCAGCAAGCTAGCGGCGGGCCGCTCGCCTGCCGGTGCGACTATTTGCGTGGGGGGTCGAGAATTACGGAGAGCGTTTTTTCTTCCCCATCTCGCAGTACGACCACTTTGACCAGCTCGCCCGCTTTGTGGCGAGAGAGTACGTTTGCAAAATCGGTTACCGTAGCCACCTTGGCATCACCGAACTGGACGATGACATCGCCGGTAACCAGGCCACCCCGTTCGGCAGGACTCCCCGGCGAAATACCTGCCATGCGGATTCCGGGTTTTTCGTAGCCATAATCGGGGCGCGATCCAAAATAAGGCCAGCGGCCACCGGCGACTCGCGTACGTTTTGTCTTCTGATACACCGGTCGTCCTTCCGCCTCAGCAATCGAAGCAGCGACTTCGGCTACCAGAAGACTGACCCGTTCAATGCCCTTGATGTTCACCTTTTCAAAGTCGTCACCAGGCCGATGATAATCCTGATGCGCTCCGGTAAAGAAATGCAGAACCGGGATTTTCTTTTCGTAGAACGAGGCATGATCACTCGGGCCGAAGCCGCTCGGTTTTTTGACCACCTTGAAGTTATGCCCGGCATTGAGTCGTTTCACCAGGAGGTCGAACTCTGCCGCAGTTCCGGTGCCGTGAACGATCAGTTTGTTGTCTCTCAACCGTCCAACCATATCCATGTTGAGCATGGCAACGGTGTCTTTGAGGGGAACGAGGGGATGTTTGATATAATGGGCACTGCCAAGCAATCCTCGTTCCTCGCCCGTAAAGGCGATAAAGACGATCCGTCGCGGGAGCTTCTTCCCGAGATTTTTGAGCCGTCGAGCGACTTCCAGCAGCGCCGCTACGCCGCTGGCATTGTCGTCGGCACCGTTATGGACTTCGTGCGATTCACTTTGGGCGGAGGATTCATCTCCGTAGCCAAGATGATCGTAATGGGCCCCAATAATAATCGCTTCCTCTGCGTGCGGCCCTTCGCCTTCGAGGATGCCGATCACATTACGGATCTGAGCGCGGCTGCGGATCACAGAACTTTGCCCCTTCAGTCGCCAATCACCAAGAGGCCGGCTATCGGGTTTGCCGCTGCGATCGATACCTGCTTCCAACGTGGCCAGATCACTACCGAGCGCTTTGAGGAGTACCTGATTGAGGGCCGCCCGCCGGATATGAAAAATCGGCATCTGACGATCCGGGCCACCATTTCCCGCCCGGTGGAACTCCAACAGTGGATCGTGCGCCGCATCGATTCTTTCGCTATAAGTCCCAATCTGTTTGGCCAGTTGATCGACGAGTTGGCGATGATCGGCTAATTGTTCGGCGGAGGGCTGGGCGATTTCTTTGAAACTACTGTTGGCAGTCGCTAATGTATCGACCGCAGTCTGCCATTGGCGACGCGCATCGGTCGTTTGTTTGTCGGTCTCATAGGTCCCTGTGCAGAACAGGATGGCAGCCGCACCGTGTGCAAAGGCATTGGAAATCTTTGTCTTGAAGTAGGCATGCCTGGAAGGGTTTTTGCCGAAGGGGCTGTGAACATCACCTTGTAGTGGCTGGTGGCGCATGATAATCACAGCTTTGCCCTTTACGTCAACGCCTGCGTAATCATCGTAGTCGGCATGCTTCTCGGTGATTCCGTAGCCGACAAAAACCAGAGGCAGATCAAAAGTCCCACTGCCACCGGCCGCCAGTGGCATGTAATCGTGTTGGAGCTGCAAAGCAGCCTTGGTCTTCTTGGAGGGATCTTCTCCCGGTCCTACAATCGACAACCGGTTCGCGTCCGCGGGGCCTAATTGGGCATCGGTCGTCACGGCAAACGGCTGGTACGGCGTCCCTTCCACGACGCGGGTTTCCAGACCAATCTTTTCGAACTCTTGGGCAATAAATTCTGCTGCCCGCTTGATGCCTTCGGTGCCGATCCCACGACCCTCGAGTTCATCCGACGCAAGCAGTCGTACGGCATCTGAAATCCGCGAAGCGACCTTTTCCTGATTCTCGGCATCCGCTGCCAGCAGCGACAGCGGGCCCGCTACACAAGCGACTAGAAGCAAATATTGGCCGGCTCGGCAAAATAGCGACGGCCAGGTTCGGAAGAAAAACGTTTTTGATCGGAAAAGGAGGGACATTGTGTTCTTTCATGTTCCGGGGGTGGGACGTTTATCGCTTTGTGTGGTGCATAAAATTCTTGGTGCTACAGTGTCATCCGTCAAGTAGTAAATTCGGTTTTGACACGCATTGCCGCAATCTATATGATCCTCGCCCTTGCAGATCGCCTCCGAAACCTGCTTTCCGGGTACATGCGTTCTGCAAATGTGGCTGATGTGGTTTGTTTTGCAGGGGGATAATAGGAAGACCGGATGAAGGACCGGTGTTCCGCCTTAGAAAGTAAGGTAGGTACTCCTTGCGTAGTCAACCGAGTGTCTTGATCGTGGACAGATCAGAGGATTCTAGAGAAGTGCTCTGCACAGCACTTGCGCGTCGCGGGGTCTCTACCCTCCAGGCAAGCGGCAGCGATGATGTATTTGCCCTGGTCCAACAGCACAGGCCGAATGTGGTCGTGGTCGATCTGGAATTTGACCGGGCGTCCGAAGATGAGTTCTGCGACCGATTTGCCGCTCAGTCGCAACAAGCTCCACTGGTCATGCTCAGTCGTGCTCGCGGACCGGTCGCCGATACGGCCTCAGTCGGCCGCGATGCCGAGTTTTTCCGCAAACCCTATCATTACGGGCCATTACTCCGTAAAATTGAAGAGTTGCTGGGCTAAGGCATTCGAGCGGTTGCCTAGCACGGGCAATGGTAGCGTTTTATTCAAAAGGCTACTTCCACACGCCCCCAGGAGGACCGGCAGGTGGCTTCGTTTTTTATCATCCAGGGTCGGGATCGCGGTTCCCGTTTTGAACTCGATAAGCCATTGCTTTCCATCGGCCGCGACGTGAAGAATGATATCCGCTTGGAGGATACCGAAATCTCCCGTCGCCATGCCGAACTCCACAAGACAGAGACCGGCTATCAGGTTCTCGATCTGGGAAGTTCCAACGGCACGTTCATCAACGGAGTTGCGATTTCATCCCACGAACTTGCCAGTGGCGATCAGTTGTTGCTCGGCCGGACGATGATGCTCTATACCGGCGGGGGACCGAGCGCGATTATCGACGGTAGTGTTGATATCGTCACTTCGAAACGCGACGATGACTCACGAATCTTGCGTTCCATGACAGATAGCGAAGGCAGCCAGTCTCTTTTTCACTACGAGGCGGTCGGCTCGGAAACCCCCTGGCTGGCCCGCGCTCGCAGTAATTTGCAGGTCATGTATCGAACGGCACTTGCAGTGAGCCATACGCTCGACATCGACGAGTTGCTCGATCGCATCATGTCACTCATTTTCGAATGGGTCGAAGCGGATCGTGGCTGCATCATGCTGGTAAACAACGAAACGGGCGTACTGGAGCCTCGCGTGCGGCGGAACCGGGTTGGTGTATCGAGTGGTGCTGCTATTTCGATTAGTAAAACCATCCTTGATTACGTCACCGAGCACACGGAAGGTGTTTTGACGAGTAACGCAAAGGACGACAAGCGTTGGGATACGGGTGCCAGCATTGTCCATATGGATGTTCGAGAGGCTATTTGTGTGCCTATGCGTGGGCGATACGGCGTTGTCGGCGTGGTCTACATCGACACATCGACACCCCCGCAGAAAGTCTTGCAGCAGGGGGGCAATACTTTTCGCGAAGAACATCTGAAATTGATGATTGCCATTGCGCATCAGGCGGCATTGGCGGTAGAGGATACGTCTTACTATTCCGCGATGCTCCAGGCAGAACGCCTAGCAGCGGTTGGCCAGACCATTGCAACCCTTTCCCACCACATCAAAAATATTCTGCAGGGGATTCGTGGTGGCAGTTACCTGATCGAGATGGGGTTGGCCGACGATGATAAGGAGGTGATGCAGAAAGGTTGGCACATCGTTGATAAGAATCAGGGCCGGATTTCCAATCTGGTGATGGATATGCTTACCTTCAGCAAGGAGCGCGAGCCCCAAATGACCCCTTCACAGCTGAATGATGTTGTGGCGGATGTCGTGGAGCTCATGCAATCGCGAGCTGAAGAATTGAATGTCGAGCTCTCCTGGACGCCCGCCTCTGATATTCCGGAACTCTTTTTTGATCCGGAAGGCATGCACCGGGCGGTACTCAATGTGATCACCAACGCTCTGGATGCCTGCGAGGAAATCGAGGATGGTAAAGTGAGCGTTACGGCCGAATACGATCCGGGACAAAAAGTGATCCGTACTGTTGTGCAGGATAATGGGAATGGGATCCCGCCCGATGAGATCGAAAAGATGTTCACCATCTTCGTTTCCAACAAAGGGGGCCGGGGGACCGGATTGGGGCTGAGCGTGAGTGAGAAGATCTGCCGAGAGCATGGCGGGCAGATTCTCGTGGAGAGTGAGTCCGGCCATGGAAGTCGATTTGTTCTAGAAATTCCCGCAGTCACGCCCCCGACAGAAGAGATTGCACCGGGTGGCGATGGTTCGTCGGT
>MPMF02098451.1_pt1 | contig 13576 bp, 11 predicted proteins | sample 1617271 | NCBI WGS metagenome assembly MPMF02 (sample SAMN05944812, study PRJNA350692) | marine metagenome | biome: marine; feature: ODZ; material: water; isolation source: 120 m water sample prefiltered with 30 um filter, filtered on to 0.2 um... | place: Pacific Ocean | collected 2012-04-09... | reverse complement strand
CATTGGGACTCCAATGATGTCCACCTTATTCTGCATGGGAACAATGTTAGTTGCTTACAGTTACTAGGTCGAGAAACGGACCGGATGCATCTGGGTAGGCTGCGACGGCTACCCGTGAAACTCCGCCACCATCGGCGTAGAGTTTCTGGCATCTGATAATGGTCTTTCATGGAGGGTACCAACGATGAATATTTATTCGCCCATTCCGCTTGTTTTGATCCTCTTGGTTGTTTTCGGCATCGTGGGTTTCTTGTGGCGGTTGCGAGGTGGAGTATGAGCAAGGCGACGTTGCTTGAGTCCAGGTTAAGCAAGGTAGAGCAAGACAACCGGAGGTTGAAGCTGACGGTGGGAGCGTTGCTGTTGGTGATGGCGGCGGTGCCTCTGGTCGGTGCCGTGATGCCTGAGCAGATACCGGAGCTGATAACGGCGCGAGAGTTTCAAGCGGTTGACGCGAGCGGCACCGAGCGTGCCAGGATGAACGGCAGTGGCATCATGTACAGGGACGGGGCCGGCACCTACCGCGTCGGGATGACCACCAGCGGCATCTTCTATCTCGACGAGAACGGCAACGACCGCGTCTCGATGGGCGACCAAGGCATCATCTACAGGGACGAGGACGCCACCAAGCGTGTCGAGATAACCGACAGCGGCATCAGATACGGCGACGAGAACGGCTACTACCGCGTCGGGTTGACCACCAGCGGCATCTTCTACCTCGACGAGAACGGCCACGACCGCGCCTTGATGACCAACCGCGGCATCACCTACAGGGACGAGAACGGCAACGACCGCGTCTCGATGGGCGACCAAGGCATCATGTACTCCGACGAGAACGAGACTCTCCGCGCCGTGATGGCTGCCAACGGTATCGGCTACTTCGGCGAGAACGGCACTCCGCGCGCCGAGATGAGCGGCGGCGGTATCGGCTACTCCGACGAGAACGGCAACATAGTTTGGAGTACGGTCTGCGCCCCCAACTGCTAGTGCGCGGGGGCTTTGATCCCCTCTAGCTTGGCGGTGATCAGCCCCACCCAACCGACGGCCACCCGTGAAACTCCGCCGTTACCGGCGTAGAGTTTCCGGCATCCAAAGTGATCTCTAAACCATGGGTGCCGATGATGACATACGGAATGATACGGTCTCCGTCTAGCATGGACGGCTCTCACTAAAAATTAAAAATTAGTCCAAAGATCCAGTAACCGAGCAAGCCCAGGAGGCAGGTAAGGACAGCCCAAACGAGAATACCCATGTCGTAGAGGAAGCGGTATCGGCAGTAGCGTTTGCTGCATTCTTCACATGGGAGTCGCCAACCATGTTCTTCGCAGCGTTGGTCGTCGTCGTTGCTCATAGGGTCTCGGCCAATGGAATCGCATGCGAATCACCTTCGTCGACAACCACATCAGAGTCGAGATCAACAATGAAAAGGTCGTTGATTGGAAAGCGGAGCCGAGGGGCAAAGTAGAAAGTTTCGCGGCTCGCGGCTACATCGGCCTCCAGAACCATGATCACGATACCAAGACGATGTTCCGCAACATTTTTGTCAAATCGATCGACTGACCCGTTACCATCAGGCGCGGCGCGCTGCACGGAATCATCGGCGAAATTACGGTCGGGCAACATCTTTATCCCTGGACGAATCGCCGCCGCCGGGGCAAAATTGGCTGCGTGCATCATTATGTATACAGTTCTCCGGTGATCTTCTGTGGGCGCGGTGCCGAGGGGTGAGCGAACGACCGTTCGACAGCCCGCGGCCCGTCCCGCCCGAGACTCCCTTTTCCCGATCTGACCTAAGAGTTGTGGCCAGCGCCATCGGCTTTGGCTCAAGTCAACCCAGAGGAGAATCGTCTATGCGTTCCCTTCGATTTCTCATCGCGACTCTCGTCTTCGGCGGCGTGATCGCAAGCTTCAGTAGTTCTCTGTTGGCCACGGCGACGCCGCAGTTCGGCGGCTTTCAGCCGCAGACGGCGCAAATTCGCGCCGCTACCGGTGATCCTATCACCGACGCGCTGCGTACCCTAAACTGGCGGTCAGTCGGCCCAGCCAATATGAGCGGTCGTGTCTCGGCGGTTCTCGGCATCCCCGGCGATTCCAAGACTTTCTGGTTCGCCGGCGCCGGTGGCGGCGTGTTCAAAAGCACCAACGCCGGGGTCACCTTTGAGGCCCAGTTCGAAAACGAATGGGCCTACGTGGTGGGCGCCCTAGCGCTCGCCCCTTCGGATCACAACGTGGTCTGGCTGGGTTCGGGTGAGGGTGACCCGCGCAACTCAGTCGGCTATGGCAATGGCGTCTATCGTTCCACCGACGGTGGAAACAACTGGACCCATCTCGGCCTCGACAATACCGAGCGCATCAAACGTATCGTCGTTCACCCCGAGAATCCCGACACAGCGCTGGTGTGCGCACTCGGTCACGAGTGGGGCGCCAACGAGGATCGCGGCGTATTCAAAACCACCGACGCCGGCCAAACTTGGGACAAGGTCCTCTATGTCGATCAGGACACTGGTTGCTCCGACCTCGATATGGACCTGAGTAACCCCCGCAACCTCTACGCTGGCATGTGGACATTCCGTCGCCAGCCTTGGCGCTTCGACGACGGCGGCAAGGAAACGGCCCTGTACGTGAGTCGCGACCTCGGTGATACCTGGAAAAAGATCACCACAACGCCCGACGAACCCATGGCCCGTATCGGTGTTGCGGTGGCGCAGGGTAACCCGAGTGTCGTTTACATGGTCACCGAGTACCCAACTGCCGGAACTCTGTTCCGTTCGGACGACTACGGTGAAACCTGGCGGATGGTCAACGACGACCGCGGCATCAATTTCCGGCCGTTCTACTACTCCGACGTCTTCGTCGATCCGAGCGATGAGAATACGGTGTTTGTGATCTCGGGCGGCCAGTCGAAAAGTACAGACGGTGGCCGCACCTTCCAGAGGGTGGCCTCCGGTGTGCACGGCGACCACCAAGCTCTGTGGATCGACCCAACGGATGGCGACCGTGTGCTAAGTGGCTCCGACGGCGGTTTCCAGATCAGCTACGACGGTGGCATCAACTATCATATTTTTCGCCAGGTCGTGTTAGCGCAATTCTACCAGATCTTCTACGACGATCGTGATCCGTACTTCGTGTGCGGCGGCCTTCAGGACAACGGCAACTGGTGCGGGCCGAACCGCAGCAAGGCCGGCTATATCCTGACCGACGACTGGTACACGGTGAGCGGCGGCGACGGCTTCTATACGGTGCCGGTCCCGGGCAAGCCGAACCTAGTCTACTCGAACGCCCAGGGCGGCTACTTCACGATCACCGACACGGCGACAGGCCGGGCCCGCAGCATCCCGCCCTACCCGCGCATGGTCGGATCAGTGGGCCAAGGCATGTTTCGGGCCAAGTACCGTTTCAACTGGGACGCGCCGATCCACATCTCGCCGCACGATCCGAACGTTACCTACTGGGGTGGCAACGTGCTGTTCCGATCCGACGACGAGTTCTACACCTTTGACGTCATCAGCCCCGACCTGTCGAATGCAGAGCCCGGTAAGCTTCTCGACTCCGGTGGCGAGATTTACAACGACAACACAGCGGCGGAGTTTCATGCCACCATCATCACGATTGCCGAATCTCCGACCGAGCGAGACGTGATCTGGGTTGGCACCGACGACGGCAACGTGCAGGTGACGCGCAGCAATGGCGGCACCGGCTCCGGCGATTGGACGCTAGTCAACGCTAACATTCCGAACTTTCCGGCCGAGGCCTGGGTGTCCAAGATCGACGCTTCGCATCACATCGACGGGCGCGCCTACATCAACGTTGACCAGCACCGGCTCGACGACTTCACGCCGCACGTCTATCGCTGCGACAACTATGGGGCGAACTGCGCGGACCTGTCAGCCGGCCTGCCGCAGGACGACTACACCAAGGTGATCCGCGAGGACCCAAAGAACCCTGACGTCTTGTACGTCGGCATGGAACGCGGCATCCAGGTCAGCCTCGATGCTGGCCAAACCTGGCACGACTTGCGACTGAATTTGCCGCGCGTGTCGGTGCGCGACATCAAGATCCACCCGCGCGACAACGACCTGATCATCGGCACACACGGCCGCGGCGCCTGGGTCCTCGATGACATCGCATCGATCCAGGGCCTCGCCGCCGTCATGGGGGACGACCTGGCGATCTTCGACATGCGGCGCGCGACCCGTTGGGAGCGCTGGAGCAAGGATTCGAGCCTCGGCCAAAGCACCTGGCAAGGCCAGAACCCGCGTGACGGAGCCTACATCAACTACTACCTCACCGGAGATTCCATTTCCGGCGGCGGTCGACGGGCCGTCGTCGGTGGCAGCTTTGGTGGAGCCGGTGGTGTAACGATCACCATCACCGACTCAAATGGCAGGGTCGTCAACGAATTTCGGGATCGCGGATACGCCGGTGTCAACCGCGCCATCTGGAACATGAACTGGGCGAACCCGCCGGGAATGACGACGGGCGGCCGCGGGCGCCGTGGCAGCGGTGGAGGCCTGCCAGCCCTGCCGGGAACCTACACGGCGACGGTGCGCGTCGGCCGCAACGAGACCTCGAGCACCTTCGAGCTACGCGGCGACCCGGACGTCGGCCTGACCATGACCGATTACCAGGCCCAGTTCGATGCCGCCATCAAGGTGCGTGACCTGACGGTCGCAGTGACGGAACTGATTAGCACCGTCGACGATCTCAACACCCAGGTCGAGAGCGTCGAGGGACAGATCCGCGACGCTGACATCGGGAACATCGAAGCGATCGTGGAGCAGACCGGCACCGCCTCTGCTCAGCTCATGGATCTGCAGGACAAGCTGCGCCGACCTTTCCCGAGTATGGGCTACCGCCAGTTCCCGCGCCTGTCCGAGGAATTGCGCTCCCTGAGCGGCAACATCCTCGGCGCACAGTCGCGGCCGACCGAAGGTCAGCTCACAGTCCTCGCCGAACTCGACTCCGACACTCAGGAGCGCATCCAGGAACTCAACGAGATCATTAGCACGACCATCGACGAACTGAATCGGATGTTGGGTGAGTATCCTAAGGTCATGACCAAGTGGTCGGGAGAACGGCGGTAGGCCTCATTACTGTCTCGAGAACGGCAACACGGTTTGGGCTACGTACTGCGCCCCCAACTGCTAGTGCACCGGGGCTTTGATCCCCTCTAGCTTGGCGGTGATCGTATCCACCTGACCGACGGCCCCCCGTGAAACTCCGCCGCAACCGGCGTAGAGTTTCGGCACTAACGTGATCTTCGAACGAAGGGTGTCGATTGGAGGACGACGGGCTGTGGATTCACCAGGAGTTCTGGCCCGGCAGGTGTTGAGAGCGTGATGGCGTAGCCCTGCCGCCACCGCCACCGCCACCGCAGTCCGCTAGCGCGATAGCGGCAGGCGCAGGACTTGCCCAGGATCACCGTCAACGAGCCCGCCGCGCACCAGTTGCAACTCGCCGGCTTCGTCGTCCCAGGTGACCCGGAGGGTACTCGCCAGACGACCGTCCCCGAGCTCCGTCGATACGTCGACGAACCTGCTATCCAGCCGGCGCCAGAGCTGGTCGGGCTCGGTGCCCTCGGGCAGCATCGTGCCGGTCGCGAGATACAGACCGAGGCCCGCGCCTGTCCGGATGGCCGCGAAGTCGAGCACCGTGCCGCCGAACTCGGGTGTCGCCGTCGCCTCGGGTCGGAGGAGACCATTGTCGTTGCGGAGTAGCAGCACCGTGGAGGGCGCCATCGGCACTGCCGACGACGCCAGGTAGCTGGCCGCCGACTGCTCCGCGCCTGCCGCCACTCGAGCGACGATCAGGTCGGTGTCGCCGTCGTCATCGGCGTCGAAGGCGAGTGCTGCGGTCAGCACGCCGTCAATCGCGAGTTCCTCGGGCTCGAAGCCTCCTCCCGCCATGCCTCGATAGAGGATCGCGCTGGTCGCGGCCGACGGCGCTGCGTTGTGGCCCGGAGCATGAGCCAGGTCCCGGGGCACGTTGCCCAACATCAGATCGGTCCAGCCGTCGCCGTCGAAATCCGCTGCCGCTGCCACCCCTCCGTACAACCGGGACGGCAGTCCGGGGGCAGGGGAGCGTTGCCACGAGTCGCCGGTTCTGCGGAACCGACGTACGGGATCGATGCCCCCGCCGGTGACGAACACGTCATCGCTGGTGGTCGGTGCGACGATGACGGCGCGCCACGGCTGCCAACGGCTGCCGTCCTCCGAGGCCTCCCGCCACGCAGGAGCCGCCCCGGTCCAGTTGCCGACGAGGCCGGCCGGGAGTCCGGGCGGCAGCACGCCGGCGCGGCGGTAGGGAGTAGGGGCACCCGTCAGCGTGTTGCGTGGTGACAGCGCGGGCAGCTGAGCGAGCAACCCGTCGGCGATGGCGACAGCCGGGATGCGTGCGCGGGCCCCCGCAATCGCGAGCGCCAGACGTCCGGGGGCGATACAGCCGTCGACGCCCGAGCAGAGCGCGGTGATCGCGGCCTCAGCGGCTCTTCCCGTTTCGTTGGCGTCCCCGGACCGTCCAGAGACCCATAGATCGAGCATACGTGCCTCGATATTGACGGGGTTGTGCCCGAGTGCCTCGGAGATGGCTGCACGTGCTCCGGCGACGTCGCCGGCGTAGGCCAGCCATCGCGCCATCAGCGCGTGAGCGCCGGAATTGCCGGGATTCCATCCCAGGGCAGTGGCGATGGACGCCTGCGCGGCCACCAGGTCGGCACGCCAGCCGGCGGCCGGCGTGCCCTGGACGACGCTCAGCTGCTGCCAGCTGCGCAGGCTGTGGTCCTCCGTGCGAGCCAGCGTCAGCAGATGCTCGGCTGCGCCGTCGACGTCGCCGTGGGAGTAGAGCAGCTGCGCCAGGAAGTGCAGCGAGTCGCCGTGGTCGGGGTCGAGCGCCAGAGCACGGCGATAGCCGGCCACTGCCGCGGCGTTGTCACCCGCTGCCCGAGCGGCAGTCGCGCTGCGGTACACCGCCCAGAACTCGACAAGCGGGTCGGCGGCCTCTGGCTCTGGACGTTCCATGCCCGCCGTCGCGGTCGTATCGGGGGTGTCGTCCGAGCATCCCGTCAGGAGCGCGGAGGTGACGAGCAGAACGATCAGGCAGGTACTTCCGGGACGGTGCCCAGGCGCGTCGGTCATCGAATGACAGGGTCGGGCTCGCCCCGCCGCAGTATCAATCTGCGGTCGGCTGACGTGTCACTCCAGACCTCTTCGGTGCCGTCGGGCCAGCGCACGGTGATGTCGTCCACCAGGGAGGCCTCTCCGAGGCCGAAGTGCGACGTCAGGGGCTCCTGCGACAGGTAAGAGGAGGTGGAGCCGACGGAATGTAACTGGCGGACCTCGCCGGTTCGCACCGTAATGAGCGCGCCGACGGCGAAGGCGTTCGCGCCGGCCTGGCGAAGGTCGATCTCGATCCAGTGCCCGGAGGTGCCCTGGTTCTCGAGCAAGAGCAACGGCCCGCCGTTGGCCAGCACCGCCACGTCCACGTCGCCGTCCGCGTCCCAGTCGGCCGCCGCGGCGCCCCGCGCCACCCAGGTTCTGCTCAGGCCCGGGCCGGCCGCGTCGGTGGCGTCGAAGTAGCCCATGTCGCCGCGTTTCCAGAACAGCTGCATGCGCTGTGGCACCAGCAACTCCGGGTTGTCGCGGTCCTCGAGCGTACTGCCGTTGGCGATGAACAGGTCCTTCCAGCCGTCGTTGTCGTAGTCCAGGAACGCGGTGCCCCAGCCGACGAACTTCAGGCCGGTGTAACCGAGTCCGACCATCTCGGCGATATCGGCGAAGAAGAGTCGCTCGCTGCCCACCTCCGAGACGTGGTTGGTATAGAGGGCGTTTTCCTGGGCCAGCCAGTGAGTCACGAAGAAGTCGAGGTCGCCGTCGCGGTCGTGGTCGTCCACCGCCAGGCCCATGGCACCGCGATAATCGGCCGTCAGCGATGCCGCAGCGATGTTCTCGAACTTGCCGTTGCCCAGGTTCAGGAAGAAAGCGTTGTCGGAGATGTCGTTGGCGACGTACAGGTCCAGGTCGCCGTCGAGGTCCATGTCGGCCCAGGCCGCCGACATGCTACGTCCGTCCGGGTTGTCGACGCCGGCCTCCACACCGATCTCGGCGAAGGTGCCGCTGCCCTCGTTGCGATACAGGCGGTTGGCGGAAGGCGCGTACGAGGACGGATTGAGCGTGAACGGGATGTTCTGCCCGTACTGCACCGACACGCGGGCTGGATCGTCCCCTTCCAGGAACTCCACATAGTTGGTGACGTACAGATCGAGATCGCCGTCGTTGTCGTAGTCGCCCCACGATGCGCCGGCGCTGAAGGCATCGCCGCCGGAGACGCCGGCGGTAAGAGAGACCTCGCTGAACCGACAGGCGCCGTCGTTGGCGAAGAGACGGTTGGCGCCGTAGTTGGTAACGAACAGGTCGAGGTCGCCATCGCCGTCGTAGTCGCCCCACGCGGCACCCATTCCGAACTCCGCAATGGCCACGCCGGCGGAGGCGCCGATCTCCTCGAAGCGGCCGCTGCCGAGATTGTGGTAGAGGGCGTTGCCGGGCATCTCCGCGAGCTGGGCCGAGGTCAGCGTCAGCGGACCCGCGAAGCTCACCACGTACAGGTCGGGCAGCCCGTCGTCGTCACAGTCGCCCCAGGCCACGCCCGACCCCATGTCCTCCGGCAGGCGGTGCGAGCGGGCGCCGTTGAAGTGCCGGAACGGCGGTGTCAGCTCCTGGCCGCGGTCGATGAACTGGATCCGGGGCACGTCCGCGGGGAGGTCACGAGCGAGAACGTCCTCGATCCCGAGATCGTCCGAGGGCGCGTTGCCGGCGCGTTCGCGCAGAAAGATCGCTGCCGTGATGGCCACGATGACGATCGCCGCGCCGGCGAGCGTTCGCAGGAGCAGCCCCTGCCGGCGACTTCGCACCGCCACGAGCGGCTAACGGCTTCCCACCGTGCTCGCTGCCGCTCCGGGCTCCGCCAGCGGAATCCGCGCCTCCGCCCAGGACATGTCGGTGACGGGTGCGGTCAGGCCCTGACCCGGTGCCAGGAAGTTGAGGAAGTACTGGTCGACCTTGCGGTAACGGAGGCGGGCCGTGACGATCAGCTCCCGGGCACCTTGCGGCGCCACGACCTCGACGTCCTGGGGCGCCAGCGGATTCTCCTGATCCTGCCCGTCGATCTCCACCAGCGAGCTCTGATCGGGACAGACGAAAGCGTAGCTGGCGACGTCGGAGTAGCCCGGGAACAACGTGCGCTTGAAACGGGCCCCCACCATCTCCCAGAGGTTGTGCTTGTCGATCAGGTTGCCGAACTGGTCGATCCCCTCGGCCTTGAATACGGTGGTGCTGGAGTCCAGAAACCCCCCCTCGTCGAGGTAGCCGGAGCGGAAGACCTCGCGGCCTTGGTCGTCTTGCACGTCGACCTCGATCCACGCCTGAATGATGTCCAGCGGCCCGGTGGGGAAGTCGTGGCCCGCCTTGTTGTTGAGCACTACCACCCGCAGGTTCACCGGTTCGCCGGGTACGGCCTGCTCCGGCGCGATGATCTGCAGCGGCACGGCCGGCCCGGTGGTCCACTTGTCGGCGATCTCGGGGATCACCGTCTCGCCGCGGAGCCATTCCTCCACCAGCCGCACCTGCTCGTCTCCTCCCGGCAGGTCGAGCAGGGTCGGGAGGTACTGGTTGGCTCCGATGAACCTGTGGCTCCGGTGCTTGCCGTCGTCGGGCGCCCGGTTGTAGTCGCGTTCATCTCCGGCCGCCGGATCGAGCGACTCCGTGAGGTTCATGTGGCACTCGCGGCAGGTAATGCTCGCCTCGGGGTCCCCCTCCACGTGCCAGCGACTCTGCTGCCAGTTGTCGTACTGGTTTTGCAGCTGCACCCAGCCGACGTTGTTGATCTCCTCGTCGATGAACTGCTTGTGGCAGGCGGCACAGTATTCCGGCGTCTTGTACAGGTCACGGCTCCAGGAGGCGACGTGCTGGCGCGGGTAGGCGCGGACCAGGAAATCGCTGGTCCACGCAGCCAGGTTCGACGCGGAGTCCTCGAACAGGTAGCGCGGCTGGGCAGCGAGCACGTAGTTGGCGTTGCCGCGAACGTCGGTCCGCTCGATGGAGTGACAGACCACACAGGAGATGCCTTCCTCGTAGCCTGGCGCCGACAGGTCGTCGCTGTGCAGGTTCTTGCTGCCGGAGAACAGCGAGATGGGGTCATGGCAGCCGGCGCAGTAGCGCGTCGACTCGGGGCCGTTGTTGGCGGCCATGGCGCCCTGCACGCCCTGGAAGAACGGCGACATTGCCGCGTAGCGGTGCGTGCTCGGCTGCCACTCGGCGAGGATCTCGGCGTGGCAGCCCGCCACACCGCAGCGCTCCGAACCTGCCAGGTGGCCAGGCTCGAAGGCCTCCGCCGTCGCTGTGGTAGCCAGGCTCGGCGTGAACGGGTTGTCGCCGAACGGCAGCTGGTAGTCGGCGGGGAAGGCGCGCATGGGTTCCTTGACCGGGGACGACATCGTCCACATGACGGTGGCGGCGATGAGCACCGCCACCAGAGCCGCGCTGCGCCAGGAGAAGCGCCACTGCGCGGCACGGATCAGCGCGCGCTTCCCGCCGTCCTGCTGCCGGAAGTGCCGCACCAGGATGATCCCGAGATGCCAGATCACGAAGGCGGTGGCAGCGAATCCCCCAATCAGATGCACGAGATCCCAGGCGTAGGAGATGCGTGTGCTCCAGCCGGCCTGCCAGGTGAGAACCAGGCCACTGATGCCGGTCAGCATCAGCGTTACCAGCGACAGGTAGCCGAGCAGCTTGTGCTGGTTGAATGGCCGCGGCCGATTGGTCCACCAGTGACGAGCCTGGTAAACGGTGTACGGCACCAGGAACACAAGGCCAACGATCGTGTGGATCAGCACCGAGACCTGGGAAGAGATGCCGAAGCGGCCGAAGTAGATGAAGAGACCGGTCAGGGCCTCGAACAGGAACAGGCCGGAGACGGCCGTGGTGAGGGTGGAGCGCCACTCCCGCAGCTGAACCGCCGTGAACAGGTCGTCGGACGTCGAGCTCATACCGGGTGCCTCCCGCGACACTCGGGCTCGACGAACGGCCGCTCCCGAAGGTCAGGTATCTAAATCAGATATTAAGACCCGTAAATAGTAATTTAACCTGCATCCCCGCGTCAACGCCTGGCAACAACGGCATCGGCTACTGGGGCGAGAGCGGCACCCTCCGCGTCACGATGAGCGACCTCGGCATCAGCTACGCCGGTGGCAACGGCATCATCATCCGCGCCTGGATGAACGCCGACCGCATCGCCTACTACGACGAGAACTTCAACGTGGTTTGGAGTACGGACTGCGCCCCCAACTGCTAGTGAACCGGTACTTTGATCCCCTCTAGCTTGGCGGTGATCGTGTCCACCTGATCGACGGCTACCCGCGAAACTCCGCCGCTACCGGCGTAGAGTTTCCGGCATCTAACAGCGATCTTCAGGAAGGCCCGCACGGCTATGGACGAATCTCAGCACACGATTGTGCCGATGGGAGACAGTGAGAACTGGATGCAGATCGTGCGCAGAGATCGGTTGGCGAGATTCGCGGAGGCCGAAGATCAACTTGAAAAGGGACCACTCTACTGTTTCTCTGACTGGCCGACCGGGGACATCCCAGAAATCGCGGCAGGGGTCTACACGATTTGGCGGGGTACCGAGTTCGTTTATGTCGGCATGGCCGGGCGCGGAAACGCTACGAAGAAGGAGCAAGCCAAGCTGAAGGGGAAGCCCTGGGGCCTGTACAACCGTCTCGAAAGCCACGCATCAGGTGGCCGTTCCGGTGACCGGTTTTGCATATACATCTGCGACCGGTTCGTTGTCCCGACGCTCTCACGCACCGAACTTCGTCAGGCCGGGACCGGAGAGTTAAACCTCGATACGCGCACCCGCGAGTTCATCCGAACTGAATTGGCCTTCCGCTTCATGAAGACACCCGATGGCGAGAAGGCCCTCCAGCTTGAGGACGAGGTGCGGCGGGGCGCTTTGCCAGCAGGCAAGCCGACACTAAACCCGCTCCCAAAGTGACTACGGGAGACTCCTTCTACGCCCGCATCTGTATCGGGAGTCCCTTATCGTCCCGTTCTGGGAGACCTTCAGGGATGCATTCGTGCTCCTTCATGTGGATTCGGCGAGCTGTCCAGGCCACGGCGATGGCATCGAGGATGTCATCGTCCGCGACGTCAGAGCGCTTATGCTCTTTGCGGATCTTCAACGCTGCCCCGGGAAATTCTTTTTCGACGAGTTTGTAGCGCTCGAGGAATCCAAATCCGCAACGCTTCGAATGTTGCATGGGCTTCTTTCCGTTCCAGTAGTAGAAAGAAACCTCTGGGTGAACCTCGTACACCCGCCCGAGTAGGTCGGCAGAATTCCGAAGCAATTCGTCCACCTCGTAGATCTTCGGGATAATTGCGTGGGTCTGTTTAGATAGCTTCTTGTTAATCTTCTTCTTGTTCGCTTCGCAGGCAGCCTCATATGACAATTTCGGGTCCAGGGCAGCACGCATTGGTACGGGGAAGACGCTGCTGCGGCGTTTTTTCAGCAGCTTGCGAGCTAGATGATCGCATTTTCGCTTGGCAGCATCCGGCAAGCCAATCGGGATATCGATGCCGGTTATCGGAACAGGCCCATCCTTGAAGAGAGCCTCAGTGGTCTCGAAAACTTTGGCTGAAAGTTTCTTGTTACTCAGGTCCAGTGAGACGCGAATCCAACCTCTCCTGCAGCCATCAACTCCGTGGACAACGTTCATGACAACCACATTACCTTCATCACTTCATCGAGCACAGTGATCAGTCTGTCTGCTCGAGTCGCACTGTTCCAAAATGGGTAGGCAAAAGTCAAAAAAACTCATTTACAAGGTGAGTTTTAAGGTGAGTCGGCCTAAAACGGCGCTTTTTGCAAAACCCTCATTCCGCTGTAAACCAGTTATAGCTTGAAATGCCCAGGGCGGGACTCGAACCCGCACGTCCTAAGACAGGGGATTTTAAGACCTCTGCTGCCCCATTTATACCTATTTAGGCCGATCCAGCAACCGTAGGCGTTTGCGCCGAAACCGTTGCCAGTGCTGCGTTCGCGAAAAAGTCGATATCTGCAAAATACTGTCCGAGACGTGCGAGAGATGCGGGACTGTATGGTTACTTTTATGGTTACTTGGACCGCCCCCAAAATAGCGCAGCAGCGGCGCGGGACCTAGACCCACATCGGACGTCGTCCAGCAGGCAGCGTCTACGAGTGTTGTTACGTAGTAGAAGAGCCTACTTACCGGAGAAACCCCCGTTGCGCCAGCGATAAATGAGGGGCCCGAAAATGCACACGAGACCAATGATCAAAAGGAGGTCTGAAAAGATGTCCATGGTCGCACGTTACTGGAAAGTTCATATTTTGTCTCCCCTGCCCCGTCACCTGATCGACGGTTTCCCGCGAAACTCCGCCGTTACCGGCGTAGAGTTCCGGCATCCAAAGTGATCTCCAAACCAAGGGTGCCGACGATGAGTGAAGCGACCGTAGTGGATGCCAGACTCGACAAGCTAGAACAAGACAACCGGAGGTTGAAGCTGACGCT
>MPMF02283960.1_pt1 | contig 13586 bp, 10 predicted proteins | sample 1617271 | NCBI WGS metagenome assembly MPMF02 (sample SAMN05944812, study PRJNA350692) | marine metagenome | biome: marine; feature: ODZ; material: water; isolation source: 120 m water sample prefiltered with 30 um filter, filtered on to 0.2 um... | place: Pacific Ocean | collected 2012-04-09... | reverse complement strand
TGTATTGGCAGCAACAGAAATCACAGTTACTCAACATTGGGATGAAGTTGTTGATGGCGCCAAGCCAGCAGCCAGCTCACGGCCGTTGCCCGTCGTGTGCGCCTCGGCACCAGCTCACTTACCTTGTAACCGCGAAAACCAAGCTCCTGTTTGAGAAGCTGCTTCAGAGGTGCCGGGATTGAACGGGTGAGCTTCACCGTCGGAGGGCGCTCGCTGATGAAATCAGGAGCATGGGGATAGTCCTCAGCCCATTCAGAGGGTGTTTCCGGACCAGCGGACCAGCGGCTGTTTGATCCTGCAAGATCAGGATCAGGGCAATACCCCAGGCGTGTCCAGATCAGTTCGCAGACTTGGCGATCAGTCAGCTCATCCTCAAGGATCTGCCAAAGCAAAGCGTCATCAATGCCGTTCACGATCAGATTCACGCATACAATCAGTGCATCCTAAAGACACTCCACAGAGCTTCCTCCCGGAGATCCAAGCAAAATAACGCTTTAACCAATACCGCTAGCGATGCCAGCAATACACGCAGCCAATAAATCCATTATCAGTTTTACCCTGACTAAACAATGAGGCCATGAATGCCAACAAAAACTAGAATAAATGAAAGAATAGATATAGACAAGACTGATAATTTCCCTAGCCCCTGCGACAAAGAATGAGCAGCGAAGATTATTCCTAGAAATAACTGATCAATTTGATTACCCGAAACGGTAACAATTGAGGGCTACGATCAATAGCGGCTGCCAGGCACACTCGGTCTCAATGAGACTTAAATATGAGCCTTTCCACCCCGCCCCACGAGCCATTCATATCCGTCAGCTGACCTCTTATAGTGTTTGCTCCAATCTCGATCCAAGCACCCATGTACCTGAACATCCTGTATGGGGGTATCGTCCTAGTGGTGCTAGGGGCTTGCGCGACCATTTACTGGGCGATCAACTATGACGATTTCAACTGAATAGAAGGAGCTCTAAGCAGCAGAGTTCTTAGGTGAGAATCACTTAAGCAGCTCGTGTCATGTCTGCCCAAGTGGAAAGATCTGATTCAAGAGCCTTAAGCCACCCTTTCAGATTTGCCACTGGCAGAGGACAGGTTTCTGAGTCTGATTCTGGAACTATTGAAGCTGTGCAGGTGTTTGACGTGCCTGGTTCGCTGCTGAATCCCCAGACAAGCAGCGTCATAAGCCGCCAACCAAGTCGTGTCCCATGGCAGCATTGGTTTCATGAAAGAACTGCATGTCAGTCATCATCTGCTCCTCTGTGCAGCACCGACAAAGTCAAAGGGTACCTGTATTGGTTCGGGGAAGGGCTTAGCGAGCTGGGAAAAGCTCAAACAGCTGATCAAAGAATTTGGCCTCGATTCTCCAGCACGTGTTCAAGGGATTGTCTTACGCACCAAAGCCGATTGCCTGCGAGTCTGTGAGCGGGGCCCGATCCTGCTGGTTTGGCCTGATGGGATCTGGTATGAAGGCGTCTCAGCAGAGCGAATCGAACGGATCATTCAGGAGCATGTCATCGAGGGAAGGCCCTGCAGGGAGTGGGTGATCCGTCACACAACGATGAACAACATTCAGGCGTCTCCAGACCAGCCTATAGACCTGGATTGCAGGAAATAAACAGCCTGATAGACGAATAAATAGACAAATGGATGGTTGGTTGGTTGGTTGGTTGGTTGGACAGATGATTTGATGGTTGGATGATTGGATGATTGATTTAACTGTGAAGGAAAATGATTGCCAAGCCGATCAGTGTGAAGATTGCGTAGATAGTCGTAGAGCAAGCATCTTACGTCGATGCAATGGGCCTACCTCGATGGTCTGCTGCGATAACAACGAGATCGAAAGGGGTCGTGTCTGAGGCGAGAGCCTGCCTCTAATTGAATAAAGCCTTGCCAGAATGGAGTGTTTTGTCCTCTAGGGAGGCCGTTCATCCCAAGGGCTTAGCTCTCCCTCTTGGCCTTGTGCCTTGGATCGATCCCTCAGCATGGGCTTGAGGCGATCGGTGCTCGCTGATCCTCGCCGATGAATCAAATGCACGCCCCAACAGGTAAGCGCATAGGGTTGTCAAGCTCAAGCCTCAACATTCGATGCATCCAGATCGTCTTCGCGCTCTGTTCACAAAGCCCTACGGCAAACCCGCCCCAACAGAGGCAGAGTGGCGCGAGCTTTACGACGAGGAGGTGCATTTCATTGACCCCACCCAGGAACGGCAAGGAATCAAGGCTTACCTGGAGGCACAGGAGGGCCTGATCAAGCGTTGTGATGATCTCTATGTGGTGCCTTCCGCGATCGCGATTGATGGCAATACCGCCTTCGTGGAGTGGGAGATGGGCCTGAAGATCAAAGGTATCGAACTGATCTATCCCGGCATTACACGGTTGTTGATCAATAATGAGGGCAAAGTCTACGATCACCGCGATTATTTTGATTTTGTTGGCCCCACATTCGAGCCTATTCCAATCGTGGGAGGTTTTGTGCGCTGGTTTTACAACCGCTTCGTTGATTAATTCGCTCTGTTCAAGCCATTAGCAAGAGATATGATTGCGCATTTTCTCAAACAGCAGATCAAACTGAATTGTGCTGGGAGAGTGGGGAATCGGCTGGTCTATGGAGAAGGCTTAGCCCTTGACCTTGCCAAGAGATGGACGCATTCGACAATGCTGATTGAGCATCAGCATTGTCTCCTTGGGAATAGCAATCAGGCAGCAAGGAGTAAGGAGCAGGGAGCAGGGAGCACGCAAAATCCCAAGAAATTCCACGTCAAACGCATAACGTTTTACAACTAAGCGGCAAAAGGCAAGTAAGATCAAGCGATTAATACAATTATAATTAATAAAAATCAAAATGAGCTACCTTCCAATCTTCTTTGAAGACTACCAAGGCTATATTTACGACTTAGGCGCGATAAGCAACAAAAGAAAAAAGAAATTTTCCATAGATCCCGTCAAACTCGAGGGCTTTAAATCATCTTCTGAAACCAAAAAAGGACAATTTACTTCCGCAAGTGAATTTGGCTTTTCATTTAAAACCAATGAAAAGCAAAACCTATACATAAAATTAGAAGATCTCCAAGCAGACTGGGACTTATACCTGGCCCCAACAAGACCGGAACAGCCATTAAAAGGCTTCCCGATCGAAGTCTCTACACAGGTAGTTAATTCAAGAAGTTCGACGCACTATGGAAACGAAGATGAGTTAATTTTTTCAGCACTACCAGCCGGCAGGTATTTTCTCTCCGTAAAAAAGAATCCTTGGTCACCAGGAGACGAGAATTTAAATGAACCTTTCAGCCTTATCCTAAATTCAAAAATTTTCGATCAACAAACAACCCTACCAAATGACAAGTACCTCACCGATCAATGGTACCTGTTCAACAATGGACAATTTGAGGATAAAGGTTTGCCGGCAGTGGCTCTTGGCGAGAAGGCTGATGGAATCAAGCCCAATCAAGATATCTTTGCCCCAGAAGCCTGGAAAATCAATCATGATGCAGAGGATATTGTTGTGGCCATAGTTGATAGCGGTGTTGAGATTGAGCATCCAGATCTAAAGCAGAACATCTGGATAAACACTGCTGAGCTTAATGGTATCGACGGTGAGGATGATGACGAAAATGGTTATGATGATGACATTTTTGGCTGGAACTTTGTCGCTGATAATAATAATCCAAATCCGCTGCCGACTGACAACGGCCATGGCACCCATGTTGCCGGAACCGTTGGAGCTGTAGGCAACAACAACATTGGGGTTAGCGGCGTAGCATGGGATGTAAAACTGATGGCAATCAACGTTGCCAACGAGGAGCGTCAATTCTTACATACCGATAAAGCAATTGAATACGCAGCGAAAAATGGAGCAGCCATCATAAACTGCTCATTTGGAATGAACCTTAAAAGGAAAATTGCAGATGTAGCACTCTATGTAACCAGCAAGGGACGATTGACAGAGGATGCTCCTGAGGAGATCAAAGCAGGCCTTAAAGGTGATATAAAAGCTCTTAATATGGCAAGAAAATACGATAGTCTTATCATCTTTGCCGCTGGCAATGAGAACTCTTACCGCGATGAACTATTTCGGTGGAAGGGGATAGGCAATCTTGATGATTATCTTAGCCCATCTAATTTCATTGGGCATTTTCATGACAATGTGATAATCGTTAGCGCAACAGATGGTACGGGCAAGCAAACTCCCTACTCAAATATTGGTGAAACAATAGACATTTCTGCACCTGGGGGGAATACTAATGCTACTCCAAAGTTGGGAATTCTCAGCACAGTACCTTCATTCAGACAAATCAGCTGGGACAGCGACGCTATTATAAAAACAAAGAATTCTGGTAATTATGATTACATGCAGGGAACGTCCATGGCCGCCCCTGTTGTGTCAGGAGCGGCGGCATTAGTTCGATCTACCAATCCAGAACTTTCAGCCCCAGAGGTATCCGAAGTTCTTAAGCAATCAGCCATTCATGATCCCAACCTTAAGGGAATCGCAGGCAAAGATGGCCTACGTCTTAACCTCGAACATGCTCTGAAGTTGGCATCAGAATGGCAGGGTGTGGAAGCCTATCTTGATACATTTGATGGCACCCCAAAGGCTGACATCCTAGTCAGCAGCCAGCATGATTCCTTGCTGAAAGGATTCAGGGGCAATGATTCCCTGCGTGGCTTATCTGGTAAAGATATCCTCAGAGGAGGACGTGGCAGAGACCGTCTGGAAGGTGGTGGAGCCAATGACCTGATCATTGGAGGCAGAGGACGAGATCAACTCGTCTATACAAGCATCCAGGATTCACCGGTGTATAAACCTGATATCGCTCAATTCAAGCAGAACGATACATTTGACTTCCGTGGATTTGATGGAAGCGTCAATGATAGAGGTAAGCAGAAACTTCGTCTTATTAAAGAGCAGGAGTTTTCTGGCGAAGCCGGTGACTTAATGGTGAGGTCCAATGGAATATTCGCCGATATTAATGGTGACAAATTAGCAGATTTCAGTGTTTTATTTCAAAAAGAGTTGGGCTTCACTCCTGGTGAGGCAAACTTCATACTTTGAGTATCCCCAGGAAGATAAGAGTATTTTAGAGCCAGTCACACCTCTAAAACAGTATGGTCCAAGAAGAATTATAATAATGATATTCCTGTAAAATCCAATAATTAATACTTTACCAAGGATTGTAAACGGGGTGATTAAGCAGCAAGCACCTATTGATTGACGCAACCAGAGGCCAAGATTTTCAGCCACTGCTTTTTGCAGAATCAATGGCTGCTGGTTTATACTTGGCTCCCATCCTAAAAGCTCTGAGAATCGACCTGGATTCCTTATCAACCTTGGATGCTTGATCAACTTAAAGACCATGCAGGAGATGCCATGAATCAACTAAGTATCAACTCCAAGAATTACCAGATTCTAGATATTGATTTGAATTGGTACGAGGTCGTGCTAAAAGATGAATCCAAGCAAAAGGGGAAATACTGCCAGCTTGATATTTTTGATGACGAGGGTGATGAATGCATTGAGCCCTTCACATACATCAGGCTACCTGTGATCATGGAAGAGTCTCTCTCTGGAGATGAGAGCAGTCCTGAGATGATGGAGATCTCCGAAACCATGAAACTATTTGATATTGATGAGCAAGATTGTGAGGGTTGGATTTTGTTTAAAGATTCATGGGAAGCCGATTGTGATTGTTTCTACCATTTACCATAATACCCCAACATCAATCATCTATTCATCAGCCATGTATTTATCAGTCACCACCCCAGCAATCACCTCTGCAGCATCAACGAAAACATCATGCTGATCCCCCACAGCCTGTTCCCGGTGAAAGAGAACGAACCAAACTCTCCATCAAAGCCCCGATAGCTGCATGCATCAGAGTCAATTCACTTCTATCCTCCAGATCAATCACCACGTTCCCTCTTGCCCCCGTCTCCCCAGCCAGAGAATTCCACCTGGACGTTGTTGCGCCGCACACCGCCACTGGTGCTGCCGATGTTCGTACTCAGCCTCGGCTTCATCATTGCGGGCAGCGTTGCCGTAAGAGGCATGCGCACCGCCGGTGACACTGTCACCGTGACCGGCGCCAGCACCGAACAGATCATCAGCGACTTCGTGGACTGGACGGTGGAAGTGAGCGGCTCAGGCCCCAGTCAGCAGATTGCCTATCAAAAGCTTCAACCTGCGCTTGAGCGCACACGCAACTTTCTCAAGCAACAAGGCATCAAAGACGATGCGATCAGCCTCAATGTGATCAGTTCAAGAAGTAGTGAGAATCGCAACCGGGTCACCGGTCAACTGATCAGCACCACCTGGTTCACGCGCCAGGCGATTCGCATCAGCAGCACCGATGTGAACCGAATCAACGCTATCTCCAATCTCATCGGTGAACTTGTCGGCCAGGGCGTGCCACTAACGATCCAGGCGCCTGCTTATACCTACACAAAGCTGCAAGAGAAACGGGTTGACATGCTGGCCAAGGCCACAGCCGATGCCCGTCGCAGGGCTGTGGCCATCGCCAGAGAGGCAGGGTCCGGGATCGGTGCAATCACAAAAGCGGATACGGGCACTTTTCAGATCACAGTTCCCAATTCCACTGAGATGAGTAATTACGGCTCATACGACACCTCAACGATCGAGAAAGACATCACCGCCGTGATGGGTGTGACCTTCCGGGTGGAGTGAGCCAATCTGCCGTGGCTAATAACTGGAGTGGGTAAAACCTGGAGTGGGCAAAAACATTGATCAGAACAATCAGCACCAGGCAGATGGCATATCAGACGACATATCAGGCGAGATATCAGAAGCAGGCGCTCGATGCCCATGAGCCGCCAGTGTTGACCTGTAAGTCCTGAACATCAGCATCGGTCCAATCCTGACCAAACCAGAGGTGGTGAGGAAAAAGAGAAACCACAGCCGAGCCTCTCATGCAGCACTCAAAAAATGTCCCCAGAGCTGCTAGCCATAACAAGGGGGCCACTGAAATGAACCTGCCGGCGCGGAACCCCGAGACTGATCCCCTCGCGATCGAAGGCCTCCTTGATCCTGAGCCTGAACTCCCTGCCCACCATCCACTGATCGAGAGGTTCGGTCTTGATCCAGACGCGGATCAGACATCCCTGATGCTGAATCTGATCGACGCCGAGGACCTCCGGCTTTTCAAGGAAATGGTCCTGCCATTGGGGATCGATACTCATGGCCTCGCCAACATCACGGACCACAGCAAGAACCCTGCGCAGATCTTCAGAGGCTGAAACCTCGATCTCAAAATTGACACGGGACCAATCCTTGGTGAGATTCTCCACGTCCTTGATCAACCCATTGGGTACCGTTGTCAGCTGCCCATCAAAGCCTCGTAACTGTGTATTGATGATGTTCATATCCTCCACCAGGCCACCATGGTTGGCGATGGAGACAACATCGCCGATGGCGAAGCGATCATTCGCCAGAATCAATAGGCCATTGAGCATATCCTCAAGCAGATTTCGAGACAGAAGACCCACTCCAACGGCGATCACACCTGCACTGGTGAAAATTGATCGATCCACTCCCAGCAACAGCAAGGTCAACAGGATGCCTGCAAGAATGCTGATCAAAGCAGCACCACCCTTGAGAACCCTTGAATAAGACTGGGCTCGGAGGGCATAGCGCTTGGATTGCGGGTGCCGCTTGGATGACTCCTTAACCCAGGAGTTGAGACTGTTATCAATACTGAAAACTGCGACCATTCGCAGAATCAGGATCACGCCCCACATCACCGGAATCGCAATTGACTGCTGCAGCAGGATCAGGGAAAATATCCGGCTCCGGGGAAGGATGCCCGAAATCAGAATGGGAGTGATCAAAATGATGCAGATGCGCAACAAGTTGGTGAACATCATCAGCATCTCAGTCAAATTCTGCAGCTGGCTGATCAGTCCCTGACCATCAAGTGTATGCCGCCTTTCTCTCAACCTCTTCATCAGAAACTTCGGCCAGCGGCTGCCTCTGCTGCTGCCCCCCGAGGCAACGGGAAGACCATCTTCCACGGCCGAATCAGCGGACCTTTTCGGCAGTGGAGCCTCTGTCGGGAGCTCCGCACCGTTCTGCGCCGAAGCTTCGGAAGCCCCTGTCACCGCAGCCATCACCTCCTCTCTGGCTGATTCACGCATCGAGGCCTGCAGGTCTTTACACCTGCAGTTGAAATTGTGCAGCAGGCGATGAACGATGCCGACAAGCCACAGCAAACCAAGGCCTAGCAAGGCCACAGCACAGGCCAGCAGAACGCGCGCGCCCGGGAATCGTCGGTTGAAGTCCAGTCCCCACAACGTGTCGCTGTAGCTACGCCGAATGGTGGAGGCCCATAATTCAGCGAGTGCCGGCACCTCGAGGCCAGCACGTCTGGCATCGGGACTGGTCACTGTCACAAGGATCTGTTGCGCGATATCAAAGCGTGGGCTGGCTTCCACATACACCACGTAAACCTTGTTTTTGAGACCAACAGAGACCTTTGGTGTCAACGGATTCAAGGGTTTAGCCATGCGGAACCACCAGAAACCCAAACGGCGCTCCCCAGAGGAGAGCTTTGTCGCTGCAGGCTGAGCAGCATTGAGCCTTGCAACCGTCAGACGTCGACGAACATCCTTCACTGTTTCAGCGACGGTCTCAGCCCGTTGCTCGATGGTGCTGATAGCCGTAGCTGCATTCATCCCAGCGGGAGCCTCAAAAGCGAGAGTGAGACGATTGCCGGGGTGAAGAATCTCAATCGGGACAAGGATTCTGCTGCACTAGAAACGACCGCAACGCCGACCTTTGCTGATATCCCACCAGGGATGAGAGGACCGCTCGGTTGAAGGCGACGCCTCCAACAAAGATGAATTCACCGGGAGCTGCGCAGAGGCAGGGGAAAACAACAGACTGCTCAGAACAGCAGCCCCAAGGCCTAGAGCGATACAGCTGCGCCAGCGACCAATGAGGCTAGAAGCTCCTCTGAACATGGTCACACCCCCTTCAAGCAATCCTTCCGAACCTAGACCGAGCCTGAGTGATTAGACACTTCGTGGCGGAATAATCCCAGCGCGGAACAACAGCCTCCAGAAAGGTTGTGGAAACACCAGCCTGAGCAATCAAACCCTCGAACCAGCACCCCGTGTGAAATGGATCTTCAGGCTGAAGCCATCGAATCCCATCGAGACATTGATGAACAGATCGTCGACAGAAGCTTCACGTCTAGTCTTCACATCTGTGGCAAAGCAACTCAATAACAACGTTGCCTGGCATTAATCCTGAGGTTCAACGCCAACCAGACGCGAAAACTCTCAGCGGCAGTCAGCTTGTCTACTGATGGTTGAAAGAGCTGACTTCCGCAGCAAGAGCGTTCCGCAGCAAGGAAGAGTCCGGCTCAGGAAGAGTCCAGCTCTAGAAGGTTCCATTTCGGGACGCTTCCATCTCCAGAACCATAGGCCTCTTGACTATCCCCCCGGGCAAGCCATCGCCTGCCCGGCCCCTATGACCGGCTGCTCCCCATTACCCGGCCACAGTCAACGTCATAACACTAGCGTTGGTTCATTGACACCAGGTCTTTATGTTGCCTTTTAGTGGGTTCAGCAGCGAAGTGGCCCTCCCCAGGCACTACCCGTGGGGTTGCAGGGGTTGGGGGCAATCAATCATTCCCATCATCCAGGCCCAGCCCGTTACACAAGGTCCTTTTTTTATGCCTAGACAGGTCCTGGGGCTGCTGCTCAAGACAGGCTGCTGATCAAGACAGGCTGCTGCACTGTTTCCGACCAGGAGAGCAGGCAGAACCTTGATCCCAGAGAAAGTTCTCAGAGAGTCCCCCTGGGAACGCGAGCCGATTCCCAGGAGCTCAGCTTCTGCCTGTTACAACAACTTCCCCTTGTAAACAGCATCACCTTCAAGGAACAACAAAGATCAACAGACCCAGCGACAAACCAGAACGCTGCTAAAAAACTCATTGAGTAGATCGATGACACCATGGCTTCAACAAGTAATTCAGCAACGAATTCACCGACTAAGAACATTGCACCACTCGGCACATTCGTCTCCCTGACAGAAGGATCGCCGCAGTCAACGGGAACACTGACAAAAGCCTCAGTTCTCTGGCAAACAGGTGCCAACAGTGAAAGCTGGATCGATCCAGCAGCCAGGAAGAAGGCGATTAACCAGCTGTTCACCCTGATGGGAACCAGAACGGACTGGGATCTGGTCCTGGCTGTGCTGCCCCGCTACAGCGAAGCGGTGACCTCGGGAGCAAGCTGGACGACCGAAAACATCACCTCATTCGTCAATGATCTAAAGGCCAGAGGGCTGCAACCACGACGAATGATCTTTCACCCGGATGGGGTCAAGGGCAAGGATGAGGTAGAACTCCTGGATTGGTTTTCTCCTCAGCCCAGCACGCCACCCTCAGACGATGCGTTGATGGGAGCCATGGCCGAATGGATGGCGGCCATCAACATCAGCATTCAGGCTGCTCATTTACCAGAGTCGTATCAATTCAGTCAGCTTCTCTTCGAAGGCAATGATTTGCCAAAGAACGCCTCAACCTTTGATAGTTTCCGCAGCATCCTGAAAACAGAGTTTCAAAAAGCGGGACTGACAATCCAACCAGAGGTTGCTGCCACAGGTGACTGGACTCAGGATGCCTCCAATCTAGGTGCAGATATTCTCTACAGTCAGTTCTACAACTACTTCAACCTCAACAAGAACAACGATCCAAGCCAGGTCTGTCCACTACTCGAGAGTGCACCTTGGCCGCAAGGCGCACCATTACCAACCAATCCCCAGGAGGCAGGCAGCGTTGGCAAGGAGCTGATCTCATGCCTGGGGAGCCATATCAATCAGGATTTCTTCAACAGCCCCGACGATGTGAGGCTGACGCTGAATTTGTCGGGCGCTCTTGATGCATCCACAAAAACCATCAAGGTCAACGGCAAGCCAGTCACCATCAACGTCAATGATGGACCTGTGTTCGGAACTGGCGATGGTGTGACAACCGCCTGGGACATCATCAGCACCCAGAATCTTCTCACTGCCCTTGACACCGCTTTCATAACCGAAGGCAAAAAGATCATCGGCAAGGCTCCTTCCTCAACTGCCGAGATCGCCCTGTGGTCGATCGCCGATGCCCTCGACGTTCTTGCGCCGGTCTCCGGAAGTGATCCCCGTTGGGATGCGATCCCGGAAGAGGGTATGGCCAACCCCCTGGATGCAGCACTGGTCAATGCCCCGCTGCTGTTGGTCGCCGACAAAGACGGTCAAGTGTCTCTGGATGCAAAAATCCTTGGCGCAGCACAGAACGGCTCAATCGGCCTTGCCCCGCTTACCGATCATTCCGGCCAGCTGAGCAGTGAGAACGGCTCGGGGCTCCACCCGGGGGATCCCGGATACGCCAACAAGGCAAAGGAGCTTGCCATCAACAGCGGCAACTGGGTCACCTGGCCGGGATCGGCAACGCTCACCACTGAAGCGAATCAGGCCTATGGGCTGGTGATTGAAACCGAGCAAGGCCGGATTCTGAACAGCCTTGAAGCCAATGCCGATGGCAATGCCTGGCTGGCCCGTGGCTTATCCAAGGATCAGGGGGTGCTGGGATTGGAACTAGAAGACTGGAGCATAGATTCCGGGGCTGATTTCAATGACATTCAGCTGAATCTGCAAAGCCTGCAGCTCAGAGCTGAGCTGGCAACAGCCTCTGATTCGGATAGCCGTGCAGCATCAGACGACAACCTCTCCGCCTTCATGTATTACCACGGTCCTGATGGCATCCAGACCCTGGCGAAACAGAAACCTGCGTCCGTCGATCTTGTCACCCTCAAGGCGCTGCAGATCGATCCAACGACTAACAGCGTCACTGCAAAACGCACTGCAGCAGGTGGTAAGCAGCAGTTCTATTCAGCACTCTGGCCAACAGGTAGTGACAGTCCAAGCTTCTCAGCCCTGATCAACGCACCGCTTACCAACGCCTCCGACTGGTCCAACTTCAATCCAGCCCAGCCTGCAGAAATACTCAAACAATACGACTGGACAAAGAATTTCAACGGAGGCATCACTGTCGATTCCGAATTCGTCGGCAGTCTTGATGGGCTTCCCGACGGTTGGGTTCAGACGCTCACATCTCTGCGCGAGTTAAGCAATGCGGCCGGTCAAGACTTCAACTTTTATCTCAACCCCAAATACCTATGGTCTGCTCGTTACCCGGACACAGCAGCCCAGAGTGCAAAGGATGTGGTCACGATTCTGGGTGAGCCGGGGAGCGGTATCTCCAATTCAGTGCTCTTCCCCGTCTACATCGGCGGTGGCAAAAACGCAGACAGCGGAACCCTCAATGCCGCAGCGGCTGCGGCTGAGCTTAATCAGTTCGATTACCGCTGGATCTACGACATCACTGAAACCTCTGCAACCTTCAACAATGGGGTGAACCTGTCCGCTGCTGCAGATCAGAAAGCTCAGGCCACACCCGAGGCACCTTTTATGTATCCCTTTATAGACACCAGTCCGGTCACAGCAGAAATGACCGCCAACATTCAAAGCCTTGGCAACGAAATTGGCAGCCATGGCAACAAAATTGACAGCCATGGCAGCGATGTCAATCTGGCGAATGCTATAGCCAGTGCAGATAGCAATGGGTTCGAGGTGGATCCAGGTGATGGCACCATCATCGTTGACAGTAACGAAATCGGAACCACTCCCCCAGCTTTCTCCGTCGCTGGTGGCAGCCAGGAGAACGCAAGCATCAGCATCAGTTTCGAGGCTGTGGCCAAACAGGCTTCAGCACTCGACCCTGAGATCCCGACTCAGATCGGCAACATCGGATCGGCAGCACCATCCAGCCAAGTGCTTGATATCACTGGTGTCTACTTCAATTCAGCCGCCGGAGACGACATCATCACAGGCAGCGCCCATGGCGACTTTCTACGTGGTGGGGACGGTGATGACAACATCAATTGTGGAGCTGGTGATGATCTTGTCAGGATCGGCGCCGGGAATGACCTGCTTACCCTTGGCGCCGGTGCAGACATCCTCTACCTCACTGCCGATCAATTGCAAGGTTCAGAAAACACCTTGACTGATTTTGATTCAAGCGCAGATAGGCTGCTGATCGATGCCCAACTCGAGCCCTACATCAGCATCAGCAATGTACAAGGAGGCATTTCCATTCAACTCAGCGGTCCGCGAACGATGGTGGGTGAAGGTGGAATCACCCAACTCCTCCATGACGATCTCAACAGTACGATGATCAACTTTGGATGAAATAAGCTAAGCCATGGGTGAGGCACTTTGGATAAAGCAGACCCGATGCTGGCTGGGTAGGGGAAGGCCTTCCAGCTCACTGCTTTACATGATCAAGAGCTTGATTTCGATTCCAGAAGATCTTCAGTGGTACGAGGTAATCAGCCTTGTTATGATTAGAAAATAATCCATAGATAATGTACTGATAGATCCAGCCTGCACTGCCTCCAGAATCCCTACCAACCTCCACCAGGAAAGAGTCTCGGCATTCAGCCTTGAGAGATGGAGCATATTGCCTGCATTGCTTTGGTGGGATAGAGGCCAGAAGACGATATTCATACTTGGAACATAATCC
>MPMF02173790.1_pt1 | contig 13594 bp, 9 predicted proteins | sample 1617271 | NCBI WGS metagenome assembly MPMF02 (sample SAMN05944812, study PRJNA350692) | marine metagenome | biome: marine; feature: ODZ; material: water; isolation source: 120 m water sample prefiltered with 30 um filter, filtered on to 0.2 um... | place: Pacific Ocean | collected 2012-04-09... | reverse complement strand
GACGGCGGCTGCGTCATCGACGTGCCCAGCAGCACGGTGATCGCCGGCGGCCTGTCCATGCCGCATTCGCCGCGCATCTACCAGGGCAAGCTCTGGTTGCTCGATTCCGGCAATGGCAACTTCGGCTTTCTCGATCTCGATACGGGCAAATTCGAGACCGTCACCTTTCTCCCCGGCTACGGCCGCGGCCTGGCCTTTCATGGCGATTTCGCTGTCGTCGGGCTTTCGTTGCCGCGCGGCACCCGGACTTTCGAGGGACTGGCGCTGGAGGAAAACATGGCGGCCAAGAACGTCGAGCCGCGCTGCGCGCTGCATGTCATCGACTTGCGCACCGGCGATGCCGTGCACTGGCTGCGCATCGACGGCATCGTCGAGGAACTTTACGACGTCGTTACGCTGCCCGGTGTGCGCCGCCCCATGGCCATAGGCTTTCGCACCGACGAGGTGCGGCGGGTGATCACCGTGGGCGATGGGCCGGAGCAGGGACCGGCCTCGGCCCTCCCGGCCCCGGCCGGGCTCCACTAAGCCCGCATGGCAAACCCGATTGGCCCCATGGTGTCGCTTTTCCGCTCAGGGTTGGGGCCTTAGTCACTGACGGGAAAGTTTTTTTTGTCGATGTTTGGGCTATAATAGGTTTGGGCAAGGGGAATTTTTTGGGTGAATTGTTCATGAAATCGATGAATTTTCTTGCGTCGGCGGCGTGCTGTGGGCTGGTCGGTTGGGCAACCGCGCCGGCCTTTGCCGACTCGCTAGCAGACGCCACCGAAAAGGCGGTGCGCAGCCATCCCACAGTGATGGCGGCACGGGCCTTCAAGGATTCGGCCGGTGAAAACGTCGACCTGGCCAGATCCGGATATTTCCCGACCATCGATTTCCGCGGCACCAGCGGTTATGCCCGGACCAACAACTCGACGACCCGGGGAGTTGGAGGGCACAGCCAGGCCAGCGCCTTCATGTGGCGCGGCGAAAGCAGCCTGACCTTCAGCCAATTGTTGTGGGACGGCTCGGGCACCAGCCACCGGGTGGGGGCGGCCGAGGCGCGCGTCGATGTTTCGCGTTTCGGGGTTCTCAATGCCGGCGAGCAGGTCGGCCTCAGGGCCGTGAGTTCCTACCTCGATCTCGATCGCAATCGCGAATTGGTGCGGCTGGCCGGGCAAAACGTCACGACCCACGAGAAGCTGGTGGCGGACGTCAAGCTCAAGGCCAAATCGGGCGGCGGCAACGAGGCCGACGTCAACCAGGCTGAAGCGCGGCTGGCTCTGGCCGAGGCCACGGTCGACCAGTTCAAGGGCACGCTCAAGGATGCCGAGGCGGCCTATCTCGAGGTCATCGGCGAGCGCCCGGGCGACACCGTCAGGCCGCCGCTGCCGGCTGCCGAGGCGCTGCCTGCCGATGTCGACGACGCCGTCAGGGTGGCCATGACGAACAGTCCCACCGTCAACACCGCGGTGGCCAACGTGGCGGCCATGAAAAAGGAACTGGCCAGCGCCCGGGCCTCGCTGATGCCGCGCTTCAGCTTGGATCTGGGCGGCGTGCGCAACGAGAACGCCGGTGGCGCCAAGGGTCCCAACAACGACTTCACGGCCCAGCTGGTGATGACCTACAACCTCTTCCGGGGCGGCGGCGACGCGGCGCGCATCCGCTCGACCAGCGCGCTCTTGCGCGAGGCAACGCTGCGCGAGATGGAAGCGCGCCGGACCGTCGCCGCCACCACGCGCTTCAGCTATCACGCCCTGATAACGGCGCGTGACCGGCTGCCGACGCTGCGCGATCACGTCTCGGCCAGCGACAAGGTGGTCAAGGCCTTCACCGAGCAGTTCAAGCTGGGCAAGCGTTCGCTCTTGGACCTGCTGGACGTAGAGGGTGAGCTTTTCCAGGCCAGGGGGGCGCGGGTCAATGGCGAAGTGGCCTTGATGGTGGCCCACTATCGGGTGCTGGCGATCATGGGCGAGTTGCGCAAGAACATGGGTATCGAGAGCGCCGCCGTGGGCGGCGCCGATGCCGCCACGCTGGTTGCCAGCGTGCCGCCGGCAAAAGCCGCCGAGGAGGAAGCTGTCAAGGCAGCCAAGGCAGCCAAGGCAGCCAAGGCAGCCAAGGCAGCCAAGGCAGCCAAGGCAAAAGCGGCCGAGGAGAAGAATGCCAGGTTGGCCCAGGCAGCGCAGGCCGCCGAGGCAGCTAAGGCGGCCGAAGCAAAAGCGGCCGAGGAGAAGGCAGCGGCCGAGAAGCGGATCGCCGAGAAGGCAGCCGCCGAAGCCAAAGCCGCCGAAAAGGCGGCTGCTGAGCAGGAGGCCGCCGCAGCCGAAGCCGCCGAAAAGGCGGCTGCTGAGCAGGAGGCCGCCGAAGCCGAAGCCGCCGAAAAGGCGGCCACTGAGCAGGAGGCCGCCGAAGCCGAAGCCGCCGCAAAGGCGGCCGCTGAGCAGGAGGCCGCCGAAGCCGAAGCCGCCGAAAAGGCGGCCGCTGAGCAGGAGGCCGCCGAAGCCAGAGCCGCCGAAAAGGCGGTCGCTGAGCAGGAGGTCGCCGAAGCCAAAGCGGCCGAAGCCGGCGGCGCCGAGCAGGAAACCGCCGAGGCGCGCATTGTGCCACCGCCTGCATTGCTGGTGCGCGAGGCGGCCGAGACCGCCAGGCGCGATGAGGAACGCCGTATGGCGGTGGAAAAGGACGCCGAGCGCAAAGCCCTGGTGGAACGCAAGGTTGCCGAGGCCGAAAGGAAGGCCGCCGCGGCCGAACGGAAAGCCGCCAAAGCCGCCGAGGCCGAGCGCCGAGCGGCTGCCGCCGCCGTCGCCGCCGCCCGGGCGCGTGAGAAAAAGGCGGCCGAAGCCGCCGTCGCCATGAGGAAGGCGGCCGCCGCCCAGGCGCTGGCCAAGCAGCGTGAAATCGCCGCGGCCACCCCCCCCAAGCGGGTGTTTTCCAAGGTGCCGCAGGATGAGGCCCTGAAGGCCGGGCTGAATGCCTACATGGCCCGGGACTACCGCGTGGCCATGGATTACTGGCTGCCCCAGGCCCGGGCCGACGACGCCAACGCCCAATTCCTCGTCGGCGGTCTCTATCGCGACGGTGCCGGCGTCATGGTCGACCCCGTGGCGGCCTATTTCTGGTGGGCCTTGGCCGCCCACAAGGGCCACGACAAGGCCGAACACCTGCTGGCGGGGCTGGTCACCGAAATGCGGCCCGACCAGGTCGCCGAGGCCCGGCGGCTGCGGCGCGACTGGCAGCCCGTCAACTAGCAAGAACCACTGGTTCCAGCCGGAGGGGACAGGGTATGGCGATAGAACGAAACCACACCACCAGCCGCATGAGCCAGTGCGTCGTGCACGGTGACACGGTCTACCTGGCGGGACAGGTGGCAGACGATGGCGATGCCTCGGCGGGCGATCAGACACGTCAGGTTCTGGAAAAGATCGATGGCCTGCTGGCCGAGGTCGGCAGCGACAAGTCGAAGCTTTTGTCGGCTCAGATCTGGCTCACCGACATCCGCGATTTCGCGGCCATGAACGAGGCCTGGGATGCTTGGGTGCCCGAGGGCCAGGCGCCGGCCCGGGCCACCGGCGAGGTGCGCCTGGCACGCCCCGAGTTCCGCGTCGAAATCATCGTCGTCGCGGCCAAATAGGGGCTCGGCCCCGAGGGGCTCGCCCCCGCTTCCGGCCCTGGCGGCCGAACGCCAATGGCCGTTTCCAGACGAACAATCCGACGCCTGCGCACGGTTCTGGTACTGGCGCTCTGCATGGCGCTCTTGATCCTGGGCTCGGTTTTCCTCTCCAGCGACATTCTCGATCAGCCGGTCACCGGCCGTAACTTGGTCGAAGCCGTGGTTCTCGGCGGCCTGGTGGGCGGCCTGCTGGCGGCCTACGAGTTGCTTTTTGTCGAGGGGCGCTATGGCTGGTGGATCCGCCGCGCCCACTTCGCCGTTTCCCTGTGCCTCAGCGCCGCCGTCTACGTGGTGACAATACTTGGCACGGTGGTGCTCTACGAGGGTTGGGCCTATGGTGACGACGATCCCAACACCTACATGGGATTCCCCATCGATCACGACTTCGCCGTGGCTCTGGACGTGGCCTCGGGCGTCGCCATTTTTCTGCTCTTGCTGTTTGTCGTCACCATGCGGCGCGTGGTCGGCGGGCACGAATTGGCGAATATCCTCTTGGGACGCTACCGGCGGGGAATTTCCGAGGACCGCTTGTTCCTGTTCGTTGACCTGGAGGATTCGACACAGCACACGGAAAGGCTGGGCGACCTGGGCGCCTATCGCCTGATCTCGATGTTCTTTTTCGACATCGATGAAGCCATCCTCGATTTCGAGGGCCAGGCGCACCGCTACGTCGGCGACGAGGTAGTGATCACCTGGCCGCTGGCCCAAGGCGTCAGGAATGCCAACGCGCTACGCTGCTTCTTCGCCCTTGAGGACACCATCGCAGGCCGCGCCGAGCGCTACTTCGCTGCTTTCGGCATGGTGCCGAAGTTTCGGGCCGGCCTCCATTGCGGCCCCGTGATCGTCGGCCAGAGCGGTGATTCGCGCCGTCAGGTGGCGCTTTTTGGCGACACCGTCAACACCACGGCGCGAATTGAAAAGCAGAGCCGCGAGCTGGGCTGTCGCCTGCTGGTCTCGGCCGATTACCTGGCCCACACGAGCCCGCCCGAGGAGCTCGAGGCGAGCTCGTTGGGCAGTTTTCAGTTGCGCGGCCGGCAGGAAGAAATCGAGCTCTTCAACGTCCGCCGGAAACGGCAAGAGTGACCCGATAGCTCCCTTAACCCGCATTTCTCACCGGGTCATGGCCTGCGCGGCGCTGTGGCGTCGACAGGGTAGGCGCGCTGCGCCGCGCGATGTGGGACATCGGGCAAGCAGCGCAACGCACCCTGTCGGCGCCACAGCGACGCCCGAAGGGTCGCCCCCAGGCGCGCGCCCGCTACGGAAAAGGCCGAAGAGCGTAGTCCCACTACGCTCATCGACCTTTTCCTTCCGGATCGCATCACCTGGGGGCGACGCAGGCCGTGACCCGGTGAGAAATGCGGGTTAATCCTAATGCGATTCGCGGGGCACGGCGGCGCCGCGGTTGCCCACCAGAAAATCCATGTCGCAGCCCTTGTCGGCCTGCAGCACGTGGTCGACGTAAAGCTGCTGGTAGCCGCCCCGCATCGAAGGCTCGGGCGCCGACCAGGCTTGGCGGCGACGCTCCAGCTCGTCTTCCGGGACTTCCAGATTGAGGCTCCGGCCGGCCACGTCGAGCTCGATCATGTCGCCCTCCTGGACCAGCGCCAGCGCGCCGCCGGCAGCGGCTTCGGGCGCCACGTGCAGCACCACGGTGCCGTAGGCGGTACCCGACATGCGGGCATCCGATATGCGCACCATGTCGGTGATGCCCTTGGCCAGGATCTTCGACGGCAGGCCCATGTTGCCCACCTCGGCCATGCCCGGATAGCCGCGCGGGCCGCAGTTCTTGAGCACCATGACGCAAGTCTCGTCGATATCGAGATCGGGATCATCGATGCGCGCTTTGTAGTGCTCGATGTCCTCGAAGACCACGGCTCGGCCGCGGTGCTGCATCAGTTCGGGCGTCGCCGCCGAGGGCTTGAGCACGGCCCCGTCGGGACAGAGGTTGCCACGCAGGACGGCGATGCCGCCGCTCTCGGTGAGGGGTTTGTCCAGCGAGCGGATGACCTCGCCGTCGAAGTTGGCGGCTCCCTTGCAGTTTTCCCAGATGGTCTGGCCGCTGACCGTCATGGCGTCCTTGTTCAAGAGGCCGGCCTCGCCCAGCGTCCGGATCACCGTGGGCTGGCCGCCGGCATAGTAGTAGTCCTCCATCAAAAAGCGGCCCGACGGCATCAGATCGACGATGGTCGGCACGTCCTTGCCGAGCCGGTCCCAGTCATCGAGGCCGAGATCGACGCCGACACGTCCGGCCAGTGCAATCAAATGGACCACGGCGTTGGTCGAGCCGCCGATGGCGCCGTTGACGCGGATGGCGTTCTCGAAGGCCTCGCGGGTCAGGATCTTGGACATGCGCACGTCGTCGCTGACCATCTCGACGATGCGCCGGCCGGCGATGTGGGCCAGGGTGAAGCGCCGCGCGTCGGCGGCCGGGATGGCGGCGTTCGAGGGCAGCCCCATGCCCAGAGCCTCGACCATGTTGGCCATGGTCGAGGCCGTGCCCATGGTCATGCAGTGGCCGATCGAGCGGCTCATGCCGGATTCGGCATCCATGAACTCGTCCATGGTCATATTGCCGGCCTTGACGTCCTCGCTGAACTTCCAGACGTGGGTGCCCGAGCCGATCTGTTCGCCGCGGTAGCGGCCATTGAGCATGGGTCCGCCCGAGACGGCGATGGCCGGTACGTCGCAGCTCGCCGCGCCCATCAGCAGTGCCGGCGTGGTCTTGTCGCAGCCCACCAGCAGCACCACCCCGTCCAACGGGTTGGCGCGGATGGTTTCCTCGACGTCCATGCTGGCCAGGTTGCGATAGAGCATGGATGTGGGCCGCAGCAGGGTCTCGCCCAGCGACATCACGGGAAATTCCAGGGGAAAGCCGCCGGCCTCGTAGACGCCGCGTCTTACGCGTTCCGCCAGGTCTCGGAAATGGCCGTTGCAAGGCGTCAATTCCGACCAGGTGTTGCAGATGCCGATCACCGGGCGGCCATCGAACTGGTCGTCGGGCTGGCCCTGGTTCTTCATCCAGCTGCGGTGGGTGAAGCCGTCCTTGTCGGCGCCGCCGAACCATTCCGCGGAGCGGTACTTCTTGCCTTTGGCCATGATTCCTCTTACTCCCACTAGGCGTTTGCGTTGCTATCCTTTGTAAGGCGAACTCACGCGGCTGGGCAAGCGCCTGTCGTGTCGTGGCGGAGATATGCATGAAGATCACGGCCCTTGAGACCATTCGACTGGGCGAATTTCCCAACCTCATCTGGCTGAGAATCCATACCGACGAGGGCCTGATCGGCCTGGGCGAGAGCTTCTACGGCGCCGCCGCCATCGAGGCCTACCTGCACGAAACCGCGGCGCATCATCTGCTGGGCCAGGACCCGCTCGCTATCGAGGCCTTGGGGCGCAAGCTCTACGGCTATGTCGGCTACACTGGCACCGGCGTCGAGATGCGCGGCAACTCGGCCGTCGACGTGGCGCTCTGGGATCTATTCGGCAAGGTTGCGAACCAGCCCATCTACCAGCTCCTGGGCGGGGCCAGCCGCGACAGCATCCGTGTCTACAACACCTGCGCCGGCTACCAGTACGTGCGCGCGCCGGCTCATGCCATCGGCAACTGGGGCCTGCCCAAGGCCGAGCCCGAGGGGCCCTACGAGGACCTCGTGGCCTTCCTCGAGCGCGCCGACGAGTTGGCCCAGAGTCTCTTGGACCAGGGCATCAGCGGCATGAAGATCTGGCCCTTCGATAGCGCTGCCATGGCGCGGAGCGGCAACGACATCTCGGCCGCCGAGATGAAGGCGGCACTCGGGCCTTTCGAGAAGATCCGCCGGGCGGTCGGCGACAAGATCGACGTCATGGCCGAGATGCACCTTCTCTGGAACCTGCCCACCGCGGTGCGCATCGCCGAGGCGCTCAAGCCCTATGATCCCTACTGGATCGAGGATCCCATCAAGATGGACAGCCTGGGCTCGCTGCAGGAATACAAGCGCCGCACCGGCGTGACCGTGACGGCCAGTGAGACCATCGCCACCCATTTGGGCTACCGCGAGCTTTTGGAACGCCAGTGCGCCGACGTGATCATGCCCGACATCGGCTGGTGCGGCGGCCTCACCGAGGCCAAGAAGATCGCCACTATGGCCGAGGCCTACCACCTACCCGTCGCGCCCCACGACTGCACCGGGCCGGTGCTGCTGGCGGCCTCGGTGCACCTCACCATCAACGCCCCCAACGCGCTGATACAGGAGACCGTGCGGGCTTTCCATTCGGGCTGGTATCGCGATCTGGTGACCGAGGTGCCGCCCATCGAAAAGGGCCACATCCGGGCGCTCACGGGCCCCGGCCTGGGCACCGATCTCTTGCCCGACCTGCCGGATCGTCCCGACGCCATGGTGCGCCGTAGCGAGGCCGAATGAACGACAAGAGCCCCTCCGGCGTCATGCTGGTGACCGGGGCCGGCCGCGGTATCGGTGCCGGCATCGCCCGCATGGCGGGCAGCCGGGGCTACGCCGTCGGCATCAACTACGGCCGCAGTCAAGCCGAGGCCGAGGCCCTGGCTCACGATATCGAGAGGGCCGGCGGCCGCGCCCTGGCGCTCCGGGCCGACGTCGGCGAAGCCGACCAGGTGGCAGCCATGTTCGAAACCTTGGATGCCGAGCTGGGGCCGGTGACGGCTCTGGTCAACAACGCCGGCATCCTGGAGACCCGAGTACCGCTCGACGAAATGGAACCCGAATTCCTGGCCCGCATCTTTGCCGTCAACACCTTCTCCTGCTTCTACTGTGCCGGCCAGGCCATCAAGCGCATGTCGACGGCCCATGGCGGTCCCGGCGGCGCCATAGTCAATATTTCCTCGAAGGCGGCGGTGCTGGGCGGCCTGCCGGGCTGGAGCCACTACGCCGCCTCCAACGGCGCCGTCGACAGCTTCACCATCAGCCTGGCCAAGGAAGTCGGGCCCCAGGGCATCCGCGTCAACGCCATCAGGCCCGGCGTCATTCCCACCGACATCCAAAAGGCCGCCACTGACGTGGATTTCCCCTCCGCCGCCCGCCAGACCACCTCGCTGGGCCGCATGGGAACGGTCGAGGAGGTGGCCGAGGCGGCGCTCTGGCTGCTCTCGCCACAAGCCTCCTATGTCCATGGTATCGTGCTCGACGTTTCCGGTGGGCGCTAAGGAGAATTCAGCGTGACCAAAAACCCCCCGTTCCACGGCATCTACCCGATGATGTACGCCTTCTTCGGTGCCTACGGCGGCCTCGACCGGGCCGCCATGCGGCGTCAGGTGGAATGCTGTCTGGCGGCCGGCGCCCACGGCATCGCCGTGCTCGGACTGGCCACCGAGGTGAGCAAGCTCAGTGATGGGGAGCGGCGCCAGCTCATCGAATGGTGCGCCGAGGACATCGCCGGGCGGGTGCCGCTCTCGGTCACCATCTACGGCAACAAGGCCGAGGAGCAGCTCTCGCTGATCGACGCCGCGGCGGCGGCCGGAGCCGGCTGGGTGGTGCTGCAGCCGCCCCGCGATCTGAGCATGAGCGAGGATGACCTGATCCGCTTCTTCGGCGGCGTCATCGACCAATCGCCGCTGCCCGCCGCCATCCAGAACGCCCCGGAGTACATCGGCATCGGCCTCACCCCGGACGGCATCACGCGGCTTCGGCATGATCATGCCAACTTCGTGCTGCTCAAGGGCGAGGGGCCGGCGCTGTTGATCCGCCGCATCATCGAACAGACCGAGGACCTCGCGGTCTTCAACGGCCGGGCCGGGCTCGAGCTTCCCGACAACTTGCGGGCCGGCTGCGCCGGCGTCATCCCGGCCGCCGAGTGCATCGAAAGCCTGGTGAAGATTTATGAGCTCATGCGTGAGGGCGGTGCGGCCAACGAGGCCGAGGCGGAGCGCCTCTACGCCCAGGTGCTGCCGCTGATCACCTTCACCATGCAGTCCATCGACCAGATGATCTGTTACGGCAAGCGCGCCGCGGCCAGGCGGCTGGGCCTCGAGGTTTACGACCGCGAGCCCTGCCTGGTGCCCACCGAGTTCGGCCTGGCATCCCTGGAACGCTATGCCGCGGACTTCCCACTTTTCGATTAACCTGTTGAAAAATCATGAGAAAACCGAACCCCCTCAAAGCAAAACTGGAAGCCGGCGAGGCCGTGCTGGGGACCTGGGCGATGATTCCCTCGGCCGTTACGGCGGATATTCTCAGCCTTGCCGGCCTCGACTTCATCGTCATCGATTCGGAGCACGGCTCCATCGGTTACGAGACCGCGACGACCATGGCCATGGCATGTGACTGCCACGGCGTGTCGCCGGTGATGCGCGTCGGCGGCGTCGACGAGGCCATGATCCTGCGGGCCCTGGATATCGGCGTTCATTGCGTCCAGGTGCCCAACGTGCATACCGCCGCGGCGGCCGCTGAGGCCGTGACCTGGGCCAAGTACCCGCCGCTGGGCCGGCGCGGCTTCTCTCCCGTCACCCGGGCCGGCGACTACACCTTCGATTTCGCTACCGAGCACACCGGGGTGGCCAACGAAAATACCCTCGTCGCCATCCATATCGAAGGCGAGGAAGCCATTGCCGGCATCGACGAGATCCTGGCCATCGCGGGCCTCGACATCATCTTCGTCGGCGTCTACGACCTCTCCAAGGCGCTGGGCATCCCGGGCCAGGTGACCGACCAGCGCGTGGTCGGCCGGCTGCGGGACCTCAGCACCAAGATCGCCGCCGCCGGCAAGTATCCCGGCACCATTGTCACCCGCGAGGAGCAGATCGCCGAGGTGCTGGGCTACGGCATCAAGTACATCACCTATTCGGTCGACGCCGAGATCCTGGGCGCCGGATACAAGAGTGTGAAAGCCGCCTTCGATGCGGCCACAGACTAGAGGAATCGCCACCATGAAAGTTTTCCAACTGCAGGACGAATGGAGCATCGAACATCTGACACTGGCCGAGCGGCCGGATCCCGAGCCCGGTCCGGGCCAGGTATTGCTGCGGATGCAGGCGGCCTCGCTCAATTACCGCGACAATCTGGTGATGCAGCGCGGCTACGGCTCGATGACCGGCGAGTTGCCGCTGATCCCCATCTCCGACGGCGTCGGCACGGTGCTGGCGGTGGGGGACGGCGTGACGCGGGTGGCGGTGGGCGACCGGGTGTGCCCGACCTTCGTCCAGGTCTGGCTCTCGGGACCGCCCTCGGGGGCCCGGGGCCCGGCGCTGGGCGGCCCGCTTGACGGCGTCATGGCCGAGAAGATGGTGCTCTCGCAGGAAGGCGTGGTGGCGCTACCCGATCACCTCAGCGATGCCGAGGCGGCGACGTTGCCCTGTGCCGCGCTGACCGCCTGGAGCAGCCTGGTCACCCGCGGTGGCATCAAGGCCGGACAGAGCGTGCTGGTCCAGGGCACCGGCGGCGTGGCGCTGTTCGCGCTGCAATTCGCCAAGCTGGCCGGGGCCCGCGTCATGATCATCTCGTCGAGCGACGAAAAGCTCGCGCGCGCCGCCGATCTCGGCGCCGATCTCGGCGTCAACTACCGCACTACGCCGGATTGGTGGAAGCCGGCACTGGAGTTTTCCGGCGGCGCCGGCATCGACCATATCCTCGAGCTCGGCGGCACGGACACCATGTCGCAGTCGACGCGCTGTATCCTGCGCGGCGGCCGCATCAACATCATCGGCGTGCTATCGGGCGACCGGGCCGAGCTCAGGCTGGGCGCCGTGATCTCCAGGAGCGTCCGTTTCGAAGGCATCTCCGTGGGCTCGCGCAACGGCATGGAAGCCATGGTCCGGGCCATCGGCCAGCACGGCATGAAGCCGGTGGTCGACAAGGTCTTCCCCTTCGACGAGCTGCGCCCGGCGCTGGACCACATGGCCAGCGGCGCCCACTTCGGCAAAGTCTGCCTCGAACACTGAGGCGCCGCCAAAGAAGGGGACAGGCACCAAACGGCGCCAAAGTACCTGTCCTCTTCTGCTGAATATTGTGGCGGCCGCCGAAATCCTCAGCTGATCTCAAGTGACGTGCGGACGGCGAATTTCTGGATGGCGTTGAGCAGGAATTGTCTGCTTTCGTCCTGATTTCGTCCGCTTCACATCCAGCAGCAGACCATCCTGGCGGTGCCCCTGAAGGTCCGGACCTGACCCATAGCCGACTTCGGTTTCGCCACACAAACACGATTTGGCGTGCCAACGACTACATTGGAAGGCACCAAAAAAAAGCGAAAACCATCAGACAGTGGTTGTGCGAATTAGCCCACTAGGCGCCAAGGAAGTCCGCGATCAGCGGATTGACCAGATCGGGTCGGAATATGGCGGCCATGTGTCCGCCCTGGGGAATCTCTGTGTGCCGAAGGCCGGGCAAACCATTTAGCAAAACGTCTCTAATTCCCTTGATCGAATGTTTGCTGTCCGCTGCTGTAATCAGGAACATGCGCTCGGCAAGGCCGCGCCATGCCTCGATGGGTGTCGTCTCGTCAAAAAAAAGTGGGCCAGGTGACCTGCCCCCCGAAAACTGGTCCAGCCCGGATGTTAGGATTGAGCTGGCACCTCGCCCGATTTGTCGCGTGCCCTAACCTCAGGCGCTTGGTGGAGGAAGGGCGGCCGTCGCCACGGCATCCGCTGCCACGGTAACCGCCGCAATCTCTACGTTACCGGCCTCAAGCCCGGTAGCTCCGGCCGCCCGGTGCAGACGGTAGCAGTAGCCGCGCACCCGGCGCTCGTCCAGCGGCGTGCCGTCGTCATAAAAGAAGAAGAATGGAATGTCCTTGCGGTAGCGCAACAGGCCTTCGGAAACCAGGCTCGAGTCGCAGCCCCAGCAACTGGCCATGACGACGCCCTCGTAGAGCCCGGTTTCCCAGTTGGTCAGCACACTGCCGATCTCGAAGGGCGGCGGGCCGTAGGTCGCCGGGTCGATCAGTTCCCCGGCCTTGGCGATCGTGGCCACGACGTTGGGTTGCGGCAGCCAGGGATGCATTTCGCCGACTGCTGCGTAATAGCCGGCCCGCAGCTCGGCCTGCTGCAGGACCATGGGCCTCACGCGTTCCGGCGTCGCCGAGCGGCCGAACAGCAGGTGCGGGTGCAGGCGGCCAAGATATTCGAAAAAATCGGCAATCGGCTCGATCACCAGCCTCAGGCCCTGCTCGCTCATGCGCAGGAAGAGGCCGGCGCTGGCCACATCGTTGCCCTTGGTCACGACGTCGCCTGAGACGAAGACAAGGCGGAAATCCTTGGTGCCGGAGAAACGCGCCTCCATTTCGGCATAGCGCCGCGCGGCTTCCTGCAGCAGCTCCCCGATCTCCGCCGCCTTGCGCTGGTATTCGGCCTGAGACGCGGCTTCGTCTTCGAGCCGTCTCTCGAGGATGGCGACGGCTTTGCCGACGCATTGGTCGAACAGGGCGCGGGACTCGCCGGGCCGGCCCTCGACGGGCAGGTGGTAGAGGTAGAGCTGGCGTAACAAATCGACGACTGAAAGGCCGGCCCAGATCAACATCGCCATCGAGGGATCGGAGCCAAATTTTAGGCCGCCGACGCTGACGTTGCTGTCCAAGCTCATACTCTCGATGTTGATCTTGTCCTTGACGTCGAAGACCCCGGCCCGGCACAAGCGGCCGGTGAGCTGCAGCAACTCGGTGCGTTTGAGCGGCGGGTTATCTTCCAGGTAGCTGCGGAACGCGCCCCAGTTGAGCTGATAGGCCATGCACTCCTTGCCCGAACAGTCGGCCTTGCCACGGCGCGTGGTTTCGTCGCTGTAGCTCGGCGCGGCCACCGCGTCGAAGCCATAGGCGCGGTAGATGGCGGCAAAGGCGGGGCCCATTTCGTCGGCCACGTTGACCACCACATAGCGCGAGTCGGGGTCCATCTGGCTGCCCCTCCGGCTCTTGGGATCGACGTAGGATATGGCCCTCGAATTGTCTGGCACCTGGGCCTCGTCATCGCCACGGAACTGGCGCACCGACTGCAAGAAGGCTTGAATGCGGGTC
>MPMF02113312.1_pt1 | contig 13606 bp, 15 predicted proteins | sample 1617271 | NCBI WGS metagenome assembly MPMF02 (sample SAMN05944812, study PRJNA350692) | marine metagenome | biome: marine; feature: ODZ; material: water; isolation source: 120 m water sample prefiltered with 30 um filter, filtered on to 0.2 um... | place: Pacific Ocean | collected 2012-04-09... | reverse complement strand
GTCTTCAGCGTATAGCAGGGGTTTCTGGCCGAAACGGTCACGCGCCAAGATTAGGCAGCCAGCGTCTGCATCCCATAGTGCGAAGGCGAACATGCCGACAAGGCGCGCTAGCACGTCCTCACCCCAATGACGCCATCCGGCTAACAGCACTTCCGTGTCCGAGCGGGTGGTAAAGCTGACGTTGGCTGCTTCAAGCTCCTTGCGCAGCGCGGCGAAATTGTAAATTTCGCCGTTGTAGACTCCGACTAGGCCGTGTGCCGCCATTGGCTGGCCGGCCGCCTCGCTGAGGTCGATGACTGAAAGCCGGGTATGGCCGAAGGCGCAGCGCGCGTCATGCCAGGTGCCGTTGGCGTCGGGCCCGCGCGGTTGGAGCCGGGCGACCGCCGCGTCGAGCTTTGGCGCCATCGCCTCTGCGTCCAGCCCGGTCAACGCGGCGACGCCAGCAATGCCGCACATCAGGCACTAACTCCGTGCAGGGTGTTAAAGCTTGCAACCATGCGTGGCACCGAGAATTCCTGCTCTATGCGGGCGCGGGCGCGTACGCCGAGGGCTGCAGCGTCGTCATCGAGTAGCGCGCGTACCGCAGCGGCCAGCGCAGACGGGTCGCGTGGCGGCACTAGGTGGCCACAATCGCCGACGATGCGCGCCGCATCGCCAACCTCCGTTGCTACCGCAGGCAGGCCGCAGGCCATGCCCTCGGCGATGGTGTTGGAGAAGCCCTCACCGAAGGCTGAGCTCGAGACCACGACGTCGCAGGCGGCGAGTAGGCGTGGCACGTCGTCGCGACGGCCGAGCGTGATCAGGCGCTCGACCTTACCGAGCCTTTGGGTTCCCTCGCCGATGGCCAAAGCCTGGACGCCGTCGAGTCGGTCAAGGGCCTGGATGAAGGTTAGATAATCCTTCATGGGATCTACGCGGGCAACGATAGCAATGAGCGGTGTGTTGGCACCAAGACCGTAATCGTTGCGCACCGCGGCGCGCGCCTCCGCATCGGGCCGAAAGCGCTCGGTGTCGATGCCATTCTCGATGACCGCGAAACGGTCTGGTCGATAGCCCAGCAATACGTGGGCGTGGCGTCCAGCTTCGGAATTAGCGACGATAGTGCTTGGTAGGCGCGACAGCCTGGCGCAGTGGCTCATGACGCGTTTGAGCGCCGGGCGGTAGCGTCCTACATCAAGATCGGAGCAGCGCACGCCCCAGACCAGCCGGGTCGAACGGTAGCGCCCTGCGAATAGCCAGGCGACGGTGGCCAGCAGGTTGGCATGATACATCCAACATTGCAGCACCGCCGGGCGCGTGTGCCGGATCAGCCGCGCCAGTGCCAGCGGTGCCAGTAGCGAGCCGTGGCCGCGGCGCATGCCGAGGTCGAGGGTCCTCACGCCGGCATCGGCCAGGCGCCGGCGGTGGACGCCGCCGGGGATTAAGCTGGTCACCACGAGGGGCATGCCGGTGCGATGGTTGGCCAGCGCCAAGTTGACCAACTGCGCTTCGGCGCCACCCGTGTGCAGGCCGGTGATCACATGCAGTACGCCGTGTCTCAGGTCGGGTAGGGGCATGCGGCTGTCACTGGTTTGCGTCTGTGGCATCATGGCGGTATCTGGAGGCAGGACGGCAACCATATCACGGGATGGTGATAGATTGGGCATAGGTGCTGTGGTGAGGAAGGCGGTGCGTGCCAGCGTGTCGGCGACCTGTGCCTATTATGTGGTCGATGACTGGAGGGTGCGGCAGCAGCTGCGCCGCGGCGATATCGCCACGACCTCGGGTGCCCGCCATTACAAAAGCCCGCTTGCCGACTCGCTGGCCTATATCGAACGCGTGCATGAGGATTATCTCGCCTATGCCGGCCGCGACGCCTTTGCCGGCACTGTGGCCGAGGTCGGTCCCGGTGACAATTTTGGTGTTGCCTTGTTGTTGCTGGCCGGTGGCGCGCACGAGGTGCATGCCATCGACCGTTACCGGAGCCGGCGCGATGCGGCGCACCAGACGGCGATCTATCAGGCTCTGGCCGCCCGCCACGATCTTGGCCATCTCTTCGCCGATGGCTATAAGGAGCAGGCGCTCAGCAGTCTCAGTTATCATACGGGCCGGCCGGCGGAGCGCTTTTTTCGCGAGCACGATGGCTGCTACGATGCCATCCTCTCTCGCGCGGTCATGGAGCATCTTTACGACCCGCTTGGCGCGCTCGACGATATGGCGGCGGCGCTGGCTCCTCGCGGCGTCTTGGTTCACCGCATCGACATGCGCGACCATGGCATGTTCGCCGGTCGCCACCCGCTCACCTTCCTCACCCTCTCCGATCGCCTGCACAGGGCGATGACGTGCGCGTCGGGCCGCCCCAACCGGGTGCTGCTGCCGCAATGGCGCGCATGGCTGGGGCGCTCGGGCCTGGAAGGCTCGTTGCGCATCACGCGGCTCGTCGGCGTCGCCAAAGAGATCGCGCCGGTTGCCTGGGGCGAGATCGATCCAGCTCTGCGCGAGGCTGCCCTCGCCAGCGTTGCCGAGATCCGCCCGAAGCTGACGCCTGCCATCGCTGCGCTCGCCAACGAAGACCTGGCGGTGGCAGGCTGTGTGCTGGTCGCCGCGAAGGCCTAACATTCGCCAAGTATGGCCATTAGGCGGTGGGCGACGGCCGCGCTCTCGTAGGTCTGCGGCAGCAGGCAGCTGCCGTCGCCTGGTCGAGCGGCTGCCATGGCCTTGGCGAAAGCCTCGCCCCAGGTCGCGATGGTCACGGCACCCTCCGGTGCTGCTGCTGCGAGTTCGGCGATGCCGCCGCTTTCCGGTGTAGCGATGACCGGCGTGCCGCAGGCGAGCGCTTCGAGCGCGACATTGGCAAGGCCCTCCCAGCGCGAGGGCAGCAGCAGCGCATCGGCCCCCGCCATCCAGGGCCAGGGCTCGGGCTCATGACCGTGCAGCGTCACGCGAGGCCCCGCCAGCGCCGCCAAGGCTTCCCTCGCGGGTCCGTCACCGAGGATCAGCAGGTGATCGTCGGACTCGTCCTGGCCGAACAGTGCAATCAGGCGATCGAAGCCTTTCTGTCGTGTCAGGCGGCCCGCGGCGACGAAACGCCGGCCTGGCCCCGGCAGGCGCTGAGGCGGTGCGGCGGCTGTGCGCAGGCGTGCCACGTCGACTGGATTGGGCAGGAAATGCAGGCGCTCCTCGGGCACTTGAAAGCGGCTCGCCATTTCGTCCAGGGTCTTGTGGTGCTGGCAGAGCACCGCATCGGCACTCGGGTAGAGTAGGCGGTAGGCGAGTGCCGTCGCGCCTGGCCGCGGCGTCTCCACGAGACTCTGCGACGGCGTATTGGCTTCGCGCACGAGAATGCGGGTGCGGAGCGGCAAGGCCGGGCGCGAGGCCAGCAGTGCCAGGTTGACATAACCCAGGCTCGAGATGACGGCATCGGGGCGTCTTGAGCGCAGGTGGCGAATCAGGGGCAACAGCGCCCGGCGGAGCCGTGGCCGGTCCAGGTTTTGCAGCGGCACATCGGCGGGGCGCTCCGCAGCCAGCGGGCCCTCTGCGGCGAAGGCCACGAACTCCGGGGAGAATCGCGCCCGATCCAGCCCTTCTGCCAATGTCAGAAGAACCCTCTCTGAGCCACCGCTGGCAAAGGAGGGCAGAACGAAGGCGACGCGTATACTGGACACGCTCCTAAGCGGACTCGACCCGCATCACTGTGGAGCCCCAGGAAAGGCCGACGCCGAAGCCGCACAGCAGCACGGTCTTTCCGGCCAGTCCCTCGATGCCGCCGATATCGTCGAGCACGATGGGCAGGGTTGAAGACACCGTGTTCCCGGCATCGGCGATGCAAAGAGGCACTTTCTCCGGCCGCAGTCTCATCTCTTTGATCAGTGAGCGCACCATGTGCGCGCTCGCCTGGTGGAAAACGTACACATCCACATCGTCCCGAGTCAGGTTATTCGCCACCAGGCAACGGTCGACATCGGCGGGCACGCGCTTGATCATAAATTTGAGGATGGCGCGCCCGTTCATGTAGAGCGCGCCCGCGCCGGATACCGGCTGCTCCGGGTTACGGCTACCGCCGCCGCGCACGATGAGGTCGTCGGCACCACTGCCGTCGGAGCCAAAAGTAAACTGGCCGAGCTTGCCGTGGCCCTCGTCGCTGAGCAGCGTGGCTGCAGCGCCGTCGCCGAACAGGGGCACTGTCATGCGGTCGCTCGGGTCCATCACCTTACTGTAGCCGTCGGCGGTGAGTAGCAGGGCATTGCGGAAGCCGTGCGCCATCATCATCGCCCGCGTCACCGAGAGGCCGACGACGTAGCCTGAGCAGCCCTGGTTGATGTCGAAGGCGGCGACGGTTTGCGCCAGACCGAGGCGGTGTTGGACGATATTCGCCGTGGTCGGCAGGCGGTAGTCTGGGTTCTGCGTGCAGAGCACCACGAGCTCGATCTTCTCGCGCGCCTCGGGTGCCGCAGCGAAGAGCCTCTCGGAAGCAGCGACCGCCATGTCCGAGACGGCTTCGTCCGCGGCCGCAATGTGACGGCTGAGCACGCCGATCTTTTTGTCGAGGAACTCGCGCTCGAAACCGAACCGCTCGACCAACTCGGCGTTGCCCAGCGTGGCCTCGGGCAGATAGACGGCGACGCGCGCGAGGCCAGGATCGGGGACGGTGCTGTGCGACACGCAATATTCCTCTCGGAAGGGTGGAAACGCTGACAACTCAATGCTCTAGCCAAACGCGTGCCAAATTGCTAGCCCAGAGGAGGAAGGGAGGTATCAATTCAAAAGCCTTTAATCAAATCCGCATTTGGTGAAAGGCCAAAACAGGGTCACTTTTGTTCCAAATAGCTTTTTACCATGAGGAGGTGGTGGTTTCCGCCGAATGGTGGCACGAAATGTGAGCTGAATGCCTCTGCAACCATCCTCGTTGAAGAACCGCGTTAGCTTTGAAGCGGATGGCGTACCTATAACCCTCGACTTCCAAAAACTCGTAGAGGTTGGGCGGGCTCAGGCGTCCTCGATGCCGTCGCGAGGGATCAGTTCGCCTCGGCTCAGCGTCGTTTTGAGCCGCCTGCCCAGCACGGCGTTGATCTCCAATGCTGCAAACTCGGTGGCCGGGCGTGCGTACATGACGTGTTCCGGCCCCAGCACCGTGCCCACGGCGAGATTCTCGGCGGCGATGAGCCCCTTGCGGATGGCCTCGCGGTTTCCCGCCTCCGAGTGGGTGACCATCTTATCCCGGCGTCCTAGACTGGCGCGGATCCGGAGCGCTTGGGCGACGAAATGAGAGAGATCGTCGGGGTCGAATGACAATTCATGGTCGCGGAACTCGCGGCCTGACTTTCGATCGGTAAAGTGGACCTCGATGACGTCGGCTCCCAGGGCGATGGCGGCGAGGCAGGCGTCCGGTCCGATGACGTGGTTGGAATAGCCGACGGGCACGCTGTAGCGCGCCGCCAGGAAGGGGACGGCAAGGACGTTGGCCTCCTCGATCGGCGTCGGGTAGGCGGAGACGCAATGCATGACCACAAGGCGCTCGGCGATATCGGTGCCGTCGAGTTCATCGGCGAACCACGCCACCGCGGCGTCGATCTCCTCAACCGTGCCTAGACCGGTCGACAGGATGGCTGGTTTGCCGGACCGGGCTGCGGCGCGGATCAGCGGCTCGAACGTAAGGTCGCCGCTGGCGATCTTGATGGCCGGAAAGAGCTCCGTCAGAAGTGGCAGGACGTCCTCGCTGACCGGCGTCGAGAACATGTGGATGCCTAGCGCTTTCGCTTCCGCGGCCAAACGCCGGTGCGCCGCCTCATCGAGACAGAACCGACCGACGCGCTCGAGCCGCGCTGGGTCCGACGCGGAGGCGTAACGCGTCGATGTATACGACTGGAACTTGACGGCATCGGCGCCGGCTTCGGCGGCTAGCCGGATCAGCTCCGACGCGGCCTCGACGTCGCCCTCATGGTTGACGCCGACCTCGGCGATGATAGCGACTTCCCGGTCAAAGTTTTTCCCGAACAACTTCATAGTTTGACTATCCGTCAAATGTTGGCAAAGGGAAAGGGTCGGCCCTCGAAACCGACCATCTTCCGCCGGATGTCGAAGGGACCGACGGCGTCCAGCCGGTTGTCCCCATCGATCGCCGACGGGGCGTGATCGAAGCTCGCAGCGCGAAGGTGGGCGACGACCTCAGCGTTGTAGTCGTCCTTCTGGCCCTCAGGGTAAGAGAACAGGGAACAGGCGCCGAGGTGTTCGCGCACGGCGGCCACGGAAATATCAATCTGCCGCGCCATCTCGTCCGCCGACACCTTGGCCAAAGAGACGTGGTCGACGGTGTGGGCACCGAAATCGACGAGGGGTGAGGTGTTCATCTCGCGGATGTCGTCCCAGGACATGAACGCGTAAAGCGGGTGATCGGGGGCGACGTCGGCGTCGCAGATAGCAGCGACCCGGGCGATAACGTCGTCCTTGACCTCGTTGGGCGCGGCCTTGCACAGCGCCTTGATCTCGGTGAAAGCGGCGATCCTCTCGGCGCTGTCCGACACCGACCAGGTCCGGGTGCCGTCACCCGGCCAGTCCAGGGACAACGACGTCACGCGGGCACCCAGCAGGTTGGCCTCAAGAACGTCGCTCCATATCATCCGCCCGGTGCCGATGAAGCCCGTGGTGAGATAGAACGTCGCCGGGATCCCCAGAGATTCAAGGATCGGCCAAGCCTCGGTGCGGTTGTTGAGGAAGCCGTCGTCGAAGGTAACGGCGACAGCGCCGTCGGGCAATGTCGCCTCGCCCCGATAGGCAGCGGCGATGTCATTCATGCGGACGACGTCGTGGTGCTTGGCGAGATACGCCATCTGGCACTCGAAACGCGCGGCGGAAATGTGCTTTCCGGAACTGTTGCGGCCCTCTAGCGCAAGGTCGTCGCCGCGGACGCCGTGATACAGAAGAACCGTATAGGTTGGGCTTGCGTTGGTCATGCCGCGACGACCCCCTACGGCACAATCCAGGCGAGGATGATCTCCTCGGCGCGAAGCTTCAGCCGTGTTGGCATGGGGCCGAAGTACTGGCTCTCTCCCCGTTGCGGAGTTGCCGTTGCTTCGCCGGCGACGAGGCCGCGAATCAGGTCCAGAAACATGTCAGTGCACAGGACCGCCGTGTGGTAGCGCAGGCTCGACAGGTTGAGGTCGGCGGCGGGTGGCAGGAATCGGGTCTCATAGACGGGGCCGGTATCGAGGTCTGCATCTATGGCGTGTAGCGTCACCGCCATGTCCCCGGGCCGTCCCTCGAGCGCCGCCCAAAGGTTGGTGTCGAGGCCCCGATACCCGGGGATCAGGCCGCCGTGGGCGTTGATCGCGCCCATCGGCGCGATGTTGAACACTCGAGGCAGTAGCTTGCCTGTGCCGTAGACCAGAAGCGCGTCCGGTGCGGCGGCTTGGATAAACGCTAGGCAATCGTCCTCGTTCGCCGAATGCACGGCGTGGGTCGGAAAACCCTCGGGAAGAGCATCGTCGTCGTCGGGGAAGAAATGCTTCTCCTCGAAGGTAGCCTGCCGCTGCGCGAGCGTGGCCGACTGGCGGTAGGGATTGAGCGCGAAGGCCTTCCATAAGTTGGGCAGGCTTTCGAGGATATGGCGGCGCGCCTTGCGCCGCCACGGATAGTCTTTGGTTTCGATGATGTTGAGCACGATCTCGGCGCCGTCCGGCAACTCAGCCGCGAGCCGGCGCAGAAAATACCGATGGTGCGACGTGTCGGTGGTCAGGACGGCGAAGCGCATGTTCAGGCACGCTCGAGAAAGTTGCCGAAGATGGTCAGGCCATCGGGCCGACTTTTCTCGGGGTGGAACCGGGTGGCGTGGATATTGGCCTTGCTGATAGCGGTGACGAAGCGCGTCCCGTACTCGCCCTCGCCGACCACTATGGTGGCGAGGGGCTCGACCAGCCCGTGTTTACGTAAACTTGGCCACTCTGTCGCTGAAGGCGCCCGCGCCGGAGAAATAGCCTGCAACGATATCCCGGTTGACATTTCCCAAGTAATCTTCAAATCGGAGCCAATCGAAGATCAATTCCACCATTGTTGGAAGAAATTTTCCCATTAGGTCATTCGACGGTCTCATTTTGACAATTTGATAAAGCCCATATGCTCATTTGACAAGTTTTGTAGTTATCGGAAGGCGCCTCGCCTGGTTTTTCATTTTGTAGTCGGTTGTCCCGGCATACCCTGGAGCGGGTCTTCGTCGTAGGTCATCGATCAGGCCAAGATTTTCGGGAACAGTTCCCTCGGCACCGCGACCTCGGCTAATTTGAACGTGGCGTACCGGCCATGGCTGACCACTTTCGTACCGATCTTCACCAGCTTCTCCCGTAGCGTGGTTAGCGATAGGTGTTCCGCCTCCTTCGGCAAGACTACCGTCCGCATGAAGTTGGCAAGATTGTAGGACAGGGCATCTCCCATGCTACGGTCAGCGGCACGCTGGCGGCGCCCAGAATCAGCGCCACACTGGCCGACAGATCCCTGCGATTGGGGCTACATCACCATACACATTTCTGTCGTGGGCATAGCCTTGCCGGCACAGACTGGTGCTCGGCGCCGGCCCTCGGCAAAGCTTTCTCGGGGGTGCGTGAACCTGCTGTTCATTTTTTGAACAAAAGCGTTGATTATAGCGTTCATAACATGAACACTGGAGCCGACTCGGGTCTAGATATCGGGGCTGGCCGGGCGGCCGCAACGTCACCCGGAATGGCGGTAGCGTGCTTGGCTGGTGCTACCGGAGCGGCGTGGCCAAAAGAGCCTGCTCAGGGTCACATACGCATCGTGGGGTTATGGTCTTGAAGGGGAGCACACGTGCGCCGATGGTTGGGGAAGACCCAGAGCGGTGAGTAGCGCGCTTGCCAGCATCGGCCTGCGGGCGCGCTCCGAGATGCGCCTTTTCTTGGTTGTGCTGGCGCGCAAGTTCAAGGCGCGCTACAGCAGCGTCATCCACCTTTATGTCGACAATGCGCAGAAAACTGTCTATTGCCGTGGCCTCGGCGATGCGCTCAAAGCTGTGTTTACCGGGCGCCGCCACAACCCGGCTGCCGATTGTGCCGATGGAGAGCGCTTCCTGCGCGCGGTAATCTCGCGCTCGTTCGACTTGCGCGGCTACGACCTTGAGCGTGTGGTCAACCTTAGGGCCCAATCGGTGCAAGAAGCGCCGGACGCGCTTGAGTGCTCCCTGCACCATGGCGCCGCGGCCGACTGGCCCGTCACGGTGGAGGTCTGAGCCATGGTGATCTGGATCACCGGGTTGTCGGGTGCCGGCAAGACGATGATTAGCGAGGCACTATGCGCCCTGGTCAAGCCACGCCTGCCCGAGCTGGTGCTGGTTGACGGCGATGTCGTGCGTGACCTGTTCGGCGGCAGCCTTGGCTACGAGGAAGCCGACCGTGTCATCCAGATTGGGCGCCTGCAACGCCTGGCGTGCTTTCTCAACCAACAAGGTCAACTGCCGGTGGTTGCAGCGCTCTACAGTCACCCTGACCTGCTGGCCTGGAACCGCGAGCATTTGCCCGGCTATTTCGAGGTTCTGATCGACGCTCCGATACAGTTGGTGGCATCGCGCGACCCCAAGGGGCTGTACCGCAAGGCGGCGGCTGTAGAGCAACCCAAAGTGGTCGGCCTCGACATTCCCTGGCACCGACCCACTGCGCCGGATCTGGTGATCGACCCTGACGACGGCGCCACGCCCGAGCAGGCGGCAGGCCGCATCGCGCGCGCCGTACCGCGGCTCGCCGGCGCCCTAGAGGTGTCCTGAGCCATGGGCGAGCTGGCCCTCGATCGTGATCAGTATCTCGAGCTCGAGAAGCTCGCGCTGGGCGCGTTCCGGCCGCTCTCGGGGTTCATGAGCGGGGACGAGCTGCACGGCGTCGTCGAAGGCATGCGCCTGCCCTGCGGCGCGCTTTTCCCGCTGCCTGTCGTGCTCGACGTGAGCGAGGATGAGGCGCGGCGGCTGCGCGGGCGGCCGTCGGTGGCCCTGACCCATGGCGGTGAGGCGGTCGGCACTCTACACCCTTCCGATGTCTATCGCTGCGACAAGCCGGCCGTCTGCCGCGCCGTCTTCGGTACCGACGACGCGGCCCACCCTGGCGTTGCCAACTTTCTTGCCGGCGGCGACTGGTTCCTCGGTGGCGCCGTCGAGTTGGCTTGTCGCGCGACGTTCGATGTCTCGGCACATGAATTGACTCCGGCGGAAGCTCGCGCGACGTTCGCCGAACGCGGCTGGCGCACGGTGGTTGGCTTCCAGACCCGCAACGTGCCCCACCGAGCGCACGAATACTTATTACGCGTAGCGCTGGAGATTGCCGACGGGCTGTTCGTGCAGCCGTTACTCGGGCGCAGAAAGGCCGGTGACTATACACCCGAAGCTATCATTGCCGGTTACAATGCTCTGATAGGAGAGTATATGCATGGCAACCGATTGGTGCTGGGTGTGCTGACCACAGCGATGCGCTATGCTGGGCCGCGGGAGGCGATCTTTCATGCCATCGTGCGGCGTAATTACGGATGCACGCACTTCATCGTTGGCCGCGACCATGCCGGGGTCGGCGATTACTACGGAAAGTATCAGGCGCATGCGCTGGTCGAGACCGTGGCCGACGAGCTTGGTATCGAGATTCTGTGCCTCTGCGGCCCCTTCCATTGCCGCCATTGCGACGGCATCGTGACCGAGAAGACCTGTCCCCACGTGGATACGGATCCGAACGCAGTGACGGAGATCAGTGGCACAAACATGCGCGCCATGCTGGTAGGCGGGCGCGAACCTGATCCGCATCTGATGCGCCCGGAAGTGATCGCGGCGCTGCGCGATGTTCCACTGTTCATCGAAGAGGACGGCCCATGAGTCGAACCAAAATTGTTGCTACCATCGGTCCAGCAACTAATAGCGCAGACGCGCTTCTGTCGCTGTCGCGGGCAGGCATGAGCGTGGCGCGGCTCAACGGCTCCCATGCTGATCTTGACTGGCATGCAGAGACCATCCGGTTAATCCGGAAGACGCTGCCGGAGACGCCGATTCTGCTCGACATACCGGGACGCAAGATCCGCACGGTACAGCTAGCCCACGAGCCGAGTTTCGCTGCCGGCGAGACCATCGTGCTGACCACAGACACCGGTTATGACGGTAGTGAGAAGGTGCCGGTCAACTACGCCTATCTGCATGAAGACATATCGCCCGGCACGACCGTGCTCGCCGACGACGGCACTTTGAGCTTCACGGTCGACGCCGTCGACGGCCAGGATATCCATTGCCGTGCTGAGGCGGCAGGAACGCTAAAGAGTCGCAAGGGTATCAACGTTCCCAGTGTCGCCTTACGCACCGCGCTGGTCACCGATCGCGACTGCAAGATGATGGCTTTCGTGCGCGCCCACGGGGTCGATTTTGTCGGTATCAGCTTCGTCGAATCAGCGGCGCATGTGGAGGCCGTGCGCGAGCTTGCCGGCGGCGACTGGCCGCGCATCGTCTCTAAGATCGAGAACCAGGGCGGTATCGATAATCTGGACGAGGTGATCGCGGCCAGCGATGCGGTGATGATTGATCGCGGCGATCTATCGGTGGAGACCGGACTGGAGACGGTCGGCATCTTTCAGAAGCGGATTCTTGAGTCGGGGACCAGTCACGCCAAGCCGGTTATCGTCGCCACTGAGATGCTGCATACCATGATCGGCAACCCCTTCCCCACCAAGGCGGAGGTCAGCGATATCTCCAATGCCGTGCTCGACGGCGCTGCTGCGACCATGTTGTCGGGTGAGACGGCGGTCGGCGCACACGCCACCGAGGCGGTTGGCGTAATGCGGCGCGTGGCGGATGCGGCGGAGACCCATTTACACGGGCCGGACGGCTGTGCTCCAAGCAAGCGCGGCGACGTGCCCCATGCCATGAGTGAGGCCGTACTGCTGCTGTCGCGCTCGCTACCGGTGACCAAGATAGTCACTGTCACCATCTCGGGCTTTGCCGCGCGAAGTATCGCAGCGCGCCGGCCCGGCCAGCCTATTCTGGCGGTCAGCAACGATGCTATGGCGGCTCGCAGCTTCAACCTGTTGCCCGGCACCAGCGGCATCCATGTCGATATTCCCTTTACCCGCACCAGCACAGACCACATTCCGTCCTGCTTGGCTGCGCTTTGGCAGCGTGGGCTGATCGATGACAGCGATTTTATTCTCGTGACAGCGGTGGCCTATCCCGATTCCGGCAATAGGATGAACATGCTGGAGACCCACGCGGTGGCCGATCTTTCCCGCTCGCTGGGCTGGCAGGCGCCGTGAGCGATGACGCTTGACGATTGGCGCCGACTCAGTCGGTCTTCGGCCATAGCGAGGGATTGACCACCGCGCGCGGAAGATTTGCGGCGAGTTGCCACGCCTCGGAGATTACGGTTTCTTCCAATGTCAGTGTAGCGGCGAGCGCAGCGTCATTGATATGTATGGGCAACTCAGCGCCGATTACCATGGAGGTGACCTCGGGCCGGGCAAGCACCATAGCCAGGGCGAGGGCGCTCGGGGTTAAACCGGCCGCACGAGCGTGGTCGCGGAAGCGACGCAATGGTGTACGGGCGACATGCAGATGGCTTGGCAGCGACTCCGGCGTCATGACCAGGACACCCTGCAGCAGGGGACTGCGTGCGAAGATCGATATGCCCCGGCTGGCGGCCTTCGCAAGAACGCCGGTTTCAATGAAACGATTGTCGAATGCATTGAGTGGGAATTGTAGCAGGGAGAGACCTGGGACCGCCATCAGCGAGATGGCATGTTCCGGCTCGTAGACCGACGCACCGAAGCTACCGATACGCCCCTGAGCTTGTAAGTCTTGCAAGGTATCGGCAATTGTTCGCTGCGACAAGGCACGTGCGTCATGGGCCAACAAACCATCGACACAGTTGACTCCAAGCACCGCAAATGACTCATCCAGACTGTTGCGGAGCGCTGCCGCCGTGTGGACCGGACGAAATTTTGTGATGAGTCTTGGCGTGTGTCCCGTTTGCGCAATCCAGGTGCCAATGCGCCGCTCGGACTGGCCATAGAGGCGGGCCGTATCGAACGATGTGAGCTCGTTTTCCCAGGCACAATCCAGCAGTGTTGTGGATGCGGCCTCGCTGAGCTGTCCGGTCGTGTTGGCGATCCCGTAAGCGGCGCCCAGCTGCGCGGTGCCAAGCATGAGACGCGCGAAGCCGAGCCGTGTGGACGCGCTCATGGCACCTCTTCCGGGGCAGGTTTTCCGGCCCCTAAAGTGCCCGTAAAACCCTTGCCACTATGGTGGAGTGTTAGCGCTTGACCAATGTTCATTTCGTGAACATACTGGCCTCGCAAGCACAGAATCTCAAGGCTTTTCCGCTTGCTGACCCGGTATGACACTGGGTTTAACCGGGTGTGTGGTTTCACCCGGAATGGCGGTAGCGTGGCTGACATAGGTCTGTGGTCACCGAATAACGAGGAGATATGTTGATCATGTCTTTTTGCGGACACCGACTTCCGATCTGGCAACCCTGTGACTCGGTGTAACCACGCCTTTTTTGAGCGTTCCGATTGAGCAAAATAGCCAATAACGTTTTTAAGCTCGGCTTTCGCCGCCGCAGCGCAATTATGGTGCTTGCCCTAAATCTTCTGAGCACGGTCTTTGAAGGCT
>MPMF02297227.1_pt1 | contig 13623 bp, 8 predicted proteins | sample 1617271 | NCBI WGS metagenome assembly MPMF02 (sample SAMN05944812, study PRJNA350692) | marine metagenome | biome: marine; feature: ODZ; material: water; isolation source: 120 m water sample prefiltered with 30 um filter, filtered on to 0.2 um... | place: Pacific Ocean | collected 2012-04-09... | reverse complement strand
ATTGGTCCGCCTGGGAAGCAGAATACAACGGACATCGAGGACAGCCACCGATTCATCCACGCTACATTGCTGGAGCCATCCTGTATGGGGTGTACCGCGGCATCCGCAGCAGTCGCAAGTTGGAGGAAGCTTGCCGCTACCGCTTTGATTTCGTCTGGCTGGTGGAAGGTCGCCACATCGACCACACGACGTTCGCCACTTTTCGCACCAAGTTCCGCCAACCGTTGAAGGACCTCTTCCGACAGATCGGCCGCATCGCTATGACTTTGGGATTGATTCGCTTGGGAGAAGTGGGCTTTGACGGCACGCGTGTGAAGGCCAGCAACAGTCGTTTCAAGACGCTCACCGCCAAAACATTGGAAGAGAAACTGCACCGGTTGGATGAAGTGTTCGAGCAGATGATGGCCGAGTTACAAGCCAACGACGCCCAACAAGAAGGGCCTGATTCGCCGACCTACTTGCCTCCGTCGGTCGTCGATGTGCAGCAACGCCGTCAGCAACTTCAAGCCGCACTCGATCAGACCCTGGCGACCGATGAAGTGCGTCGCCTTCGGGGAGTCAACCCTCAGAAGAATCCGACTCAGGTGCCAATCACGGACCCGGATTCCAAGGTCATGCCCAACAAAGAAGGTGGTTACGCACCCAACTACACACCGGTAGTCACTACCGACAGTGAGTCCGGTTTCATCGTCGACTGTGACGTCCTTTCCGAAGTCAACGAAAGCGAGGCCGCGGCACAATCGGTGGACCGCATCGAAGAGACGTTCGGCCAGAAGCCGGAAAAGTTCCTCACCGATGCCGGCAACAACAGCGGCCATGTCATGCAGGAAATGGAAGAACGAGAGGTGGAGTTCTACGCTCCGGTGGAGTCGAACCAGCCCCCAGAAGGCAGTCCCGCCAAACGGGATGATCTGACGCAAGCCGTCCCCACCTCAGAACACTCCCGACTGAAGCGAAATTCTCAAGGGCAATTGGATAAGTCGTGTTTCGTGTACATGCCCGAGGAGGATCAATATTATTGCCCGCAAGGCCACGCCATGCCCTTGGAGAAGAGCAAGCCGTGTCAGCGTCGTGGAGTCAACGTGAAGTTGCGTGTGTATCGTTGTGGAGACTGTGCCAGTTGCCCGTTGGCAGCCAACTGCGTTTCTTCACGAAGCAAAGGCGGTCGCACGATCACGCGTGACGAGTACGAACCGGTGCGAGAACGAACGGCGGCTCGGATGGCCCGTCCGCAAGCCCGCCAGATTTACCGCCACCGGCCACATCTTGCGGAGACGCCTTTTGCGATTTTGAAGGCGGTGATGGGAATTCGTCAGTTCCTGTTGCGAGGTTTGGAGAAGGTGAAAACGGAATGGCTGTGGGCAGCGACCGCGTTTAATTTGGAAAAACTCGTGCGTGCGATGGCGATGCTGCGCGCTCAGGCAACTCAATTGGCATCGTAAACGAGAGTCTAGTGAACCGAGCGAAACTAGTGCATCAGATGTCTCAACAAGCACTCGGAAGCTCTCTGAAATATCGGCCATCTACGGCGTCGATTCCTCTGAAGGGAGCACGAACATCACTTATCGATGCGATCAATAACACCTTAAAACCGTGACAGCAATGCATAACTTCAACGGACCCCAAGCGGGAGAGGTGCGAGTTACCGTCGTCGGCCCCTTTTAGGGGCCTTCCTCATACTACCGGCTCTGCCGGTAGTCAGTGATTTCAGTGGCGTGGCCGGAACGCTCAGGAGTATATTAGTCAGACCGGTTTCGATTGGAAACCGATTGCCCAACCGTACCAAGGAGCTGACATGCGCGGAACTTCAAGTTTTCTGTTTGTCATCTATGCTGTGCTGATCTCAGTTTTGGGCATCTCAGGACTGGACACCATCACGCAGGTTTCCGCCACCGAGCCGGTTTTTCGCCTGCACGCGCTCAATGTCGACTCGACGTATCCTGCCTGCGCCGCGCTGGACGTTAACCACGACGGCAGACTGGATGTCTTTTCCGGTGGATGGTGGTACGAGGCCCCGTCTTGGAAGCGTCATCGAGTTCGTGATGTGCAAACGATTCGCGGGCGCTTTGACGACTATTCGAATCTATCGATGGACGTCAACGGCGATGGCTGGTTGGACATCGTCAGCGCGAACTACCGTAGCCAGTCGTTGTACTGGGTCGAACATCCAGGCCAGGACCTTGGAACATGGACCAAGCATGTGATCGCCGAGCCGGGGGCGATGGAAACCGGGCGACTGGTCGATATTGATGGCGATGGTCAAATGGACGTCTTACCCAACGGATTGAAATTCGCCGCTTGGTGGGAAGTGCGTCGCACGACCAATGCAAAACCTGAATGGGTTCGTCACGATCTGCCGGGCGAGATTGCGGGCCATGGAATTGGCACCGGGGACATCAATGGCGATGGTCGTCGTGATTTGGTTGGCCCGCGCGGATGGCTGGAAGCGCCCGTTGACCGGCGGCGTGAGCGTTGGATCTGGCATCCTGATTTTGCCCTCGATCGCGACTGCGGCCTTCCAATCTTTGTGCACGATGTCGATGCGGACGGTGACGCGGACCTGATCTGGGGACGCGGCCATCGGATCGGTCTGTACTGGATGGAACAGCAAGTTGGCACCAATGGTACCGTGGTGTGGCAGCGCCATGCGATCGACACCAGTTGGTCACAGCCACACAGCCTGTTGCTCGCGGACATCGATCATGATGGTCACGTCGACCTGGTTGCCGGCAAGCGTTACATGGGGCACGATGGCAAGGACCCCGGGGAATACGATCCCCTGGTCGCGTACTGGTACAGGTTTGATCGAGCGACCCACACGTGGAAACGCGGAACGATTTCCCCGGGCGGTCCAGCGGGGTTTGGACTGGACCCCAAAGCCATCGATCTGGACAGGGACGGCGACGTCGACGTTATCGCGCCAGGGCGCAGCGGTTTGTACTGGTTCGAAAACCTGTTGGTCAGTTCGTCCGCCCCGACCAACACGGCAGGCAACGATGCAGACAACCACCCTGTGGGGCGCGACATTCCGCCGCGCTACGAGGATCACGCAGACGTCTCGGTCTATTTGGACAAGGCGGGCAAACCCCGTGCAATCGAATCGCCTGCCGACTTGGCCGTCCGTCGCGCCCATATCTTGCTGGGCGTTCAGCAGGCGATGGGCCCACTGCCCTCTAGTGACCGGCGCGTGCCACTGCGCATCGAGCTGGTCGAGGAGACAGCGACCGAAAAGTACGTGCGACGGAAGATCACGTTCGCTGCCGAGCCTGGTGATCGTGTGCCGGCCTACATTTTGATCCCCAAAACACTGCTGGCCCCCTCCCCTGCTATGCTCTGCTTACATCAGACCACGCGTCCAGGCAAGGACGAACCCGCCGGCCTGAGCGGTCGTCCCACGTTGCACTACGCGCACGAGTTAGCGGAGCTTGGATTCGTTTGCATCGTGCCCGACTATCCCTCGTTCGGCGAATACCCATACGATTTTCAAAAACAAGGCAGGCATTATGCCAGCGGTTCGATGAAAGCGATTTGGAACAACCACCGCGCCATAGACGTACTGGAGACCCTGCCTGAAGTCGACCACGACAAGATCGGCTGCATCGGCCATTCGCTCGGTGGCCATAACTCGCTGTTCACTGCGGTGTTCGACCAGCGGATTCGTGCCGTCGTGACCAGCTGTGGGTTCACGCCATTCCACGATTACTACGGCGGCAAGATCGCCGGTTGGACGAGCGATCGTTACATGCCGCGACTCCGCGACGTGTACGGCAATGATCCGGATCGCGTGCCGTTCGATTTCTACGAAGTCCTAACGGCCATCGCCCCGCGCGCCGTGTTCATCAACGCACCAATTCACGACAGCAATTTTGACGTTGCCGGCGTCAAAAAGGCGGTCGCCGCGGTTGGTCCAGTTTACAAATTGCGGCAGGCCAACGACCGGCTTACCGTGCGCTATCCCGACAGCGCTCACGATTTCCCCGACGCAGTGCGCCGCGAGGCATACCGCTGGCTGCAAAAGCAGCTCGGCAAATAGCGAGTATAATCCTCTACAATCGTATTCGTTGGGTGACGATCAAGCCAATCGGTTCGCAACGCGCGAGGTCTATCGGAAGCCGTGGGAGTTGCCGGCCATTTCACAGTTGTAGCAATGCCAGGCCAGCTGCCTCCCGTTGCCCCTTTCCGGTCCGTTGATTAGTCTCAAAGATGGCTCAGAACCAGTCGATCCAGTGGTGGGCTGGACGAGATGTTTACGATTGACAAGAATCTTACGGGACGACCGCGTGGCACTGATCGAAGTTCGGGACTTGTGGAAGATCTACGATCTGGGCGAGGTGCAGGTCGAGGCACTGCGCGGCACCAACCTCAATATCGAAGAAGGTGAATACCTGGCGCTGATCGGCCAGTCAGGATCGGGCAAGTCGACGCTGATGAACACCTTGGGGTGCCTGGACCGACCAACGCGAGGAAGTTATCGTCTGGCGGGAGAGGAGGTCGTTACGATGACGCGGGACCAGCGGGCCGCGATTCGCAATGACCATATTGGCTTCGTCTTCCAGAATTTCAATCTCTTGGCGCGTACGTCAGCCCTCGAAAACGTTGAACTGCCATTGCTGTACGGCAGTGGCATCTCAGGCCGCCAGCGGCAGCGCCGTGCAGTTGAAAAACTTGAACTGGTCGGGCTAGGCGATCGAATGGACCATCATCCGGGACAACTTTCCGGCGGACAGCAACAGCGCGTGGCAATTGCCCGCTCGCTCGTCAACAATCCTTCCATGTTGATGGCGGACGAACCCACTGGCAATCTCGACACGCGGACCGGGCGAGAAGTGATCGAGTTGTTCCAAAAGCTCAATGAGGAGAACGGCATAACCGTTATTCTCGTTACGCACGACCAGGCCGTGGCTCGCAACGCCCACAGGACGGTGGTTCTCCGCGATGGGGAAATCGTGACGGACACACCCGACTTCCGCGTGGCGTTACAGGCGTTACATTCGGAAGATGGCGAACAATCGGAAAATGAGCAACAATCGGAACAAGATGACGAGCCGGCAGATGACGAACAGCCCGCATCCTGATTCTAACCGTCGCCACAGTTTGAATTGAATCGAGCTGATCGACCGGTCGATCTGTCATTATCATGGGAAGTGGCAGAATCCGTAGGTCGATGTGCGCGATGGTAGCGGTTGTTGTCACTGCTGCCATGGTACAGCCTGCGCAGGCGCAAAAGTCGTTCCCTTTTATCTTTCCTGAAGAGCGGTCGGTTCAGGTGCGTGATCCGTCCGAACTTGCGCACGTGCCGATTCCTAAAACGCCGCCGCCCCCCACAGTGACGTCGATAGACAAGCTGCCTCCGCGCAACCTCTCATTGGACGAAGCGATTCGTACAGCCCTGGCCAATGCAGAAGTCGTCCGCATTTTTACAGGTTTGTCAGCCGCTTCGAGTGGTCAGACGATCTACGATACGGCGATCGTCAACAACGGCATCGACGAAGCGCACGCGCGATTCGACCCCATCTTTCAAGCCCAAAACAGCTTCAATCGCAATGAGACTCCGGCGTTCGATTCGGGACTCGGTGTGATCGAAGGTATTCGCTCGGACAATTACAACCTGGATGCGGGGGTTACCAAGACGACAGTCACCGGCGCCACACTCAACATGGGTGTTAACACGACGCCTACGACACTCCGCCCAGGATTCTTCTTCCTCAACCCCCAGACGCGATCGTCAGCCGAACTCAGTTTGACCCAGCCTTTGTTGCAGGGTGGCGGTTGGCGCGTCAACATGGCGCCGATCGTGCTAGCGCGGATCGACACCGAGCGGTCGTACTTTCAACTGAAGGATTCGCTGCAAGAGTTGATACGTGGCACGATCGACGCGTATTGGGGCCTGGTCTTTGCACGAACCGATCTCTGGGCTCGCGAACAACAGCTCGAACAAGTGGAGTTTGCCTTCCAACAGAACGAAGCACGTATGCGTCTCGAACTCGCTGACATCGGCGACGTGTCTTTGACGAAGGTTGCGCTGGCAGACTTTCGTGCCGCGTTGATTGCGGCCCGCTCGAACCTGCTGCAGCGTGAGGCTGGATTTCGCAACCTGTTGGGGTTTCCGCCATACGACACGCACCAGTTGGTTCCCACATCGCCGCCAACGCGCAATCGGCTGGAGATGGACTGGGAGTCATTGCTGGTGATGGCCGAACAATACCGACCTGATTTGATCGAGCTGAAACTTGTCCTGGAAGCCGATCAGCAGCGGTTGCTCCAGTCACGCAATCAGGTGCGGCCGAACTTGGATGCCGTGGCGCTCTATCGCTGGAACGGTCTGGAAGGCGAGATGCCGGCTGTTTCCTCGCGCTCTGGTCAATTCACTGATTGGACCTTGGCAATCAACTTTTCAGTTCCCCTGGGTCTGCGTCGCGAACGGGCGTTACTGAGACGGCAGGAGTTGTTCATTTCGCGCGACCGGGCAAACCTCGAACAAGGTCTGCACGCCGCATCTCATGCCATCGCAGCGAACTTACGGAATCTCGCGCAGTTCTACGAACAGTATCAGGCATTTCAGGAGACACGTGCCGCGTCCACCACAAATCTGGAAGTTCAGATGGCAGAATATCAAGCCGGCCGTGTTGACTTCTTGAATGTCTTCCAAGCGATAACATCCTGGGGCAATGCCGTTAGCAATGAGGCATCTTCGCTGATGCAATACAATATCGAACTTGCAAATCTGGAGCGCCAAACAGGGACAATTCTGGAATCCCATGGCGTGCGAATGGCCGAAGAACGATTTGGTTCGATTGGACCGCTGGGTCGTTGGCACGCTGACCGCTGCTACCCAGCGCGACTGCCACCGACGCTCAATGACGACCGTTACCCAGATGGCGAGGGCCCATCCGAAGAGACTTTTGACTTGAAGCGTCCAGGGAATCTCAACCGCAGGCTACGCGACCGGATGCGCGAGCTAATTCCGCCACCGCCGGTGCTTCAAGCCCCACCGTTGCCGCCACTTCCAGAGTAGGGTGCGAAAACAGAAGTCTCACGCAAAGGCGCAAAGAGACCTGCTTAGCGCGATCCCCTTCCCTTTGCGTGATCAATGACGCGTCGGTGACGGAATCCGCAGATTGCTATTCGTACCGTAGCGCTTCGATGGGGTCGAGCCGGCTGGCGCGGCGTGCGGGGTAGTAGCCGAAGAAGATTCCCACGGCGGCGGAAAATAGGATCGCGGCGAAAGCAGCGGGGAACGATACGATGATCGGCCACTTTGTCCCTGTCGTGACGGAGTTGATCAGGACGGTGAGCCCTGTCGACGCGCCGATTCCTAAGGCAAATCCAATCACCCCGCCGATGCAAGAGAGCAAAACCGCCTCCACCAGAAATTGGCGTAAGATGTCTCGACCTCGAGCACCGACTGCCATGCGAATCCCAATTTCACGAGTTCGTTCGGTGACTGAGACCAGCATGATGTTCATGATGCCTACGCCGCCGACCAACAGCGAAATGCCGGCAATCGATGCCAACATCAGCGTCATCGTGCCGGTGATGACTCCCAGGATATCGGCAATTTCGGTGGTGTTTTGCACCATGAAATCAGGTGCCTCCCCTGGGGGAATGCGGTGCCGTTCGAACAACAGTTGATTGATCTGATGCTCTGCTTCAACCATCTGTTTGACCGATCGGGCAGATGCAAATATCGCGTGGACGTCGTTGAACTCGGAACCAGTCAGGCGCTTTCGCACCGTCGTGTATGGCAGCAGGATAATGTCGTCTTGATCTTCACCCACCATGTTGGCACCTTTTTCACCCAAAACGCCAACCACGCGGAACGGGATGTTGCGGATGCGAATCGTCTCGCCCAAGGGGTTTTGGGTTTGGAAGAGCTTAACGAGCACGGTGTGGCCAATGACGCAGACCTTGGCGGACGACGTGATGTCGCGGTTGGTGAAGAACCCACCGTGACGGAGTTCCCAATTGCGCACCTGCAGGTAGTTGGGATCGACTCCGTGCATCTCCTTGGGACTCCAATTCGAGTTTCCAAAGATGGCCTGGCCACCCGTTCCAACCAAGGGGGAGGCTGCGAGCACTGCGGGACATTCTTCGCCAATGGCGACGGCGTCTTCGGCGGTCAAGGTGGTGATCCGTCCCTGTCTCACGCCGCCGCGCTGCTGTGCGCCAGGGAAGATCAGAATGACATTGGTCCCCAACATTTCGAATTGGCCCTGGACCAAGCCGTTGGCGCTTTGGCCGATGGACACCATCGTGGTGACTGCGGCAATGCCAATTACGACGCCTAAGACCGTGAGGCTCGCGCGCATCTTGTTCTTGCGCAATGCTCGCAGCGCCACCCGAATTGTCAGCAGGAGATTCATGCGTCTTCTCGGACCGTCGTCAATCGGCCGCGGCGATCATCAAGATCCCCAGCCCTTCTTGGGAGTGATGCCCGCGACCAGTTTCATGCCGACTGTAACGTCGCCGGAAACAAGTTCCGTGAACTTGCTGTCGCTCAGCCCCGTGACCACCGCCACCGCCTTCAACTTGGCACCCATGGCAACCCAGACGTGGCGCCGGTTTCTGGACCTTCGAGCCTCCGCCTTTTCTTCCGCCGATAACATGATGTCAGGTTCGTCGTCCTGGTCTTTCTTGTCCCATTCGGTGCCTTCCAGCAGTTCTTGGTCTTCCTTGCGGACATGTTTCTTCTGCGGATAGAAACGTAGGGCCGAATTCGGAATCTTGACAACGTCCAGCCGCTCTTCCACGCGAAATGAGATGCTGGCCGTCATGCCGGGCAACAACTTGAGATCGGGATTTGCGGCCGCCACGATCACTGGGTAGGTGACGACGTTTTGGGTTTCCGTTGAACTGAAACGAACCTCCTCGATCTCCCCTTCGAACAGATCGTCGGGGTAAGCGTCCACCGTAAAATGAACCGGTCGGCCGTTCTTTTGAGCCACTCGGATCAGGCCAATGTCCGCTTCGTCGACGGAGGCATAGACGTGCATTTTTTCTCGCATGCCGGGGGCGACGACAAACAGTTCAGGCGTTTGGAAACCGGCTTGCAAAGTCTGGCCGGGATGGATTTTGCGCTCGATGATAATCCCGTCGATGGGCGACTTGATCGTCGTGTAACCGACGTTGGTTATGGCGTTGTCGAGTGCCGCCTGGGCTTGCTGGACCGAGGCATTGGAGATCTCCAGCTGAGCTTCGAGCGACAGTGTCGTGAATTTGAACTGATCGAGCTCGGTTTGGGAAATGTAGTCTTCATTTTCTTCGCTCAACTCGCAGGCTCGCGCTTCGTTGTTTCGCGCCTGCTGTAGCAGCGCTTCAATGCGTTTCACTTCGCCAAGCGTGGTGGCGTGAGACGCGATCGCGCGTTTTTTGTCGGCTTCCGGAAGTCGTGGGTCGATTTCGGCAAGCACGTCTCCCTCTTTGACTTCCTGATTGAACTCGCCCAGCACTTCGTCCAGCGGGCCGGAGACAAACGAACCGACCTGAACGGATCGCACTGGTCTGATCGTTCCAGTCGAATTCACCACCGAGACAATTCGCCCCTGTTTGACGTCGGCCGTCCGCCAATTGGGAGTGGCTCGCTTTGCTTGGAATTCCTTCATCGGTTTGTAGCCAAACACACCTGCGACGCAAAGGAGCACGAGGATCACCAGAAAGATGGTTCGTTTTTTCATGGATTCGGGAAATTGTGAAATTGAGAAGCTGCCAAAAGCTAAGAACGAGTTGGAGGTGAGAATCGACGGGTCGTCGGTGCTACGGCTAGAGCCGTCAGCCACGTCGCTGCTTGACGAATCCTCAGTATATCTTCGCTGTAGCCCCACGGATCATTGGCGTCCAAGAAAAAAAACTGGTGTTTCCCGAATTAGGCGGTCACTGACGTGTTAGCAACGCGTCGATCAGGCCCTGCATATTGTGGACATTCGCCTCGATTGTGGGCTCAAAACCGAGTTCGCGAAGCGTGTTTGACGTGATTGGACTGAGGCTGGCCAGGCGCGATTGACGCAGATCGTCGCCGAACATCTGTACCAGGGATCGCGCAATCGCTGAACTGGTGACGGTAATCCAGTGGACATCTCCCTCCGCAAGTCGCGTTGCCACATCGGAATCGGGACATTCCAAATCTAGGCTGTGATAGACAACGATCTGGTCGACGATTCCGCCCGCGGCACGCAGATCGTCTGGTAGCACTTCGCGTCCTCGGCTGGCTCGCGGCAGCAAGAACCGTTTGCCCCTAGCGTTCTTTGCCAAAGCCGCCGCCAGCGATTCCGAGCGAAAGTCGTCCGGTTGCAAGTCCACTCGAAGGTGATAGCCGGCGAGTTCATCAGCGGTACCCGGACCGACGGATGCTAGTTTGATGCCACCCAACGCACGCATGTCGTGTCCTCGATTGAAGAGCCGCTCGAAGAAAAACTGCACACCGTTGGTGCTAGAAAAAACGAGCCAGTCATATTCGTTCAGTCGTTCGATGGCCGCGTCGACTGGCTGCCAGTCCTCGGGTTCGGTGATTGCGATCGCTGGTTGCACAACGACGTTGGCACCCAGTTCCGCAAGTGAACTGGCTAGCGCCGATGCTTGAAGGAGTGGTCTGGTAACCATGATCGTTTGGCCAAAAAGCGGGCGTTTTTCGAACCAGGACAAGGTCGATGCAAGCGCTGTCACTTCACCGACAATCACGACGGCGGGCGGTCGAATCTGATTCTCGCCAGTCATTTTCCCGGCGACTTCTCCCAGAGTGCATTGGATCATCCGCTGGTCGGGCAGGCTGCAACGCCGCACGATTGCCGTTGGAGTATCTGCGGAACGGCCTGCGGAAATCAACGCCGAGGTCCACTTTGGCGCGGTCGTGACTCCCATGTAGACGACCAAAGTCCCGGGAAATTCAGCCAACGCGCCAAAGTCAACGCCGCCCGATTCTTTATCGTTTTCTTCATGACCGGTCACCAGCGCGACGGCGGAGGCGAGTTTGCGGTGAGTGACAGGAATGCCCGTATAGCTGCCGGCGGCCAGTGCGGCGGTGATTCCTGGAACAACTTCGAATTCGATCCCGTGCTGACGAAGTGCGTCGATTTCTTCCGCACTGCGAGCAAAGACCGCTGGATCGCCCCCCTTTAGCCGCACGACTTGCTTCCCGGCCTTCGCCAATTCGACCAAACGACGGTTGATCTCAGTTTGCGGCCAGATGCGCGATCGTCCGTGTTTCCCAAGACAGATTCGTTCGGCAGACGGAGGGGCATGTTCGACGATTACCGAATTCACCAGATAATCGAACATCACGACGTCTGCCCGACGAAGGCACTCGATTCCCCGTAGTGTGATCAGCCCAGGATCCCCCGGTCCGGCACCAACCAGAGACACGCTCCCAGTCGTTTTTTTACCTGAAGATGGCATCAATGATCCTATTTCCCAGTCGCGAATCTTCCTGTCGCGATGCGTTATGCTTGGCTGGCGGCGGCAAACGGTTAGAATAGCGGCACGCCTGATCAGCCCGCAACCATTAGAATACTCGCAAGCTCAGCATTTGGGCAGTTGACGATGGTCCCCAACTCGAAACCAGCCAACGAAGACGACGGCGAACCCAAGGCGATCACGCCTCATTTGAGACGTCGATTGCACGAGTGCTTCGAGCACGCCAGTAAGCTCATGAAGCAGGATTCGTACGACTTTGATTATGCGCACACGATGTTCGGAGAATGCGTCAGTCGGGATCCCGAAAACCTGGTTTACCTTGAGGCGTTGTTCGAGAACCTGCGTCGCAAGTATAAGAACAACAAACGAGGTGCTTTGCTTAGCTTCGGCGGAAAGGGGGCTTTTAAGAAAGCCCACGCGAAGAAGGTCTGGAGCGAGGTGTTAAAGCTTGGGCCGGATGTGATGAAGCTGAATCCATGGGATCCGAATACGCTGCGGGGGCTGGCCGAAGCCTGTGCAGCGCTGGGGTATGCGGAAATCGAACTGCGGTACTTGCGTTTCGCCCTCGAACGCGATGCAAATGACGTCGTGGTGAATCGGCATTGTGCAAAGTCGTTGACACGTCAGGGGTATTACGACCAGGCCATTGCTTGCTGGCACCGGGTCGATGAAGCAACACGTGGCGATGCCGAAGCACAGAAGATGATGTCTGAACTGCAAATCGAAAAGACGCAAGCGGGGCTCGGCAAGACCCGAGTGCGGGATCCTGCTGCCGCCAAGGCAGCCGCCGAAGCCGGGGTTGAGTCCGAGGCCAAGGCAGCCAAACCACGTCGCGAGATTCAGCTTACGCCGCGGCAGCAAATGGAACAGGCCGTCGCGAACAGTCCCACCGATATCGATGGCTACCTTCAACTGACTCAGTTTCATCTTGACGAAGGTCATTTGGGCGAAGCTCTGCTCTTGCTGCAGAAAGGACTCTCCGCGACGGGAAGTGACATCCGGATCCAGCATCGCCTGGAGGATGTCGAGATTCTCCGGAAGAAGCAGCAGTTGAAGCTTTCGGAACAGCAGGCGGCCAAAGAGCCAAACGATCAATCGCAGCAGTTAGTGGTGGACCTGCAGAATGACCTGAATCGGTTCGAGCTGGACGTGTTTGCCGCCCGATCGGAACGCTATCCGCAGGATCTGGAATGCAAGTTTCAGTTGGGCCTGCGCCTGAAAAGGGTGGAAAACTATGCAGAAGCTGTGAGTTGCTTTATGGCTGCGGCCGAATTGCCCGACCGGCGGGCCAGTGCCGTGCTGGAATTGGGCGAATGTCTGCAACGGCAAAAACAGTACAGCAAGGCGTTGGAGTGCTATCTGCGGGGGCTGGACCAGGCCGAGCAGGCTGATCAGCCGGATTTGATCAAACTGGCCCTCTATCGTGCAGGGCTGCTTTCGGCTGGGCTGAAGGACACCCCCACGGCCATCGAACTGTTGATGCGTCTGGTCGAATTAGATCCCAATTACAAAGATGCCGCTGCCCGTCTGGACAAAATTCGCCAGATGGATCATAAATAGTGGCTTCCAGCCATTGATCGGCTGCGGATTGAACTCACCCCCATCTGAAAAAGAACCACGACGACCGGCTGCAAACTATGCCCAATTCCAAAAGCGCGACCAAACGATTGCGACAGAACGTGACCCGCCGCGATCGCAATCGAGCCGTCAAATCGGACCTGCGAACCCAGTTACGAAAAGTGCACGCGGCCGTTGCTGCAGGTGATGTTGCCACCGCAGAAGCTGAATTCATTGTCGTCGCCAAGAAATTGGATCGGGCTGGCAGCAACAACATCATGCACCGTAACACGGCGAGCCGAACGAAGTCGCGACTGCAAAAAGCGATCAAAGCTGTGAAGCAAAAGGCCGCCGAATAAGTCCCGCCGGCGTGTTGTCAGCATCAGCTTCACATCGATCGCAAATCAGGTCCGCCTCTCATCGATCTGCACCTTGTAGGGCTACATTTCGTAGATCCACCTCTCCCATTTGCAGACTTTTTCGCTTTGGAGGTTTAGGAGAGCCTTGAACATGTCCTTCGCCCTTCGCAGACTTTCCGACTTTTGTTGACGAGGCAAAAAAGTGGCCTCACGACGATTGGGCGATTTCGGTAATAAACTGGTTTTGGAGTAACCACCGAACCCAAACGAAGGAGGCCAATCTGATGCTAGCGATGAATGT
>MPMF02084503.1_pt1 | contig 13623 bp, 13 predicted proteins | sample 1617271 | NCBI WGS metagenome assembly MPMF02 (sample SAMN05944812, study PRJNA350692) | marine metagenome | biome: marine; feature: ODZ; material: water; isolation source: 120 m water sample prefiltered with 30 um filter, filtered on to 0.2 um... | place: Pacific Ocean | collected 2012-04-09... | reverse complement strand
CTGCAACGGACCTTCCGATCTCTATGCAGGCGTGCAAAACGCCCTCGCATGGGAGAAGTGGTTGCATCCCTCGATGAGTTTTCGGGTCGATGTAACCGGTACAGGGCCAGGGTTGACCCATAGCCACTTCACCGCTCTGCAGGTGAAGAATGCTCTCGTTGATCTGCAGCGTCAGATCTGGGGGGAACGCTCAAGCATCGATCTGGATGCAGCGGATCTATGCATCCATCTGCACCTCGGCAGGGATGCTGCCGTGCTCAGCCTTGATGGCTCTGGCGGCAGCCTGCATAGACGGGGCTATCGGGCTGCGGTGGGTGCTGCACCCCTGAAGGAGAACCTTGCGGCGGGGTTGATCAGGCTCACTGGCTGGTCTGGGGACGTGCCACTTGTTGATCCCTGTTGCGGCTCTGGAACCCTGCTGATTGAAGCCACCAGCCTGGCGCTAAGCCTTGCACCTGGTTTGAATCGTGCCTTCGCTCTCGAGGGGTGGGCTGATTTCAACCCCGAGCTCTGGCAAGAGGAAGTGGCCAGGGCGCAGCAGCGTCAGCAACGCCAGCGCAGCCTGCCCTTGATCCTTGGTTGTGAGCAGGATCCAAGCGTTGCCGAGCAGGCAAGAACCAATGTCAAGGCGGCAGGCCTCGCCGACAGGATCACGATCACCGATGGTGAGTTCCGCGATCTTCAGTTGCCCGAGGCTCCTGGTCTGTTGGTCTGTAACCCTCCCTATGGCCAGCGACTTGGCTCTGGAGATGAACTCACTTCCCTCTATGACGATCTGGGCTGTTTTGCCAAGAGTCGGGCCTCCGGATGGGAGCTCTGGTTGTTGAGCGGTAATCCAGCCCTAACCGGAGCCCTGCGCATGAAAGCCAGTCGTCGGATGCCGATCAGCAACGGTGGCATCGATTGCCGTTGGCTGCATTACGCCATCCGTTGATCAGGGATCAGATCAACTGCGCCCCATCACAGCGCGAGTGGTTTTGCTAAGCCCTTCCAGGGTCTGAGGCAGGTAAGGGCCTTTGGCCAGCTGGCCACCAATGCGCAGGCTCAGACCTGCTAACACCAGATCCAGCACAGTCAGCCAGAGCAGTGACTTGATCAGGCTCCAGCCCCAGGCGTCTTGCACCCAGAGCACCAGGAGGATCTCAATGGCAACCAACGCCAGCATCATCAGCGTGCCACCCATGGCCAGGAACACCCCGCCACTGATCAGGCGCCGCTTTTCACGATCCACTTCCTGCAGGGCGATCCGCACATGCAGATCCATCACAGACCCTGCCAGCGCGGTGACACGGGCGGCGGCGCCCAGGGGGCGAGCACGTTGTGATTGAGAGTCAGTCATCAGGAGCGTCGACCCCCGGCCAGCACAAGGCCGATCAGGACGCCGAGGCCGGCGGCAACACCCACCGCCAGTAGCGGACGTTGCCTGACCGGTTTCTCGATCCGCGGTCGCAGGGTTCGGTTGAGCTCATCGAGAAGTTCTTCAAGCTGGCTTTCAAGAGGCTCGAGGGTATCTGCCAGATCGCGGGTGCGATCCGTTGCCATATCCAGCAGATATGCCAACTGCTCGCGCACCCCTGGATCATTGAGGCCGGATTGCTGGGAGATCACCCGCACCGCTTCGTCCAGGCTGCCGCGGGTGGCTTCCAGGGTGTGCCGTGCCACATCAGGCCAGCGCTCCTGAATCGAGGGGATCAGGCTTTCAAAACGCTCACGAAAGCGCAGATCAAACGAGTCTGGTGGATTGGCTGCAGATGTATCAACAGCGGCCTGGTGATCGCCTGACGCGGAATTCGCCGCTTCCATGGGTTCCACGAGAAGGGATTGACCGAAGCGTAGAGAGACCTTTGCGTCAAAGGAACCCCTCCAACCACAACACCCTCAAGCTTTTGATCCGGCGCCTTCCAGACATCTTCACCAGGAGGCCCTTGAGATTCTCTGAACAGACGGTAATTTTGGCTCGCCGCCAGCCCCCTGCTCCTGTTGGTTCATATCAATCAGGTTGGGCTCAAGCATTTCAAGTCCTTCGGGGGGGCGATGACCATCCCCCTGGAGCCGGGTTTCACCGTGGTTACGGGACCCAATGGCTCGGGCAAGAGCAACATCATGGATGGTGTTCTCTTCTGCCTGGGTCTGGCCACCAGCAGGGGCATGCGCGCCGATCGCCTGCCTGATCTCGTCAACAGCGGTGTGCTCAAGGCCGGCAAGTCCGCTGAAACGGCGGTGAGCGTCAGGTTTGATCTCAGCGACTGGCAGCCGGATGCCGCAGAGGAAGGCCTTGAAGCTCCCGAGGAGGGGCCATGGATCAGAGCTGATCAACAGGAATGGACGGTCACCCGCAAGTTGCGGGTGATGCCCGGTGGCTCCTACAGCTCCAGTTATTTCGCCGATGGTGAACCCTGCAATCTTCAGCAGTTGCAGACCCAGTTGCGCCGCCTGCGGGTTGACCCTGAGGGCAGCAATGTCGTGATGCAGGGGGATGTGACCCGCATTGTCTCGATGAGCAACCGTGACCGTCGCGGCCTCGTGGATGAACTGGCCGGTGTTGCTCTCTTTGACAGCCGCATCGAGCAGACCCGTAAAAAGCTCGATGACGTGCAGGAACGTCAGGAGCGCTGCCGGATCGTTGAGCAGGAGCTGCTTGTTTCACGGCAGCGGCTTGAGCGGGATTGCGCCAAAGCCCGCACCTATCAAGAGCTTCGTCAGAAGGTTCATCTCGGTCGGCAGCAGGAACTGGTGCTTGCCTTCGAGGCCGCCCAGCAGGGGCTTGTTGACCTGCAGGGTCGCCAGAAGCAACTGGCGGAAAAGGAGCTGGAAGATGCGGAACAGGTCAGCCAGTCCGAGCAGGCCGTGGCCAAGGCAGCGGTCCATCTGCAGACCCTTCAGGAGGAGGTGAAGGCCCTCGGTGAGGACAAGCTGCTCAGTGTTCAGGCGGAACTGGCGGGACTCGATACCCAGTCCAGAGAGCTGGAACGTCAGGCAACGCTGCATCAGGAGGAAGGTGAGCGCTTGCAGGGCCTCCGCCATGACTTCACCAGTCGCAGGCAACAACTGCGCCACGAAGGCAAGACTCTGGCGGATGATCCCAATCGCCTTGAACTGGAGTCTGCAGAGCAATCCTGTAAATCGTCTGAAGCTGCCGTTGAGGTTTCACGTCGCCGCCTCGGTGATGTGGCTGGCCGCTCTGGTGCCTGGCTCGACCTCCAGCGCCAGCGCAGCGCCCGCAGAAAGGACCTGCAGAGCAATCTCAGCCCATTGCAGCAGGAGCAGCAGCAGCTTCAGGAACGCCTGCAGCAGAGCGGTGAGCGTCTGCAGGAACTCACCCTTGAGCAGCAGCGTGATGGCAATACGGATCAGCAGGTTCAGGGGCAGCTCGATCAACTGGAACAGGAATGGCAGACCCTGCTGCAGAACATCAGTGAACAGAAACAGTCTCTGCAGCAGAACGCTGAATCCCTGGCGATTCAGCAACGCACCCGCAGCAGACTCGAGCAGGAACAGACCAGGCTTGAGCGGGAGATCGCCAAGTTGGAAAGCCGCCGCGAAGCCCTGCATGAAAGCCGGGGCACAGGTGCCCTGCGCTTGCTGCTGGAATCCGGCCTCGATGGTATTCACGGCCCCGTTGCTCAGCTCGGTGAGGTTGCTGAAAAGCACCGCCTAGCTCTGGAAGTCGCTGCAGGCGCAAGGCTTGGACAGGTTGTTGTCGATGATGATCGCATTGCTGCCAGGGCGATCGAACTGCTGAAAAGCAAGCGTGCCGGCAGGCTCACCTTCCTGCCTTTGAATCGGATCAAGGCCCCGGGGAGTGGCAGCGCTGCCCTGGCCAGGGGACGCAGACCGGATGGCAGCGCAAACGGCGCCGGTTTGATCGGCAGAGCCGTTGAACTGGTGCAATTCCAGGCGATTTACAAGGATGTGTTCGCCTATGTCTTCGGGGAGACGCTGGTCTTCAGCAGCCTCGATGCAGCCCGGCAGGAGCTAGGTCGCAGCAGGGCCGTGACCCTCGATGGTGAGCTGCTGGAGCGCAGTGGTGCCATGACGGGCGGGAGTTTCTCAGGCCGCAGCAGTGGCTTGAGTTTCGGCAGCTGCAGCGATGGCGATGAAGCGGAGCCCCTGCGTCGCCGGTTGCTGGAACTGGGCGAGACCCTGTTGGCCTGTAGACGGGAAGAGGCTCGGATCAGCCAGGCCCTGGAGCAGATCCGCCCTCGCCTCAAGGAGCTTGAACAGCGCCAGGCAGCCCTTGTGGCGGAGCGGAACGCGGCCCGCCGCTCCCATGGCCCACTGCTGGAACGCAGCAGTGAACGTGCCCAGCGCCTCAGCCAACTGCAGAACAGCCAGAAGCAGGAGCAGCAGCGTCTGTTGGAGCTCAATCAGTTGCTCAAGCCACTGACTGAGGAGCTTCAGACCCTTGAGCAGCAGGAACATGAGGCTCAGTCGAATGATGACGCTGCTGCCTGGCAGGGCCTGCAGGCGGATCTGGAAGCCGCTGATGCCGCCCTGGAACTGGCTCGCAACAAACGGGATCAGCTCCTCGCCGCCCAACGGGAAAGACAGCTGGCGATCGAACGTCTTGGTGATCAGCAGAAGGGTCTGGAGGCGGAGGAAGCCAGGTTGCAGGAGGCGGTGGGGGCTCTGTCCGCAGCTCATGGCGAATGGCGCAAGCAACAGGAGGAGCTTCAGCTGCGTCGTACAACCCTTGAAACGCAGCAACAGGAGCTGCAGTCACGCTTTGGTGAGCAACGCCGGGCCCGTGATGCCGCTGAGGCGTCTGTGGCTGAACTTCGCCAGAAGTTGCAGCAGGCCCAGTGGAACCTTGAACGCCTGCGGCAGGATCGGCAGAGCCTTGCCGAAGAATTGCGCAGCGGAGCCGTGCGGCTGCAGGAGCTTGAGCAGAGTCTTCCCGATCCTCGCCCTGAAATCCCTGCAGAGCGTCGCGAAGCTGGACTGGAAGCGCTTCAGAACGAACTGATGCAGCTGCAGCAACGCATGGAGGCCCTTGAACCGGTCAATATGCTTGCCCTGGAAGAGCTTGAGCAACTCGATCAGCGTCTTGGTGATCTGGGCGAGCGCCTGGAGGTGCTCAGTCAGGAACGGGAAGAGTTGCTGTTGCGTATCGAGACGGTCTCCACGCTTCGTCAGGAAGCCTTCATGGAGGCCTTTGAAGCCGTGGATGTTCATTTCCGCGAGATCTTCGCGAGTCTGTCTGAAGGAGACGGACATCTGCAGCTTGAAAACCCTGAGGATCCCCTCGAAGGTGGTTTAACCCTGGTGGCCCACCCCAAGGGCAAAGCGGTGCGGCGCCTTGCTGCCATGTCAGGCGGGGAGAAATCCCTCACAGCACTGAGTTTCCTGTTCGCTTTGCAGCGTTTCCGCCCCTCTCCCTTCTACGCCTTGGATGAGGTGGATAGCTTCCTCGATGGTGTGAATGTTGAACGGTTGGCTGCCTTGATTGCCCGCCAGGCGGATCAGGCTCAATTCATGGTGGTGAGCCATCGCCGGCCGATGATCGGGGCTTCAGGTCGCACGATCGGTGTGACCCAGGCCCGTGGTGCCCATACCCAGGTGGTGGGCCTACCCGACGCGGCATGAATCCATCCCAGTTGACCTTGCGTCAAAATGACTGGATTCGCCCCCGGTTCAGGTCCTGCGTTTGACCACGACCCCATCCCCCACTGATCCTCTGGCAACAGTTCCCACTGACAGGCTCTGGCTGCGCTCTGAATTGATGGGCACACAGGTGATCACAAGAGACACCGGCAGGCGCCTAGGTGTTGTCGGTGAAGTTGTGGTGGATATCGATCGCCGTGAGGTGGTGGCTCTCGGTCTTCGTGACAATCCCCTCACCCGTTTTCTGCCTGGATTGCCCCGCTGGATGCCCCTGGAGCGGATTCGTCAGGTTGGCGATGTGATTCTTGTGGATTCAGCCGATTCCCTCAGTGAGGGCTTCACCCCTGAGCGCTACAGCCGTGTGATCAATTGCCAGGTGATCACGGAATCGGGTCAGGTGCTCGGCAGGGTTCTTGGCTTTGCCTTTGATATTGAGACCGGGGAGCTGAGCACCCTGGTGACCGGCGCTCTCGGCGTACCACTACTCGGAGAAGGCGTTCTCAGCACCTGGGAGATCCCGGTGGATGAGGTGGTGAGCAGTGGCGCTGATCGGATCATTGTTTATGAAGGATCTGAGGAGAAGCTCAAGCAACTCAACAGTGGATTTCTCGAAAAGCTGGGGGTTGGTGGCGCCAGCTGGGAAGAGCAGGAACGGGAGCGCTACCGAGCCAATCTGGTGCCTGTTCAGAATCAACTGGCCTCCGGACAGCCCAGCGAACAGGAGCAGCGGCGGCTGCAAGGGGCCACCAGTGAACGCCTTGAGCCGGAAGAGGAGTTTGAGTATGTGGAACTTGAGGATCGGCGTCAGGACGTGATCCCTCAGCGCCGTTATCTCGATGAGCCGCCCCCGGAGCGAGAGACGGGCTATCGCCCCTATGACGATGAGCGTGCCTACCGGGAAGAGGTGCGATACCAGGAGAGTCGCCCGCCGAGTGGATACCCCCGCGAGCAAAGACCTTCGTATCAGGATCAGCAGGAACCTGATTACCGCAGCAGGGCTGGTTTTGACCAGAGCCAACGCTTTGAAGAACCAGAGCCCCTGAAACCGAGGCCCGCCTCGCGAAGACCGGTTCAGAGACCGGGTGACCCCCTTGATGTGGAGCCTCTTGAGCAGGAGCCCATTGCGAGTGATCCTCTGGAGATTGATCGCCGTGATTCATCCCCAAGGCAGGCAGCCCCAAGGGAGGCTCCACCCAGTTCAGCCGCCAACGAGCTGGATGATCCCTGGTGACGGATGCCTCAGTGCATGGCCCCTAGCCCGCTTTGAAATCAAGGGAGGCGCTGTTGACGCAATATCTCTGGCCTGTGGGGGTTGGTCCATCTTTGAAAACATGGCCGAGATGGGCATCACAACGTGCACATTGGATTTCGGTACGAACCATGCCGTGGCTGCGATCCTCAATTGTCTTGACGGCACCAGCCATCAGTTGATCTGAAAAACTTGGCCAGCCCGTGCCGGAATCGAATTTGTTGGCTGAACTGAATAATTCCGCATTGCAGCAGATGCAGTTGTAGGTCCCGGATGATTTGTTATTCCAATACTTCCCCGTGAAGGCCCGTTCCGTGCCGCCAAGACGTGCCACCTGATATTGCTCAGAAGTGAGTGCTTCTTTCCATTGCTCAGGGCTGCGCTCCATCCGCTCAGGGGCATCGAAGTCAGAGGAAGTTTGTCCGCTCATGAGTGGAGTAAATCAGGAACCATCGCCTGACCGTGCTGGTCGCAAGAGACTAGGAAGAGTGCAGGGCGATTGGCAGCAGGTTGCGGAGTTCCCTCGACAGTGCAGCCACGGCACCGGGTTGGCCTCGCAGGCTGCGCAGATCCTCCCGCTGACCAGCAAGACGTTCCGGGGAGTCCAGCCAGGTTGCCGCCTCATCAGCGATTCCCTCAGGGGTGATCGCGCCCACCCGTTCGGGCACAACAACTCGACCGGCTGAGATGTTCGGCCAGGCCAGCAGGCCACGGTTGCGCATGCGCCAGGCACTCATCAGCACGCCCAGGCACCAGCGCAGGCCAGGCAGGCGCGCCAGGAGACCAAGCCCCCCATCCCAGGCCTGCATCACAGCAAGATGCTGGGTCGGAACGATCACAATCATCGGAACACCCAGCGCCCCTAATTCCGCGGTGTTGGCGCCAACGGTGGTGAGTGCGAGATCACATTGACTCAGTGCGTTGTGAGCCGGGGGGGTTTCCTGCAGATGGATTTCCGTGCCGGCGCTGGTGATCAGCCTTCGCAAGGGCTGGTCAGGCCCTGCTGCACAGATTTCTGCGATCCCCGAGGTGTAAGCGGCTGCAATCGGGTTGGATGATCCGGCGAAACGCTCCAACTGGGCCAGGTTGGTGGTGGGTGCCACAGGGAGCAGGAAGCGGCATCCAGGCCGACGCGCAGAGAGTCGGTCTGCTGTCTCAAGCAGAAACGGAACTCCCACCGACAACTTGGCTCCCTTGGAGCCAGGCAGCAGGGCAACCCACTCCCCAGGAGCCAAAGGCTCATCCGCTCTTGCCAGGCCTGAGAGATCGGCCATCAGATCGCCAACTACGGTGCATCTCCCTTGGAACCGACTGGGCAGTTGATCCTTCACCTGCGTTGACATCGCAGCGATGCTGTCGTTCCAGCGGGGCCAGCGAGCCACCCACTCGGCATAGGTGAGATGCCGATAGCCGAGCCTTGCCGAAAGCAGCACACTCCAGAATTGATCACCGCCGAGAAAAACCACCACCCCATGTCTGGGCCAGAAGCCATAACGCCGCGGACAGAGCAGCAGAGACCAGAAGCATCCTGCGGGAATGATCTGCTCGAACTGGCCCCAGCGAGCTGCCGCCTCGGCCTCCTGGCCTGTGGCATTGGGACAGGGCACCAGGGCAAGCCGCAGGCAGAGGGGTGAATGTTCTGAACGTGGCTGCAGAAGCAACGCCTGGTGCAGATGCTCAGCCAGAGGCCTGACCCAGGTGGCCAGCTCCCCGGGCCCATTGGAGACAAACACGATCGCCATGGCTGTTTCCTGAGCCCCGGCTGTTGTCTGAGCCCTGGCTGTTTCCTGAGCCCCGGCTGCTTCCAGCTCCTCGCCTGTGCCCCTGGTCCTGCTTTTGTCCTGGTTGGCGGCCGGGGGTTGGAGCGACAAGTTGTGAGTGAAAATGCGGATGGCGAGACTTGAACTCGCAAGGCCGAAGCCACACGCCCCTCAAACGTGCGTGTCTACCAATTCCACCACATCCGCGTGGTCGAATCCACCTCGCGGGCTTCATCGTTTGACCATCATACCGACCGCCCGTGAGCCGACTTCGGAGCTGGAAATGCCCAGCACTGATACGATCCGCCCCTGGCCTGGAAACTGCGGGATGTCCATCGGCAAAGTGCTGATCGCCAACCGCGGCGAAATCGCACTTCGAATTCTGCGCACCTGTCGCGAGATGGGCATTGCCACGGTGGCTGTTTACAGCACCGTTGATCGCAATGCCCTGCATGTGCAACTCGCGGATGATGCGGTTTGTGTTGGCGAAGCGCCAAGCAGCAAAAGCTATCTGAATGTTCCCAACATCCTTGCTGCCGCCACCTCACGGGGCGTGGACGCCATTCATCCCGGCTATGGGTTCCTGGCCGAAAACGACAAATTTGCTGAAATCTGTCGCGACCACGGCATCACCTTCGTGGGCCCCTCCCCCCATGCCATCCGCTCCATGGGTGACAAATCAACCGCCAAGGCAACCATGCATGGGGTTGGCGTTCCCACGGTGCCTGGAAGCGATGGCCTGCTTTCCGATCCAGGCGAGGCGGCTGAGATTGCTGCCCTGATGGGCTACCCGGTGATGATCAAGGCCACGGCCGGCGGAGGTGGACGGGGAATGCGCCTGGTCAACAGTGCCGATCAGCTTGAGACCCTGTTCAAGGCGGCGCAAGGGGAGGCGGAAGCCGCATTCGGCAACCCCGGGCTTTACATGGAGAAATTCATAGATCGTCCCCGCCACGTTGAGGTTCAGATCCTTGCGGATCGTCATGGCAACGTTGTTCACCTGGGCGAAAGGGATTGCTCGGTTCAGCGGCGTCACCAGAAGTTGTTGGAGGAGGCTCCCAGCCCAGCCCTCGACCCTGAACTCCGGCGTCGCATGGGAGAGGCTGCAGTGGCTGCTGCCCGCAGCATCAGCTACGAGGGTGCCGGCACGGTTGAGTTTCTGCTCGACCGCAGCGGCGACTTCTATTTCATGGAAATGAACACCAGGATTCAGGTTGAGCACCCTGTGACGGAGATGGTCACTGGCATCGATCTGATCAGTGAACAGTTACGCATCGCCGGTGGTGACGCCATCAGTTTCAGCCAGGAGGAGATCGAGCTCAAAGGCCATGCGATCGAATGCAGGATCAATGCCGAGGATGCGACCCATCAATTCCGCCCCTCCCCCGGCAGGATCACAGGCTGGCTGCCACCGGGTGGTCCTGGTGTGAGGGTTGATAGCCATGTGTACACCGGCTATGAGATCCCTCCCTTCTACGACTCCTTGATCGGCAAGCTGATTGTCTGGGGCAAGGATCGCAATGCAGCCCTCAGACGCATGAAGAGAGCCCTCAATGAGTGTGCTGTGACGGGCATTCCCACCACCGTTGAATTTCACCTTGAACTGCTCAACCGAGAGGAATTTCTGCGTGGTGATATTCACACCAAGTTCGTCGAGCAGGACATGCTTGGCTGACTGGCCAGCTCTCGCCGCTGTCCAGGCCTTTCACCTGAGGCTGTCTTGAGGCGATAGCGACCTGCCTGTTCAGGCAACGGTCTGTTCAGGGAAATGCGCTGTTCATGTATTGGTCTGTTCAGGCAATGGTCTGGCTGCGCATCAGCATCAGAGTGACCACCCCCTGCTGGCCGACAAGCAATTCCCTCAACAGGCTGATCAGGCCTACCCAGATCACAGGTGTCACATCAACACCACCGATGGGGGCCACAACTCGTCTGGTTAAGGCGAGCAGAGGCTCAGTCGGCCAGCTGACCAGGGCCAAGACCCCTTTGCTCAGATCCAGTTTTGGATACCACGTCAGCACAATCCGGAACAGGAACATCAGTGTCCAGGTTCCAAGGAGTAGAGACATCCCGAGTTGAAGGATTGGCAGTATCTTCAGCAGCAGCGGCGTCACAAAGCTCAAAGCATCCACAGCACCATCGTAGAAAGCCGCCTGCAATCCTTAAACTCAACCCGGCCAAGCCACCGTCAGCAGCCTCGCCATGACTTCCTCCCTGTCCAGTTTCCTGCTCAGCCTCCTCGGGGGCGCCGTGATCGTTGTGATACCGGCCACAATTGCTCTGATCTTCATCAGCCAGAACGATCAGGTGGACCGGAAACTTTGATCAGCCTGGCGCAGTTCGTAGACTGGGCTCGCCGGAGCTGAATCTTCACTCTCCTGCTCAGGTCTTTCATGAGGCGCATCAGTGGTTAATGCCAGTCTCAACTGGGCAAGCATCGTTGGAATCGTGCTTGCTGTTGGCGGTGCGCTCCTCTATTTCATGCGGACGTTCAAGCCCGCCCTTGCCCGGGATTACGACGTTTTCTTCGCGGCGATCGGTCTTCTGTGTGGCGGCATCCTTTTCTTTCAGGGTTGGAGACTGGATCCGATCCTGCAGTTCGGTCAGTTCCTGCTCGCTGGAACCACCGTCTTCTTTGCCTACGAAAGTGTGCGGCTGAGAGGCGTGGCCACCGAACAGGCCCGTCGCTCCGCCTATTTCGATGATGAGCCGGCACCGTCGGTTCCAAACTCGCCCTCTGGCGGCATCAGGGGAGGTTGGGACGAAAACTACGATCGCTTTGATGAACCTCAACCCCTGCGCCGACGGGTCTCGGGAGCCAATGATGAGGAGAGGGAGCGACCTGAAGATGAGTTCTACAGACCCAGACGCACCTCAAGAGCTGCAATCCCCGAACAAGCCGTCAGTCGCCGTCGAAGTGGCCCTGATGAGCCTGATTCATGGTCAGCGGATGATTCGGAACGCTCCCGCAGATTGAGACGGTTTGGCAATCAGGAGGATGATTCAGGCGCCCGATCCAGTTTCGGAGATCGTCGCAACACGCGTCAGGATCAGCGACGCGGCAGCCGTCCCACCTCAAGCAGACCCACTGCGACCCGTCCAACTGGCAGCGGGCCCATGGCGGACAACCAGGAATCCTCGCCTTCACAGCCATCTTCAAGACCTGGATCTTCCTCCGCTCGTCCCGGTATCCCCCAGGGAAGCCCACTCCGACCGGACGCTGAGGATGCCTCCTTCTCGCCAACACGGCGTCCTCCAAACGATTCGATCCCCAGGGGCAGTGAGCCTTCCGGACCGCCTGCAACACCACCAGCACGATCGGATCGACCCACACCACGAAGTTCTCGTCCGCGGGATAACAACTCCCGTTTCGACGACTGAACAGACACCATCCGACCCTGTTTCAGCTGCTGATCACCTTGATCAGCAGCTTTGTGATCGCAGGTTGCGTCGGCCCTGCTGAACGCACCCCTGGTGCTCTGCAGGATCGCAGCCAGGAGGATCCAGCCCTGAGCGGCAGCGGTGAAAAACTGGCCGTGATCGTGAAACAACAGGGGCGACCAACGGTGCAGCTGCGCGACCTGCGCAACGGGCAGATCCTGCCGCTCCGGCATTTTTCGCGCCATCAACCCCATAGCTCACCATCCCTGAGCTGGAACGGTCGCTATCTGGCGGCGATTACCCAGAGAGGCAGGCGACGACAGGTTGTGATCGAGGATCGCCTCAGTGGCAGATTGCTGCCCCTGAGACTTCCCGGTGGCCGTGAGCCAGTTCGTCTGAGCCTTTCTCCAGATGCCCGTCAATTGGCCGTGCAAGTTACTGATCAGGGCCATTGGCGCGTTGAACTCCTCGATCTCAGGGATCTGCTGGAACCGGATCAAGCTGCAGGGCTGCGCCGTTCCACACCTTCCCCCTTAAGCCAGAACTGACCATGGGCAGATCGCCAGGACGCAGCCTTGCTGCTCAACTGATCTCAGCAGCTGTGGCCCTGGGCCTGACCGGTTGCGGTCAGGGATCCGTCAAGCCAATCCATGGGTTGAACCGCGCCCTCAGGCAATCGGCCTCATCTCAGCGTGCCCCGCAGCTTGGTCAGGATTGGTTGGTGACACTCGCCAGCCAGCGCGGCAGGGAGAAGATTGAACTGCTCAATCTGCGCAATGGTCGCAGACCCGTTCCATTGCCTGGGCTCAATCGCGCCGATGCCCAACCGATCAGTGTCAGCGTTAGTGCCGATGGCGAGCGACTGGCCCTGATCCGACAACGGGAAAATCAAACCGAATTACTTCTCTATCGACGCAGCACAGGCCTTGTGCAGCGTTTGGAGATCAACCCGAGGGGCGTGCCGCGTCATGTCAGCATCAGCGGTAACGGCAGGACCCTTGCGGTTCAGGTCAGTCGCGATGGCCGCTGGGATGTGGATCTGATCCGTCTGCCGGGCTGAAGGCCTGATCCTTGAGGCCCATTTCAGATGATTCGCCCTGTCTGGTGATTCAGGGAATCAGGCCCGCCCAGTGCAGGAAGGTGTCACGACTGAGCGCCTCGATCAACAGCACCACAACGAATCCAAGCATGGCGAAGCGGCCATTGACCCTTTCTGCATAGCCGCTCCAACCAAAGGCAGGCACCTCATTGGTGGTGGCACTGGTGGAGGGGGCTTCACCGGCGCTTGATGCCTGAGCGGGCTGCTTCGGATCGTCGGAGTTGGTTGAAGTCATCGAAGCCTCAGGCTCGTCCAAAGTCATAGCTAGTCGTGGGGATCAGGCGCCAATTGCCATCACCGATCAGTTCAAGGACGTTCTCATGAAAATCAATCAGTGTTGGACGATGCCCGACACTGATAACGGCCAGATCTCTGCTCCTGAGCAGATTATAGAGATGTTGCTCGGTCTTCACATCTAAAGCGCTGGTGGCTTCATCAAGCACAACGAAGCGAGGCGCATTGAGGAGCAGCCGACCAAAGGCCAGGCGCTGTTGCTCGCCAAGGGAAAGAATTCGTGGCCAGTCCTGATT
>MPMF02103376.1_pt1 | contig 13643 bp, 7 predicted proteins | sample 1617271 | NCBI WGS metagenome assembly MPMF02 (sample SAMN05944812, study PRJNA350692) | marine metagenome | biome: marine; feature: ODZ; material: water; isolation source: 120 m water sample prefiltered with 30 um filter, filtered on to 0.2 um... | place: Pacific Ocean | collected 2012-04-09... | reverse complement strand
TCTCCAGTAACAAAGAAGTGATCATCAATTGTTATTTTGTTATCTAAAATATTAACAACATTTTCATCACTACCATCAAAACTTCTTCTAAAGATTTCTTTATCATTATGTTTGAGATCAAATGAAGTTTTAAGATCTAATTGTGTTCCAACATAATTGCCATGACCATCATTAATAGTGATATTATCAGATATTACTTCATCGTTATTAGAATTTTCATCATAAATTAGAAGTTCTGAAGAATATGTTCTAACTTCTACATTAGCACTAGCAATTGGAGTGAATGTTAATATAACTTTACCACCATTGGCTGTTGTTACCCCAACAGTACCAAGTCCAACACCAGTAGTAACATTACCAAATTCAACTATTCCTTGATTGGAAGAAGAATTTACAATAGCCACTTCAGACATTTGATACTGATTATTTGTAGTATCTTCTACAGAAATTACGTGATATGCCGCTTGATATGGTGATACATAAGTTGAAATACCAATAGCTGAAGGTGCTTCTCTTAAACTAATGTTGTCATATCTAACATTTCCACCAGGTCTTGAGTAAAATCCAGTAAATGTTGAGGTTGTTGTTGCCTTAATAGTAAAACTGTATGTAGTCCAACTTGAAGAAGTTCCTAGTGTTTGATAGACATATTGACTTCCTCCAGTTGATGTTCCGATATTTACATATCCTGAAGAACCATCTACATGATAATGATCAAAAGATAGTGTGTAATATTTTCCAACTACAGTAGTATGAGTTTGATAAGCATATCCGTTTGAACTAGAACCTGATAAAACATTAATATTTCCGCCAGGATTTCCATTACTCTGTTGTGTTAATGTTGCTCCATTTGCTGAACTCCAACCAGTAGTATTGCTATCAAAAGTTCCGTTAGTGATCAACTCACTTCCAGAAGAAGGAATAGTGGTTAAAGTTGAAAATACCTTACCGGTTGAATATAAAGTAGTACCACCTACACTAGTTTTTGTATTATTAGTTATAGAAATAATAGAAGCTGTTGCATCAATATCAACATTAGGATTAACTGGAGAAAGAGTAATGTTAACATTACCACCAGAGATACTAGCCCCAAAGGTTCCAAGTCCAACAGATCCAACACTATCAGAATTGCTCATATCACCATATTCTAGTAAATGAACATTAGTTCCATCATGTACAATACTAAGTTCCACAATACTGAAATTATTACTAGTATCTTTTAGTTGTACATTAACTTTAGATGATCTGTAAGTTGATGCTATTGATACAATGGTATCAGTACCTACTCCGGCTGCAACATTTTTTCTGGATCCACTTAATTTAACACAATCACCAAAATTAATTGGTGAACTGCATGGATTACAAAGAGTATTATCATCTATAATAGATAGATTCAATGCACCCATTTGATAAGAATTATACTTAAACTTATTTGGATAAAATACTAAATCCCATCCATCAGAAGTTACAAGATAATCATGATAACCCAAATATAAATATGAATCTAATATAGCATATTCATTACTATAAGCAACATGATTATTTTGGATCATCGATACAATTGAGAATTGTACCTCATCAATATATTTTACATCTTTAACTAAAGTTAATACTCTATTATAAGTTCTATTAGAATTGAAAGAAGATACCTTAGAATACTTAGTTTGTCTTGGATTACTATTAAAACTACCACTAAAGTCATCAATTTTTAAAACTCTATTACCAATGGATTCCCAATAATCCATCAAATCTCTATTTTTAAATACAATATCCTTAGATATCAAGTTATCATCAATTTTAAGAGTTTCTTCAGACACATAATCAAAATTATAGAAAGCATTTAAATTACCGTGTCCAGTAATATCAATAAGACTCTCAATATTAGAATCATCAGGAAGCATAACAGCTCCATCAGTGTCTTCACCACTTTCAATAACAAGATCACTAAATTTAGCAAATCCACTAATATGACCCAAAGAACTGATCGGATCATTCCAAGTTTCTAATGGAATTCTAGATTTTAAAGAATAAGAGAAATTCTGATAATACTCATTATTAGGAATTTTTTGTAAATTATCATCTAAAAATCCTACATTTGTTCTCCAACCATCAGTCATAGATGCGCCAGCACCTGTAATAAATGATGATTGGAAATTGATTTTATATTTAATCAATCCTTGAGTATTAGATCCAACACCCTTTACAATAGTACCAACTTCAAACTCTTTACCAGTTGAAACTTTTAAGAAATTACTCTTTTGATCCCAACTTTCAACAAATCCAATATTACCATCATTAGAAACCATTTCATCTTTATGAAATTTCTTTGTTACCAAATTAGAATCAAATATTGCTAATTCATTCTCTCTAATTACTCTACCTAAAGATTTTGATAAATCGACATTTCCTGGATGAATATTTTTTGGAACAAAAGCTTCCATACTATATTCAATGTAAGGACGTGCTCCACCAACAGAAAGTGAACGATTAGTAACATTAAACAACTTATAATCATAATTTGATGAATTGTATCCAGTTCCAGTACTTGCAATACCAACATTAATACCCTCTACAAATACATTATCTCCAACAACAAATGGGAAAATGTCTTCATCTTCATTTGTAAAAATACCATCAATATATAATCTCACTGTTTGAGAGGATGATTGATATGTAAGAGAACTAATACCAACACCATTAGAATTAATTGTTGGAATAATTCTTGGAGGAACATTAAACATTCCGGTACTATTTTTAAAAATAGTAACTTCGGTGTCACCAAGTTCATATCTGATATCTAAATCTTCTACAACTTTATTGCTATAACCATCAATAACTACTAGTGTAGGTGATTTTAAATAATTCAAACCAGCTGAGGAAATACCAATCCTTTTAAATGTAGCTAATGATTCTATCTCAAGAATTTCTGGAAGATTTGCTGTGGGTCTAAGTGTATTATCTGTTGGATAATCAAATCCAACATTGTCCATTTTACTACTAATTACTTTACCAATATTAGTACTATATGCTTCGACAAGTGCTCCACTACCTTTATCACTAGTAATAGTAGTAATCCCTGGCAATGATTGATATTGATATCCTTTATCAAATATCTTAATCCTTGAAATAGGCCCAGATGAGTTTAAAGAATCTGTTTGATAAGTTGAATTTGAATTTAATTTATTATACTCAATATTATCTGGAATTTTAGATAGATTAAATGAGAATGTAGTAGATCCAATTCCAGAAATAACATGCTGGCCATCATAAACCGTAGATACTACATTAATTTTATTATTCGATTCTACGGTTTTATCAATAATAATTTCTTTTTTAATATCTGATATAATATCAATATTATCTAACTCAAATTTATAGAAAAGTGAATCTGGTGTACTATCGTTTATAACAATAGTAACTTTAGCATCAGAATCAATACCTACTTTACCATTATAAGATACATCAAATAATCTCGTTTTATTGGATGTTAGATACAAATTATCATGATCATAATCTGTATAAAATCTCATTATAAAAGATGAAACTAAAGATCCATTATAGTTAAAAGATAAAGAAGAATCAGAAAGATCGAATACTAGATTACTACCTCTTTTGTTATTAATAAGAGGATTAATCTTAGACAATGTGCCTACATTAGCAGAAGTGATATTTACAACTTTTGGATCTGGTTGTTTGACTTCATACTTTTCTTTTACTAATCTAATCTTATTTCTACTATAATAAATGACATAATACATATCATTATTAACCAATCCACCACAAGGAGATGCTGATGTGTGAACTACTTTATCTCCTGTAATAAAATCATGTGAATTGATAGTAATAGTATTATAATCAACATCAATATCTGAAGCAATAAAGTTTATAGGATTAAAAACAATTCTTCTATTATAATCATCATATTTAACTGTTATTGTATTAGTATCTGTTGGTACAACACTCATGAAAATGTTTTCATTCTTTTTCATTGAATGTGTTTCAGCAACAGATACAGTAACTACATTTCTATCAACCTGCGCTGTAATGGTATCTTCAAAACTAGTTTTAAAGCTATGATAAACATCTGTTCCATTACTTACAAAGTATAAAATACCTGGTCCATTATTAATACCAAAATATCCATTTGTAGTAAAACCAATCTTATTGGTGGCAATACCAATAGTATTATTTGTTAATGGAGCAACATATAATTTACTATATTCTGATAATTCTTCATATGGATTACCTGTAACAGGACTCCAAGTATTAATAGAATTACCACCATTTCTATGATAATATAATACATCATTCAATTTTAAACCATGACTTGGAATGTAAATTGACCTATCTTTAACATCTATTTGAGTTAAACCAACTCCAGGATTTGAAATTTCTAAAGTATTTGTAACACTAGTTGTACCCAATCCAACACTTTCTGATGGATTAAAATAAAACTCTTTACTAGATCTAAATGTTTTTGTGGTTTTTAATGTCCCAACATTAACACGAAATTTTCTAGGATTTTCCCATAATATTGAGCCACTAGTGTGAGATGATCCTACAGTACCATATTGCTCTCTTAATACACGAATTCTTGATGTTTTATTGTCTATATTAATAACTTTAATTTTTTCATTATCAATAGTTAAAATATCATTCTCTCTGATATTTGGATAATCCAAAGCACCAGAAATATAGAAATAAGTAGCTATTCCAGTAACACCAGTAGTACCAGTACCCAAAGATAACACAAAGTTATCACTTCTAATTCCAATATTATAAGTACCACCAAATCCTTCAACAGGACTTGAAATCGAATTGATATTTATTATATCATTATTCTCCAATCCATGTGGAATTGCATTAAAACCAATAAAACTAGACCTATTAAAATCATTTGTGAATTCAATTGAAGGAAATACAGTAGATTCAGTAGTAATAGTGTCTATTGTTTCTCCATATACTCTATCAACTTTAGCCTGAGCATTATATCCACTACTTCCCGTATTATCAAATACTACATTATCTTTAACTTTATAATTATCACCACCTGCCAATATATCTACACTCTCAACATTTCCAACACTTACACCTTTAATAGTAACAATTTGCTCTCTAGTATTATTGGAATTAATGACATAGTCATAACCACTTTGAGAATCATTTGTGTGATATATTTTAGTATTTCTAAACCAATTATATGCCCCAATATCATATTCTACTTGATTGGAAGCTGATTTGAAATTAAAATCATTGGGCTTTGACTCATATGTGTTTCCAATAAAATATGGGAAAGCAGGACTCTTATATCCTCTAAATGGTCCACTAGAATCTACACCATAAGTGCTTAATGTTGAGAAATATACATATCTACCTTTAGGATAATCTGGAGTAATACAAAATCTACCATTATTTTCATCAAGATCACCTTTTTCAGTAAATATATAATCTTCAATAAAAAATCCACCAGGATATTTTGAAGTAGAAGGTCTATTAGTGGTTTTGACATTTAACTCATAACCAGATTTCATCTGATTTACATTACCACCATCAGATTCCGAATAACCATAAGGACCATAAATCGGATTTCCATCATAAGCCCAACCCAATATTGGAGAGTGATATTTACTATCCACTTCAATACCATCTTCAACACTTAAATCAAATATACCATATGAAGAATTATCACTACCTGCTCCAGTAAGTGCATAAGTGGTTTCTCTTAATTTTCTTGGTGCGTATATGTGAGAATATTGTAAAGTATTACCGGAAATATTTTGATCAATAAATCCATCATCATCAGTTATAGTATTATAATTTCTTTGATATAAATTTATATTCCAATTACGAATATTAGCATCAATTCTCAACCCACTTCCTGCAGCAATTACATCAATACTTGTCGTATTGGTACCAAATCCGACTCCACCATTAATAACTTTTACTTCTATAAGAGCTCCATTATTGATAATTGGAGTTAATCTTGCATATTTTCCAGTACCATTAATGACAATTTCTGGTGGAGAGTTATATTCTTCACCTTCTTTATTGACAAGAACATCTACAATAGACCCATTATTAACAATTGGAGTAACAATTGCTCCCTTTCCACTTATAACAGTAATTACAGGCTGTCTATTGAAATTAATAACTTCAGAAGATCCATAACCAACCCCACCTTCTAATAAATCAATAGATTTGATAGATCCTCTAAAAATAGGTTGGATTTTGCAATCATTTTTAGCAATACCTCCAATTTCAACTGTAATTGGCTCGTAATTAAAATCACCATTACCAATTTTAGTGATATTTGTATGAATTTTCTTAATATAATTACTATTTTTTGGCCAAATACCGTTTACAGTCAATCCAGTACCAACATTACTCAATTTAAAATTGTTTTCATCAACTTTATGTACATAATATTGTTCAGTTGTAGATAAACCTACAATATCTTCAGTTAAACTACTATATTCAACAATTTCTCCACTAGAATACCCATGATTTGTTATATTGAATTGATTTAAAGCAGTATTAACACCAACATTAGTAATTCTTCTCTTCTTATTTTCATAACCACTTCCAGAATTGGTTACAATAATATTTCCTATAATCTTTTTCTTTATATATGATTCAATATTATGAATTCCTAAACCATAATCATTAATTGATACGGCATTAATTCCACTTCTAGCATCATCTTCATTGATATAAAGCTTGACTGTAGTAGAATTTACTAAACCAACAAAATAATTTGAGTCAGTAGAAAGACCTGAAACTACTTTAGAACCATTAGTTCTATATACTACCGATTCAAAATCATCAAATTTATGATATGTTGTAAAACCAATGGTATTTTGGTTGGAAGATGCTCCACTAGTTACAATTCCACCAGATCCATCTTCAGAATTAAATGTAACAGTATTATTAATTAAAGCTATATTAGCTTCTGCTAATGCCCCAGTTCCATTTCCACCACTTATTTTAATAATAGGTTTGGTATTATAATCATATCCATTATCTAATATTTGTATTTCTTTAAGTTCACCAATAACATTACATATACCAGTTGCTCCAGCACCAATTGCATCACCATATTCAAATGGCGTTTCGATAGCCCCTTCTACACCTATTTGAGTTGCATCAAATTCAATATCTATAAATTCTTCAGGTCGCATTCTATCATCAACTTTAAGCAGTGGTGGATTGAGAATATCATATCCATCACCACCACCAGTTACTTCAAAAGATCTAATATCACCAAAATATATGGAATTTGAAGATTTATAGTTAAGAATTTCAACGCCATTGATTAAAATACCAGTATATCCGGGATTAGTCTCATAAACACCACTTTTATTAACAGGATCAACAATTTCTCTATAAATTCCTTGAGCTGAAATTGGTTTATTATAAAAATCATAAAAAGTTAATGTATTGTTTGTAGCAATACCAACCAAATTCAAATAATTATTAGAAAAAATATCAGCTTTACTTCTAGATAATTTAATGCTTGTAGGATCTTCTCTTTTAACGTAATATACATTCTCATTTATATTATCAAACTTATTCTCAACAGAAGAAATAACTTCAAATCCATCAGGATTTTTTATAGTTGAATCAAAAGTAGCTGGCTTATAGTAAATAGCGTCTCCAGTATAAAATCCATGATCATCACCAGAAGTTAATACAAGAGTTTTATCATCAGGTTCAGAAGTTCCACTAAATGTAATACTTCTAGAATATGGATTAGTGGGAATATTATAATAATTTGCAAGAGAATTTGATGCTATTAACGTATCACCATTAAATTTAGAGTAAGTATTTTGAATATTAGCTACAAAATTATTAAGATGTGGATAATTATCAGAATTTCCCTTCAAAATATTATTTTTGACTACAAATTCCCCTGTAATATCAATTAATCCACTAAGTTTTGCTGTAAAAATATTCTTACTAGATATTTTAGATACATTACCAATAGATACATTATCAAAATCATCAATAATAGAGACTATAGAACCTGGATATAAGAAATGATCATCAAAAGTTTCAAATTGATAGGTTCTTTCTGTAATATCAATAACTACAATTTCCTTTACATTCCACTTTGTTCTTACATTATATTTCCAATTTTTAGTTTTTTCTTCTTCAGACTCAATACCTAAAGCTTTAAATCTAATAATATCATCAGTACTATAAGAATGTGCACCATCTTCAATTTCTAATTCTTTTAAAGTGGATGTGATTCTAACAGTAATAGAATTACCAACACCAATCATTGAATATGAATGGTCATCCAATCTAATATCATTAATTTCTGGAATTGTGTTAGTTACGCCACCAACATTAAGGAACTGATTTACATTCTTTCCAGAATATGACAGGGTTATATTACTTCCATCTAAATCATTAACTTTAAGATTACCAGTTTCTGGAAAACTTATAGTAGAATCTACGCAGATCTGTGTAGATCCAATAGATACTGTTTCTAATACTTTTGTCTTTGGATTTGGTATAAATTCACCAAATATACTACCATCAGCATCAATATCTCTTTTATAACCAGTATCAATGCTTATTTTATAATATTTAAAGTCAGAACCTGGAACTATTTCAACATTACTAACAGAACCTCTAGAATTTGTAGAGTCTTGGTATAAAGTTCTATTTTTAAGGTCTAATGGATCACCATTAATCTTTTCTACTACAAAACATTGACTTGTTTTGTAATCTGCATCAGAAGGTCTAATCAAAAACTGACTAGGCTTCAATACTTCTACTTTTTCACCATATAATGAGTTAAAAAGTATCTTAAATGATTCGTCAGTACCTTTGGACTTATAAAAACTGTCAGCACCATATACAAAATTTCTTTGATTTAATGATGGATATAATTTTCTTTCTGTAAACCCAGGAGCAAACTGAGTTTTAATCTTTTTAAAAAATTCCTGAAGAAATATAATGTTTAAATTATAAATTCTAGAATCTTTACTATGCTCATCAATTTTAGTACTGGAAAATACTAACTCATCTGGAGTATTAGTACCAATATGGGTTGTTATTCCACTAAAACCCCTTTTACAGTTCTCAAAAGTTGAATCTGTCTTATATTCATAAGATATAATTTCATCATCAATCTTTATAATACCATTAGAATCTGGAAATCCTTCAGTAAAATTACCTTCATCTGATGTATATACAGTTTTTGATGTATAATCTAAATCACTACCAAGAATAGTAAAATCTTTGAGGTTATTTAACTCATCGAGTTTAATATATTTGTCAATATTTTGTATCAGGTCATATGAACCACCCTGATATTCTTGTGATTTATAATACTGTTTTAAAAATTCAGGAAGAAGGGGATATTCTTCTTGCACATATTGTGGCAATTGACTCGCTACAATGTCCTGAAACTTGATTCTATCTACTGCCATCCTGTCTTATCTTGTAAGAGAACCGTTGGAATAACTTGAGGTTACGTTATAATTGCTACCTGAAATATCATCACCAGATGCTATATTATCTGGAATCATAGAAACGTTTGTATTACTAGTATCTAATTGTAAATATAGATCTTGTAATCCGATAACATCGTTAGAATATGGCGAAATTGAGATTTCTATTAGGGGCGCACCTCTATTTACTACAGTAGAAAGTATGTTAATTGGTTGTATCATAATTTCACCTTTAATATAATCAATAGTACCAATTGAGTTCTTAACAATAACTGATTCAGTGAGAGCATTCAATTTAAACAAACAAATTTTACCTGTTTTAAGATTTTTATCAGGAATATCACCAATATATACTGTTTCACTAATACCACTTACCGTAAATCCAGAAGATTTAATATTAAAACCATCATCACCACTAATATAAAACCTATTCCCATAACAAATTTCATATTCAGCAAAAGAATTTAATACTGGACGTAAATCCCTTCTCATCACAACTGTTGTAATATTAGAAGTTATTGATTCGTGTCCATCATCAATAATTTTAAGGAATTTACTATATTTAAATCTTGCTCCAAATTTATTCAATTGTGTAGAATTTGAATAATTAATAATATTTTCTAAAATAATACTTTTAGTATTCGGTGGAGAATTTGTTAAATTGGTATTATAATAAACATTTGAATTAACTTCCAAATACAAATATTTTAAGTCAACAATTTCACTAATAATACCAGCCACAGAATATTTTCTGAGCTTACGTTGAACATTTTCCTTAATCGAAGAAGAAAGGTATACACCATTTTCTGGTTTAATAGCAACAAAAACTTTACCATATTGTGGTGGAACTAAATCTTCTCCACCATATGCAGCTACTGATTCAGTTTCTGGATATATTCTAGGAACAATAGCCTCATAATCTGATGCTGTTACTGCCCTATTTTGTGAAGAATAGATTTGAGTGGAGTATTTTTTAATAGATTCAACATCTTCAATAGAATTACCACCATAAGATGGTAAAATTGTACTAACTAATGAAATTCCAGTAGTTATAGATTTACCTGTATCATCAATTAATGATCCACTAAATGCAAAATTATCAATATTATTAGCTTCTAATCCATTACAAATTATATAATTAATCTCAATATAATTTGGTTCTTGTAATTTAGTTCCAAATAAACCATCACCAAATATAATCTCATATCTTTCATTAGATATTTCATTTAAAAAATATACTAAAGATGTGGAATCAATTTCAAATAAACCATCAGACTTACTGAATTTTCTTATAACAGAAGATTGCTCAGAATCTCTTACAGATACATTAATTAAATCAGCATCAATTCCAGTATTGGGTAGTATAAATTTTTGATTCGGTGTTCTTGAACTTACAGTATAATTTTGTGAAATATATGTCCCTTCATATATTTTTACATCATCAAATGTAGCTACACCATTAGAATCTACAGGAACTGTAACATCATTAGGAACGGAGAATACATAACTCTCAGTACCATAATTATTACTACTTATAAAACTGATACCAGCTTTTAAGGTAACTGTAATTGATGTATTATTAGATACATCCACACTAAATGCAACATTAGCTGTTGATGATTTCTTAGATTTTGGAACATATCCTATATTACGCGCCAGTGATACCACATTCTCCCTGAGAGTAGCACTATCAATGAATACCTCATTAGTTACCATATTGGCATTATATGAGGTTATATACGTGTTATAAGCTAATGTGTCTATAATTGTGCTTAGATTAGATCCTTCAAAGTCATAATCAGTGAAATTTGAATTCGCCCTTAAGTAATCCTTAATAGACGTTTTTATTTGATCGAAATCTAAGTTACTAAAATTTACTAAAGGCATGTTACCTAGTGGATTGCAATGCAAATGAAAGTTGTTGTTTTAACGAATCAATACCTATAATGAAATAATCAATATTAACATTATATTCATCATCATTTGATTTCACTTTCACGTCCTTTAATTTGACACGTGGTTCATAATTTCTAATAGTAGTTTCTATTTGTGTCTCAATAGCAGAAGCAGTCATACTATTTGGATTCTCAAATAATAAACCAGTTATATTACATCCCAAAATAGGACTAAATGGACGTTCGCCCATGTTTGTAAGTATTAAATTGCGAATTGATCTTGCAATAGCAGTTTCATTTTTGATATGAATAAGATCATCATTCAAAGGATTTACCTTAAATGATGCACTAATATCTTTAAATCCTTTACTAATCCTCTCAATTGGCATTATGTTACAACAACCATCGCATTATTTATGATACTAATACTCATTTAATGGAATGGGTTGGCCATCTGAATCATATTCAATTTCATCATTAACTTCATATAACTCATTTTGAACTTTAGAATCATTTTTCTTGGGTGTTAATTTGTCATTTGATATTTCTCTGAGCATTTCCATAGATTATAATCTCATATATTTTGACTATTTAATGACATAAAAAAAGGAGGCCTTTTACCTCCCTTGTCCTCTATATGCTTTCTTTGATTTATTTTTACTAGTAGCTGAATATTTTGTATGCTTACCATTACCTTGTTTTGTTTTTTTAGGTATTGTTTCTACAAAATTATCACCTAATAGTGATCTTTTTACTTTAGCCATTAAACAACCCTCATTTTTTCATGTCCAACTCTAATACGTGGATCACACCAAATCTCAAATCCAGCTTCTTGTGCATCTAAACAGAAACTAACATCTTCACCACACATATCTTGTACAGCACCAGATTCAAATACTTGCATCTTAGGTGCAAACCAAGGATACTTCATATCATTACTTTCAAATACACCATTCTTAATAAGAATCCATCCAAATCCTGTATAATCAACAGTAAAAGGCTTCTTACGTTTTTGAATACCATCTACCATCTCGTGATTCATAACTCCACCATTATTACGGAAGTCATCTTCATCTAACCAATGTGCAACTGATGTAGTTTTTCCATCTTCTGTTGCATACCAACCAGCACTAATTGGATGATCTTTTGTATCATCAATTGAATCATCTTCATTAATAGCTTCCTCTGGAAGTGCTAGATCACATAATTGCCAAAACTTATTACTATTAAAAACAATATCACTATCAATCCATAATTGATAATCATATTTTAATTTACCATCCCATGGAATCTGATCGGGTCCACGTAATACATTAGCACCTAAACATTTACATCGAGCAAAGTTAACCATACTTGAGTAATCTTGACTAATTTGAATACTCATTTGATTTTGTACTAAGTCAAAACATAACTGTACAAATGACTTAAGAAATGCATATGATACTCCACGACCTGGTAAACAAAATACAATTCCTTTACCTTTCATTCTTGCTTTGATCTTATCAATATCCCATTCTGGTTCATCTGAAGACTTCTTTGTATTTGGCTTACTAGCCTTTACAGTAAATCCTTTCGCCATTAATTCAATTCTCCATTGCTTTAAAATTATAACACAATATTTATTAGTATGTCAAGTACACAGAGAGCGTTAGAAAGCCCGCTCACAATAAGACATACTAATAACTGGGAGTACCAATTGGCTCTCCCATAATCTCTATTTCTTCTCCTAGTGAAACATATGATAAATCACTTACCTTATATTTTGTATTCATAAAATCTAACATGTAACATAATATCTCCCAATTCCTTACAAATTCCTCCGGACTTAAACTGTGATATATACATTCATTTTTTAAATATATGTGATATATTTTATTCATAGATTATATGGGAATTTCTTTATATATTACAGAGAATTACTACTATCGCTCCTATGAGTCCAAATAGAGGAAATCTGATTATATTAAATATTTTCCCAGGATATCTTATTAACCATCCAGCAAATACAGCTCTCCATATATTCCAATAAGGCACTTTCTTTTTAATTCTCTGAGTATTACTTTTTAATTTTATATACTTATTCTTACGATCATTAGTTCTTATTGAATGCCTCACTTTATAACACCTCTCTAATAATCTTTCATTGAATTTATGTCTCTGATTCTTATTAAAAACATCTGGCTCATTGGACATAGCTGGGGGGATTTTTCTGGTGGAATTTTTTTTTATATTTCTCTTGGGGGTATAGACTTTTGTAGGTTGCGGTACTTGCGGTTTTTATTATAGC
>MPMF02076270.1_pt1 | contig 13665 bp, 8 predicted proteins | sample 1617271 | NCBI WGS metagenome assembly MPMF02 (sample SAMN05944812, study PRJNA350692) | marine metagenome | biome: marine; feature: ODZ; material: water; isolation source: 120 m water sample prefiltered with 30 um filter, filtered on to 0.2 um... | place: Pacific Ocean | collected 2012-04-09... | reverse complement strand
GATAAACCTTGCAATTACAGAAATTCTCCAGGACGCAAAATTTCATACTCTTGATGAAGAAGGGGAAATTGTATTTGGTAGAAAAAGCTTTAAAGAAAACCTTCAGGATACGGAAAACTCTGCCGTTACGGAAGGAGAGGTCGATATATCCGATAGAACGAATGTTGTGAATCTAATTAGCTCAGAAAACAGAAAAGAAATAAAATTGGGAAAGGGCCGGTTTTCATACTCAATAAAAGATATTAATGGAAAACTTAATTTAAATATTATCCCGAGAGATACTATTATAAAAATACTTGAGCAGTCTGGAATTGAGGCAGGAAGTCTTAGAGATACTATCGCCGATTCAATATTGGACTGGCGTGATAAAGACGACCTGCATCGTTTTAATGGCGCTGAAGATGAATATTATCTTACTTTGTCTCCTCCCTATGAATCTAAAGATAATTTATTTGATTCTGTTGGAGAACTGGTCTGGGTAAAAGGCATGACTGAGGAAATTTTATATGGAACAGAGAATACGCAAAAAAACAAAAAATCGGACCAAAATTTTCTGGGAATTTTCGATATGCTGACAGTTCAGAATATTGAGTTTATAAACCCTAATACCATTGATGAAAAAATGCTGGAGATTTTCTTCTCCCCCGACGAAGCTCAAGCAATTCTTCTTGCAAGAAGACAAAACGGGAAATACGATAATTCTAAATCAAGTCATTTTATTGTTGAATCAACAGGTTTTTTAAATGATAGTCCTATAAAAAGAACGATAAAAGCCACATTTGAAAAAATTGGTCATGGACCCCAATCATTCATTCTTACAAAATATTGGAATGATAACAAAATAAAGTAATTCATGAAGTGGCAGGGGCACAACCACAATTCGACAGGAAAGCCGAATTCAAGTCTTCGCAGCTACTCTCCATAGGGCGAATCTGCGGAGCTAATTGGACGGTTTCCGAAGGAAGACCGCCAGAAGGGTTGAGGCCGGGGATGGCAGAGCTAAGCTCAGCTTTGCCGAAATCAAATAGGAGTTACTACTTCTGATAGCATAAAACGTTAAAAAAAACAACGTTTTGTCGATTAATTTTATGAAGCAATTATATCTTGAAAAATCAATTGGCATTGATTTCCAAAAAGAAATAACTTCTATAGCCTTATTAGGAAAAACTTTGCGAGGCATGGAACTGCTTGACTATCATATCTGGCAAAGCGGTTTAAACGGATCAGAAGATTCAGAACACCAATTCACAGCTAATTTAAATGATTTTATGAAAAGGAACGGTCTTAAAAACATCATGGGAGCTTTTTGTTTTCCAAGACATGACATTATTCTGAAATATATTGATATCCCAACTCCCAAAAAAGAAAACATTAAAGATATTTTAGAATATGAAATTGAAAGGCATGTGCCTTTAACCAAAAATGAGATTTATTACGACTTCCAGATTATAAAAAAAAGAGAAGAAAATTTATATAATGTCCTAATTGCTGTTTCCAAAAAATCTCAGGTTGACCACTTTATTGATCTTCTAAAAGAGGCCTCCATAATTCCTTCATTGGTTAGTTTGTCTACTGTATCAAATTTTAATCTGCTTTCTTTGATTGACTATGACCGGAAAATTCTTAACGCAGTTATTGAAATAAGTTTTAGGGGTGTTAACATCTCTTTTATTTTAGACGGCTCGGTTGTTTATACGAGAAGTATACCCTCATCGGGTAATGATGATTGGAAAAAATTCCTCTTGGAAAGAATTGTATCAAATGTCACGTTGGAGACTGCTGCCACTAATTTTACGGAGTTCTTAATTAGAGAAATTAATTTGTCCCTTGCCAGTTACCGGGAAGTTGCTACAGAACAAGATATAGATTGTTTTTATCTAAGTGGAGGTGGCTTGTTGACCATGCCTATAAAAAACCATTTGGACCCGAAAATAACGGGGAGAGTCCGAATATTGGATCCCCTGGTTAATCTTCAAAGCAGTAATTATGATATTTCCGAAAAGGACAGGAATTTCCTTACTAATGCAATTGGCGCGGGGATTCAGAATCATATAAAAAGTGACTTTCACATAAACTTTCTCCCGGAAGCGCTTAGGAAATATGCGCGGGATCATAGCTTAAAAACAATGTTGATCCTTTCAGGCATATTTATATTCGTGCTTTTTATAACTTTTGCCAGCGCTTTTTTTAAAGAATATTTAGCTTTAAATGAAATAGAAAGTGAAATTAAAAAAATTAAAAAAGAAGTTATAATAGCTGATAATTTTGAGCGGGAGTATGAACAAATAAGCCGTCAACAACTTTTTCTTAAAGAGATCCAAACTAGAAATCCAAGCCGGTTAATCATTTTAAAAGAATTGACAACCAGACTTCCTTCTGACGTATGGCTACAAAATTTGGCGATAAAACAAAGTGCTGCCGTGATCACAGGTACTGCAGATTCAACATCAAAGCTTATTCCGCTTTTAGAGCAGTCGGACCTTTTCACTGATGTGCATTTTGTTGATTCGATTAGTCATGTGAAAGATAGAGAACAATTTAAAATAAAACTTCCATTAAAAAGTATGACGGTGAAATGAATACGACCTTTAGAGAAAAAATATTGTTATATGTCGGAGGAGTGCTTTTTGGATTCGTAATAATATACGTATTGATTCTTAAACCAGTTTATAGAAAACATATAGTGATTCAGGAAAAAATTGAACAAAAAGGAAAGCTTCTTGATCGTTATAAAGCTATTCTTAAACGGGATAATCAACTTAAGAAAAGAGTTCTGTACATTAAGAAAGAATTTGATAAAATGACAAAGGTTCTATTGGTTAGCACCAAGCCTTCTTTAGCGGCATCCGAGTTGCAAGGTATACTCGAGGACATAATTAAAAAAACGCGCACTACAATAACAAATACTAGAAACAATAGTCCTGTTGAAAAAGAAGCGTTTTATCAAATTCCGATTGAAATAACTGTTGAATCCACATTAAGAGAGCTTAAAGACATTATTTATCAGATTGAAAACTCAGACAAGTTTTTGTTAGTTAGAGATTTAAATATCCGGCTGATAAAACCCGGGGATCCAGAAAAGTTAAAAGCGAAATTGATTATAGATGGATTTGCTAAAAAAATTCTCGGCGAATAATTTAAATTATTCGCTAAACTATGAGGAGGCTCAATCAGAGTGATTAACATTTATCGTATGATAGCAGGCCAAAATAAAATTTTCATATGCCTTGTCGCTTGTTTAGTTTTAGCTTTATCTTCCTCATGTGCACAGAAAAAATCTGCCATAGAAAAATTGATTGTTCAAAAACCGAGCGATGAGACCAAAAGAAAGGTTGAGGAAGAAAAAATAAGACAAAATGAGGCGATAAAAACGGTTGAAGTGACCAGGAAATTAGAGAAAGATGCTTCTCCGGCAGAAGAAATCAAAGAGCAAAAAATTGGTGAAACTCTGGATTCCATTTCGGAGGCTATTTCAAATATTGCCGGGAAATCTCCAAAAGTTAAGAAAGACAGACAAATTGAAAAACCTGTTAAAAAAGAAAACATAACAGGTGACCTTGATCACGTAAAAATGGAGACGAAAGTATTATCTCTTGCACGAAAAAAACCAAAAAAAATACCAAATCCCCTGGTACCAAAAAATATTCAAATTGAAAAAGAGGTTTCTTTAAACTTTGAATCGACAGATATTAAAGACATTATTATCACATTTTGTGACTTGTTAAAAATCGATTATATTTTGGATCCAGGCATATCCGGTAAAATAACATTACAAACCTTTAAAAAAGCCAAAGTTAAGGATTTATTTAATATTTTAGAAAAGATATTAATATTGAATAATTTAACAGTCATAAAAACAGGAAATTTTTATCGATTCATGCCAATTGAAGCAGCTAAAAAGGAATCGCTTAATATCTTTTTCGGTAAAGACAGCGCCCTTGTTCCATCACGGGATAGACTAATTATTCAGATAATACCCTTAAGACATATTTCGACAGGTTCAGTGAAAAGCATTATTGCCCCTCTATTATCCCAGCATGCCAGCTTTTTGGATGTTCCCGAAACCAATAATCTGATGATTATCGACACTGCCACTAATATTAAACGACTGTTAGGTATTATTGAGATAATAGATGTAGAAGCCGCTGAAAGTTTGCAGGTAAAGCTTTTTCCTCTCAAACATTCTGATGCAACAGAATTTGCCTCAGAGATAACAGAAATATTTGATGCATTGGGCTATGCCTCAGAGGGACCTTCCAGAGCAAAATCCAAAGTTGCACCCAAGACTAAATCTGCGCCCAAAGCCAAACGTAAAGTTACGGCAAGAGCTAAACCCAGAGCTCCAACCAGGAACAAATCCAGTGAGGGCTTCTCTATAAATTTTGTTCCTATTAAAAAAATAAATTCCTTGTTAGTTGTAAATCCTTTTCCAGATATTCTTCCAGACATCAAGTTCTGGGTATCGAAATTAGATAGACCTTTTAAGCTATTTATAGGAAAGGACAGTTCTCTTATTCCTGATACAAACGAGAAAATTTTACAAATAATACCTTTAAGTTTCGCTACACCTGATTCCCTGAAAGAAATTATTGCCCCTATGATGACCAAGGAGGGAAGTTTATTAACAACTCCTGATCAAAGCGGTCTGATTATAATTGACTTTGTTAGTAATATTAAATGGATTTTAGAAATCGTCAATGTATTAGATGTAAATACGCTGGATAAGATACGAGTAAGACTAGTCCTTGTGGAACATGCTGATGCGGTCGAAATAGCAAACACATTAACTGAAATGTTTGATTCATTAGGTTACAACAGTGATGACTCGGGCTCTCGGTTAAAATTTGTTCCTGTTGAAAGATTAAATGCTTTAATAATAATCAATCCTTTTTTAGAACTTCTTCCTAATATCGAATCCTGGATTTCAAGATTAGATACTCCTGCCTTGAAGGGACTGGAAGAAAAAACTTTTATTTATTACGTTCAAAATGCAAAAGCTGGTGAACTGGCTTCACTTTTAACTACATTATATCAATCAGACACCTTGACAAGCAGTAAAGAAGAAATGGACAAAAGGTTTAGAGTAAGCAAAAAGGAGGCTCGAAAAGAAAAAAAAGTAAAAGACAAAACTAAACCTAAACCCAAAAAACCGTCAATTAAAGTCAAAACCATTCAGTCAGAAGAAGTTTCCGGTAAAATCCTCTTTGTCGCAGACGAGTTTACCAACGCGCTTATAATCAAGACCCTTCCCAGGAATTATCCTGCAATATTGGAAACCATCAAGCTACTTGATTTAATGCCTCTGCAGGTAATGATAGAAGTACTGGTATTAGAATTGACTATAGATGACCAAACAAGGGCAGGGATTGACTGGGCATTTAGAAAAGGAGATATTACAGCGGGTTCTGTTGCAGCGTCTCAATCTATTTCCGTTGGAGCAGTTTTAGGGCAATCAGCGACAGCTGCCTTGAGCCAGGGGTTTTCTGTTGTCGCGCAAGCCGGAAATTTTACCGCCTTGCTTCAAGCATTTGCTCAAGATTCTAAACTAAATGTATTATCAAATCCAATTCTTATAACTTCCGAGAACAAAGCTGCTTCGATTAACATTACTAATGATGTCCCAATAGAGACTTCAACCATTACCACTCCCACAGCAGGACAGCCTTTGACTCAAACATCTATACAGTACAAAAGTGTAGGTATTAAATTAGATATTACCCCTCAAATCAATAAAAACCGTTTTGTTTCGTTAGAAATCAGCCAGGAATCCAGTAGTGTTAACGAAGCTGCTGCATTCAGTCAACCCGCTTTTTCGACACGCAGCACGAATACTAATATAGTTGTTAAAGATAAACAAACTCTGGTTATCGGAGGGTTAATGGAAACAACAAAAAGCTATTCTGATACCGGGGTTCCTATTTTAAAAGATATACCTATATTGGGTCGCCTTTTTAAAGCAAAAGCGGATAGACTTCGTAAATCAGAATTAATAATTTTTATAACTCCTCATGTGATTGCTGATGTTTCCGAAGCTAATCAGGCTACAAAGGGTTTCAGATCAAAGCTATTAAATATAACAAAGGATTTTAAATTAAAAAAGCAAACAGATTAAGTTTTAAAAAATCCTGCATAACTGACACAGTGTAACTGTAACCAGAAATGAATTATACCCCCTTAAATCCCCGCTTGAGAGGCTAAGGTGTATATAAACTTCTTCAAAAAAAAGATTTCTCAGAGTAAAATAGTATATAGTGAAAAAAGATAGAATCGTTATATTTGACACTACCTTAAGAGATGGAGAGCAATGTCCAGGAGCTAGTTTAAATACCGGCGAAAAGTTGGAGATTGCGCGGCAGCTTGCGCTCTTAAAAGTTGACGTTATTGAAGCCGGATTCCCAATTGCCTCTCCAGGAGATTTTGAAGCAGTAAGCACGATCGCAAGGGAAGTCAAGGGCTCTACTATTGCTGGTTTGGCACGCGCACTTAAGAAAGATATTGACGCTGCAGCTAAAGCTATCGAAAAAGCCAGAAAACCTCGTATCCATGTCTTTTTAGCCACCTCTAAAATCCACAGAGAATTTAAGCTCAAAAAAGCAAAAGAGGAGATTCTCAAGCAAGCTGTCCAATCGGTAAAATACGCAAAAAAATTTTCCGACGATATTGAATTTTCTCCCGAAGACGCCTCCAGAACGGAGCAGGAGTTTCTCAATGAGGTGGTGGAAGCTGTAATTGACGCGGGGGCTACAACGGTAAATATTCCCGATACAGTAGGTTATGCCCTTCCCGGTCCTTTTGGCGAGCTTATTAAAAACATTGTCGATAACGTGCCGAATATAAAAAAAGCAATAATAAGCGTTCACTGCCATAATGATCTTGGTCTTGCCGTGGCGAATTCCTTGTCCGCGATCAAAGCCGGGGCGCGTCAGGTAGAGTGTACAATTAATGGCCTCGGGGAAAGAGCCGGGAATGCTGCCATGGAAGAACTGGTCATGGGCCTTAAAACCAGGAAAGAATATTTTGGTGTAAAAACGCAAATCGAGACAAAGCGCTTTGTCGGCATCAGCAAGCTGACGGCTAATTTGACCGGACTACATGTGCAACGAAATAAAGCGATTGTCGGCGCAAACGCTTTTGCCCATGAAGCCGGTATTCATCAGCATGGTATTTTATCTAAAAGAGACACTTATGAAATTATGGACCCTAAAGATGTTGGATGGGATAAATCCAACCTCGTGATGGGCAAACATTCCGGACGACATGCTTTTTTAGGACGGGTGAAAGAAATGGGATTTAAATTGTCAAAAGAAAAACTAAACACTGCCTTTGGACGATTTAAAATTCTTGCTGATGAAAAAAAAGAAATTTATGATGAAGACTTGCGCGCAATCATAGAAGACCAGTTAGGCAAAGAAGAAATCCAATACTTCTCCCTTGAAAAATTCAAGATACTGGTAGATACGGAGACCACGCCAGAAGCGAATGTTACTTTAAAGTCTTATGATGGAAAAATCAAGAGTGCCAGGGCTACAGGTGATGGACCAGTGGATGCTATTTTAAACGCCATTGATAAAATTACAAAGCTCCGATGTCGTTTGTCCGATTATGAAATTCGCGCTGTAACTAAGGGAAGAGATGCCTTAGGAGAAGTGAACCTCCTGGTGGAGCATAAAAAACAAAAAGTACGAGGAAAAGCCGCAGGAACAAATATTATAGAAGCTACCACTCTCGCATATCTCAGTGCTGTCAACCACCTCGTTAAAAAACAGCAGGACGCTTAAACGCGCTTTTGATTACGGCAAAGCTGAGCTTAGCTCTGCCATCCCCGGCCTCAACCCTTCGGACGGCTTTCCTTACCAAATTCTTACTTTGGCCCTGCCACCGTGCGGTTTCAGCACTCTTTGCTGTTATTAATGTCGACTCTTTCTTCAAATCTTCCGAAGGCTTTCCCTCCGGTTTTATGATAAAATTTAATCAGATTGACATCTTTTATTGTTCAGCCGGGAACGCGCCATGACTGAAAAATTTCAATATGGTCTGGATCAACTGACCGTCACGAAAGCGCTTCAACTTGCAAGGGATGAACTGCAGGGAATTCTATCAGATAAAGTCATATCAAATGTATCGAAAAGTTATGATGCGGTTCAAAAAATCGCTGAAGGAAAAAAACTTGTCTATGGAATCAATACCGGACTTGGATCTTTATGTACCAGAAAAATTTCTAAAAAAGATATCAGAAAACTCCAGGAAAATCTGATAAAAAGTCATAGCGTAGGGGTGGGAGAACCTGTTGCAAATGAACTCGCAAAACTGATGCTGGTTCTTAAGGTTCATTCTCTCTGCTATGGTTATTCAGGAATTTCTCTTAAAGTCGTTGAAAGAATCTGTTGGCATCTTGAACATAATTGCATTCCTCTGGTTCCTACCCAGGGTTCCGTTGGAGCATCAGGTGACCTGGCGCCATTAGCCCACCTTTTTCTCCCTTTGCTCGGCCTGGGTATGCTCTCTGAAGACGGCAAAATCTATCTTCCCGCTCCTGATGTTTTGAAAAAAATTCAACTATCACCTTTAAAACTAGGGCCCAAGGAGGGGGTTGCTTTAATTAATGGGACCCAATTTATTTCGGCACATGCGATTGCAGTTTCCGAAAAGTTTGCTCGTTGCCTGGATTATGCGGACATTATTGGAGCACTCAGCCTCGAAGCTATGCTGGAATCTCATAAACCCTTTGCTGAAAAACTCCATCAACTTCGACCTCACACCGGAGCACTCACTGTTGCCAAACGAATGAGAACCATTCTAAAAGGATCTCAAGTTGTAAAATCACATGAACATTGCGGACGAGTTCAAGACCCCTATTCGGTCCGATGCATCCCCCAGGTGCATGGTGCCTCCAGGGACGCTCTTTATCATCTTAATAAAAAGCTGGTGTGTGAACTGAACTCTGTTACCGATAACCCTATCATCTTCAGTGCTGAAGATACGATTAGTGGTGGGAATTTTCACGGACAACCTCTTGCCATGCCGTTGGATTACGTAAGCCTGGCAGCCTCAGAACTGGGTAGTATTTCCGAAAGACGCACCTACCTTCTTCTTGGAGGAGACGCGGGTCTTCCAATATATCTGATGAAAGAGTCAGGGCTTAATTCAGGTTTTATGATTACCCAATACTGCGCTGCTGCTCTTGTCAGCGAAAATAAATCGAACTGCTTTCCTGCCAGTGCGGACAGTATTCCAACATCTATGGGGCAGGAGGACCATGTAAGTATGGGATCGATCAGCGGACGGAAAGCGCTGGCCATTGTGAAGAACCTGGAAAAAATTCTTGCGATTGAACTATTGTGCTCGGCTCAAGCTTTTGACTTTAGAAGACCGGTTCAATCCAGTGAAATCCTTGAGAGGTTCCACTCTTTAATCCGCAAAAAAATACCTCATTTAAAAGAAGATACGGTAATGTCAGACTACATTGAAATGGCAACGGAATTCGTTTCAAATGATGATTTGCTGAAAGCAACCATGTCTTTATAGATTGTCAGATAAATAATTACACATCCCTAAATCCCCTCTCGAGAGGGGACTGAGGGGTGTGTAACCCAAAACATGAAATTATTTATCTGACAATCTATAAAAAAGGATTTGTTATGAAAAATAAATTTGATTCTGAAACCTTTGAAACTTTTCTTTCTCACTACGCGTCACATCCTGTCTATAAAGCGCCGAGGGGAAACCGTCTTCATGCTAAATCTTGGCAAACTGAAGCACCTCTCAGGATGCTTCTCAATAATCTCGATGAAGAGGTAGCGGAATCTCCAAAGGATCTGGTGATATACGGGGGTACGGGCCAGGCGGCCAGAAACCCTGAAGCGCTGAAAAAAATTATTCAGTGCCTCTTATTGTTAGAGGAGGACCAAAGCCTGCTGATTCAGTCCGGTAAAGCGGTCGGCCTCCTCAATACCGGTCCGAACGCGCCCAGAGTATTTATCGCGAACAGCAATCTCGTTCCCCATTGGGCAACGTGGGAACATTTCAATGAATTAAAAAAACGCGGTCTGATCATGTATGGTCAAATGACTGCGGGAAGCTGGATCTATATTGGCTCTCAGGGTATTGTTCAGGGAACTTTTGAAACCTTTGCTGCGTGTGCTAAAAAATATTTCGGAGGAACACTCAAAAACCGGTTCCTGCTTACCGGTGGTCTTGGAGGAATGGGAGGCGCACAACCGCTCGCGGCTACTATGAACGAAGCCGCGTTTTTGGGAGTGGATGTGGATGCAAGCAGAATTCAAAAAAGGCTTGATACTCGGTACCTTGACAAAATGACACACTCTTATGAAGAGGCAAAATCCCTGATTTTAGAGGCAAAAGAAAATGGAAAGTCCCTGTCAGTCGGATTGGTCGCCAATATTGCGGACATAGTGCATCAACTGCTAAATGACAATATCATCCCGGATGTGGTTACAGATCAGACCTCTGCTCACGATCCTCTCAACGGATATGTCCCCACAGGTCTGAGCTTGAAAGAGGCCATTGAACTTAGAAAAACCGACCCCGAACAATATCAGCAAAGATCTCTTAAGACAATGGCAACACATGTCAGGGGGATACTCGAAATGCAAAAACAGGGGGCTGTCACATTTGATTATGGAAATAACCTGAGAGAATTCGCCAAACAGGGAGGGGAAAAAGATGCGTTTAATATTCCGGGGTTTGTTCAGGAATATATACGCCCTCTGTTTTGTGAAGGAAAAGGGCCTTTTCGCTGGGTTGCTCTATCGGGAGATCCGAAAGATATAGAAATGACCGACCGGGCTATATTGGAAACGTTTCCTGAAAACCGGCATCTTCATTTATGGATTAAAAAAGCTCAAGAGAAAATTCCTTTCCAGGGACTGCCCGCTCGAATCTGCTGGCTTGGACTGGGAGAACGGGAAAAAGCAGGACTTGAGTTCAACCGGCTTATAAGGGAAAAAAAGATTTCCGCTCCTATTGTCATTGGCCGGGACCACCTGGATTGTGGTTCGGTTGCCTCACCTAACAGGGAAACAGAAGGCATGAAAGACGGTTCGGATGCAATCTCGGACTGGGCAATTCTAAATCTATTGACCAGCGCCGCATCTGGAGCTACATGGGTTTCCTTCCACCACGGAGGGGGAGTAGGAATCGGTTATTCGCAACACGCGGGACTGGTTATTCTTGCGGACGGTTCCGAACGAGCGGAAAACTGTCTGAAACGAACTCTCTATAATGATCCTGCTACCGGAGTGATCCGACACGCTGATGCGGGTTATGAAAAAGCCCTCAAAGTTTCAAAAGCATTTGGATTAACAATTTAGATATACATTATAAATAATTAAGTGCTCTTAAATCCCCTCTTGAGAGGGGACTGAGGGGTGTGTATGGATAACTCAATCATAATAGGACCATTTAAACAAATCCTGACAATGGACAGGCTACCGGATTCCGGTCACATTCGTGATAACTCCCTTGAGATTATTTCCAACGGCTCTGTTTTGATAGAAGACCAAAAGATTGTAAAAGTTCTTTCCGAAAAGCGGCCAGTGGCCGCAACCAAATGGAGCTACCGCTCCAGTGAGCAAACAAAAAAAACTTCTCCAAATGAGATACAGGAAGATGCGGTCCTTATGCCGGGGTTCATTGACGCCCATACCCATATCTGTTACGCGGGTTCAAGAGAAGAAGATTATGCCAGAAGACTATCGGGAGAAACGTATCTTGAAATCGCGAAACAGGGAGGAGGAATTTTAAGCACCGTTACTAAAACAAGAGCCGCGTCACAACAGGAGTTGGAACAAAGTCTTTTGGAAAGAGCCCGAACCCACCTCCTCAGGGGAGTTACCACCTGTGAGGTGAAAAGCGGATATGGATTAGAAAAGAACGCGGAACTGAAAATGTTGAGAGCAATCCAAGCTCTTAATCAAAAGGGAAACCTGCCTGACCTGGTACCAACATGCCTGGCTGCTCATGTGAAACCTGAAGAGTTTCAGGATCATAAAGAATATCTTGACTATATCGTTCATGAATTATTACCTGCAATCAAATCCGAAAAACTATGCAATAGAGTCGATATTTTTATAGAAGAGGGTGCTTTCAACCCGGAAATTTCTCTTAAATTTTTGGAACAGGCAAAGGCACTCGGGTTTTCCATCACCATTCACGCGGACCAATTTTCCAAAGGCGGTTCTGAGGTAGCTTCAAAAGTGGGAGCAATCAGTGCTGATCATCTGGAAACCTCTGAAGATCGCGAGTTTGAAATGCTAAAATCGGCAAATGTTATCGCGAATGTTTTGCCGGGCGCGTCCACAGGTTTAGGAATGCCCTTTGCCCCTGTTCGTAAGATGCTAAACGCGGGACTAACTGTTGCTATTTCTTCCGATTGGAATCCCGGGTCTGCTCCTATGGGAGATCTGCTGACGTTGGCTTCAATACTGGGTACTGATAAAAAACTCACCATGGCAGAAACCCTTTCCGCTTTGACAAATCGAGCGGCAAAAGTCCTGGAATTGAGTGACCGGGGGATGATCAAAACAGGGTATTTTGCGGATATGATCGCGTTCCCCTGTAGTGACTTTCGTGAGATATTGTATCATCAGGGTAGCTTGAAACCACATCGAATCTGGAAAAACGGGGAAGCGGTAAAATGAACTTAAAATCACATTATAAACCACCAGACAATAATAGATGGCAGGGGCAGGGTGACCCGGATGAAAACAGCTTAAGACTGCGTCAAGTTATTCAATTTCTTGATCTCAAAGAACTTCATGTAACAGATGTTGCAACCCGACGAAGTCAAGCCTCGAAAAAGTATAAAAAAATCGCGCTCATCGGATTTTGCTGCGATGAGGGAATCCGAAGAAACCAGGGACGGCCCGGTGCAAGGGAAGGCGCGGGCGCTATCAGAAACGCGCTTGCTAATTTACCGGTACATTTTAATGAAAAAGAGACTCAGCTTTTTGACGCCGGCGATATCCTTTATCAAGAAAGCGCCGCAACTTCCGACGATCCACTTCTCTCCACACAACTTGTCTTATCCACTGCAATTTAAATTTTATTATCCAACAGTTTTTTTCCTATCGTTCTCGGAGGTGGACATGAGGTTGCGTTTGGTCATTTTCATGGAATCCACTCCTTTCTTCACTCTTGTGAAAATAATAAACCAAAAGAGAGCGTAGGGATTATCAACTTTGACGCTCATTTTGATCTGAGAGCTTTTCAAAATGACAAGGGAACTTCAGGAACGCCTTTTCTGCAAATCGCGGAATTGTGCGGAAAAGAACAGTTTCATTATCTTTGCCTTGGAATTCAAAAAACATCGAACACAAAAAAGCTGTTCCAAACTGCCAAAGAGTTAGGAGTTCAATATGTTTTTGCGGATGAGATTAATGAAAGAGAGCGGCACGCGGAAATCATGCCTAAAATCGAAACTTTTATTCAAAAAACCGGGTTCATTTACCTGAGCATCTGTCTAGATGTTTTTGATTCCGCGTTTGCCCCGGGAGTTAGCGCTCCGGCTTCAAACGGCCTGGTTCCTCAATATTTTTTTCCGATTATGAGGAAAATATTGAGTTCTAAAAAGATAATAAGTATGGATGTAGCTGAGATGTCTCCCGCGCACGACATTGACCAACACACAGCTAAACTGGCTTCTTT
>MPMF02286613.1_pt1 | contig 13674 bp, 13 predicted proteins | sample 1617271 | NCBI WGS metagenome assembly MPMF02 (sample SAMN05944812, study PRJNA350692) | marine metagenome | biome: marine; feature: ODZ; material: water; isolation source: 120 m water sample prefiltered with 30 um filter, filtered on to 0.2 um... | place: Pacific Ocean | collected 2012-04-09... | reverse complement strand
TGTTGGTGCGGATCTGGCTTTCGACCATATTTCGGCGCGGCGTCTCAAAGTCAGCAATAGTGCCTATCATTAGGCCCCCGACCCTCTTGAAACCCGCACTTGCGCGGGCATCCGGTACGATTCCACAAATTTCGCGGAGTATACGTGCCCGGTTTTGTAAACACAACATCTTGTATACACCTCCGCAATATCATCAAATAGAGCGGTGGTGGCGGCGCTGTCCCTGCTGGTGATCCTGAAAATGAAGGAAACGGCGCGCGATCCCCTAAGATAAAGGAGGCCAGGATGCCGGGATGCCCAGGGAACAATGATGGCCCCATCCGGCGGGAATACGCGGCGCTGGCTTCCCGCTACGACACCAGGTGGAAATCCTACGTTGCGGCATCGGTCCGTGAAACGCTCAAACGGGCCCACATCCGTCCCGGCGACCGGGTCCTGGACGTGGGGTGCGGCACCGGCGAACTTCTCGGGGCCATATCCCTCGCGGTCCCCGAGGCGCGGCTGGCGGGGGTCGACATGTCGACCGAAATGCTCGCGATCGCCCGTGCCAAAAGCGCTGGCGACCTCGACCTGAGGGAAGGGCACGCCGAGGCCCTGCCCTTCGGGGACGGGGCCTGTGACGTGGTGGTTTCGTCGAGCGCCTTTCACTTCTTCCGGCGCCCCGCCGCCGCCCTGGCGGAAATGCACCGCGTCCTGCGCCCGGGCGGCGGGGTCGTCATTACCGACTGGTGCGGCGATTATCACGCATACTTTCTCTTTGACCTTTTCCTGCGTCTGTTCAGCCCCGCACATTTCCGCATCTATAACTCAAAGGAATTTCATCAAAGACTTGATTCAGCAAACTTTTCTGAAGTTACTATCGAGCGTTACAAGATAAGTTTTTTGTGGATAATGATGACGGCGACGGCTAAAAAAGACGCCCATAGTAACGGCCATCACAAGCCCGCAACCGACGTTACTTGCACCTAGATTTTGCCTCTATTAGCTTTTATTATCGGGGGAGGCCTTCTCCCAACATCATGTGTCAGAAACGGTCACATAAGAAAAATATCTTCTCACGTGGCGGGATTAATGATGCTGCTTGATGTAGGTTTAAGAGTTCCCGCAACTGACACCGTGTTATATAATTAACCGAGGTTGGGGAGTGATCAGAAGACAGAGATCATGAGCCTGCCATGGATAAGAAGCCTGCTCTATCTGGTCGCCCGCCTACTAGGCGACGTCAGCCCTGTTAAAAGAGGTGCTGTTGGAAACTGAATCGAGCTTCATCTATTCCTAAAAGATAATTTTATCAGGAGCTAATTCCCAGGAAATTAGGAAAGCAGCACCCAAAATAACGGAGAAAGGTATGGTTGATAAACGCACCAAATTCGGGAAGTCAATAACTACACTTACAAAATCGATAATCCTCCTTATTGTGTTGGGGGTGCTGGCTTTCATATTCGGCTAGTTCCAGCGCCGTGCGCGCCGCCATGACGGAAGATGCGGAAGCCACCTTGTATGGGATAAATTGGGTGTGGGAACTGATCGAAGGTTTTTTAAGTTCCTAGCGCATTGAGATTCTGACCTTGATCCTCCCCTACTGAATTGGGAGAAGCTGAGAGACGCCCAACATCATGTGTCAGAAACGGTCACCTTAATACTCCCCTTTGTCATTCCCCGTGATATGCTGTGTCCCTCAGGCAGATTGAAGGGGCATCATGCGTTACGAGAAAGCCGACAAGCTGCTGCAGCTGGCCATGGACATGCAGGCCGCGCGCACAGGTCTGTCCCTGGGCGATATACAGGAAAAGTACGGGGTCAAAAGGCGCACGGCGCAACGCATGCGCGACGCCATCTTCAGGGTCTTTCCCCATGCCGACGAAGTGAAGTCCGGCGAACGCACCAAGCGCTGGCGCATCCCCAACGGCGTTATGGACCAGCTCATCGCTTTCAGCGCTGACGAGCTGGCCGACCTGGAAACCGCCATCAGCCTTCTGAAACGAGAAAATCTGGACGACAAGGCCGTCACCCTCGAGGTGCTGGCTACCAAGATCCGCGCCCTTCTGAAACCCGAAGTGGCGCGCCGCATCGATCCCGATCTCGATGCCTTGCTGGAGGCCGAGGGGTTGGCCATGCGGCCGGGACCCAGACCCCGCATCCATGCCTATGTGGCGGAGGACCTACGCCAAGCTATCAAGGCCTGCCGCAAGGTGGTTCTCTACCACCGCAACCGGGTTACCCACCGGCTGGTCCAGCGCAAGATCTGTCCCTACGGCTTTCTCCACGGCAACCGCCATTACCTGGTGGCCCTCAACCTCCGCAACAACACCAACGATTATCGCCTCTACAGCCTGCCCAATATCGAGAAGGTGGAGCTCACCGACGAGCCCTTCGAGCGCAATCCGGATTTTTCACTAAAGGAATTCGCCCGCCAGTCCTTCGGTGTCTTCCAGGAACCTACCGGCTCCTTCGACGTGGCCTGGAGGTTTTCACCAACGGCCGCGCCGGACGCCCGCGACTTCCTCTTTCACCCCGGACAAACCACGGAGGATCAGCCAGACGGTTCCCTCATCGTGCGCTTCCACGCCGCTGGCGCACTGGAGATGGCATGGCATCTCTATAAATGGGGCAAGGAGGTGGAGGTGCTGGAACCGAAACACCTGGCCCACATGTGCCACAAGAACCGCACCGACTGGCCGGGATTACCGTAAGTAGTTTTTTATGTGTCGGGTCGGTTGGGAAAAATATTAATTTTGCCTCCCCGAGACCGAACGGAACGATCCCCGCCTGTGGTATATCTTCGCATCGGGCAGAGAATAAACCAGCCTGCGTACGGCATCTTCCACCACCGAGACATCCACGTCCATGTCCGCCGAAAACCTCAGCGCCATGAACGCGTCCACTACCACCCCCACCGGCGAAAGAGGAACCCCGCCGTCCGAGCGGCCGGCCACATGGCGGGCCCGCCACAGCGGGCGCTCGCTCCCGACCCGAAGCAGGCTGACATCGAGGCCGATTCGCATCTGCGACCAGACGAGCAGGAAGAGTTTTCCCGCGCCCACAATCTCGGACTTCACATAGGTATCGCAACCCAGCTCTTTCATGAAATCCCGGAAATCCCCGGGATGCCGCATGTCCACGCCCATGCGCCGCGCCACCAGGTTCCGTTCCTTGGGGCTGACCACACGCGAGATCTTTGCCGTCAGATGGCGGCTCAACGCCGACGCCACGAACCTCGAATATCCTGCCATCGATGCCGGTGCCTTAGGCGGCATGATGACGGTGCAGTCCGGAAAATCCTCGAAAAACTCCGGATCGACGTCCACGGCGACGGTCCTTACGGGCAGGGATTTCGTCTTCTCGGCCGTCTCGAAGGGAACATACCTCGTGCCGCCGCACCCACCGCCCGCCAGCATGATGCAGAGACACAGGACGAGGCCCGCAATCTTTCTCATCCTTCGTCTCCGCTGCCCAAATATGAGTCCTTCACCCGCCATATCCGGCTACAGGGAAACCAGCAGTTTCCGGCTCAGGAGAACTTCCCTGCCTCCGGCCTTTTCAACCGCGCTGTCGAGGCGCAGAAAAACTCTACTGCCGTTTTCCACGTAAGTGCCCCTGACCAGGGCCACCTTGCTCATGTCAAGGCCGCGCGAAGCAACGGTCTCGTCGATAATGTCCCAGAGGAGATTGTCAAACGGTTTGGTCAGGAGGAGTACGACCCGGTCATCGAGGGCATCGTCAGGAAGGTCGATTGTTCCCAGGCGGTCCTGGATTCTCACATCGCTGACCAGGTGCGGCCGCCCGGTGGCTATGGAGCTCATGTTGCCCCGCCGCTGATAGAGCATGCCGTCCCGGAGTGACACCTGGGGGCCGAGCCCCCTTTCCTCCCCCTTTCGGATCAGGATGAAAAATCGGCCCACGCGCTCGATGACGTCCAGATAACGGCTGAACCCGATCTCCTCGTATCCCACTTCCAGCACCGGCCTGTCGCCTTCATGTTCCCGTGACGGCGTGTCCAAAGGCTTGCTCCCACCGGCTGTCAGTTCAGGCTTTTTTTCCGGGAAAAGCTGGGCAGGTACTTTTGGGGGCTCCTGCGCCCGTTCCACGTAGAGATCGCCCACCGGATATAACGGCACCAGCCTGGCGTCAGCATTCGTTTTGAGGGACGCCTCCTGCTGCTGCGACTGCTGTGTTTTGGAAGTCGGGGCGCCTTGTGCACTATCCTGGGTATGGGCCTTCCGGGCTTCTGTGGTCAGACCATCAATGGCACCCACCATGGCGATGGCCAAGACAACAAGAATAAAAAAACGGACCCGTGACCGCCACTTGAGTCTCATTCAATCTCGTCCAGAAGGCGGCTGGCGCTTTCATAGAGGACCTTGACCTCGCCGTAGTCGGGACTTCCCGCAAGACGCAAACCATTCTCTGGTGCCTTCTGGACAGGTGCGGCCTCCGGCTGGGCAACTTGCACCGGAAGGACAGGTGTGGCCGGCAGGCGGGGCAACGGCGGCGCCTCTTCCTCACTGCGGAACATGGCATCCGGATCCGGAAAAATGCCAGGGGACGGCTGCTCGGGCTCGAGCGAAGAAAATGTGTCGCCCCCTGGCGGGGGGGGCTCAGTTGGCAAAATATTGGTTTCAGAAATATCAGGGTCTCCACCATAATTATGGTCCCGACGAGGCTCCCGGTATGCCTCCTGCCAGGGGGGCTCCAGAGATCCAGCCACTAGGTTTTCGGCGGGCTCGCGGAATGTGTCCGCCGTGACATGATCACCGGCCGTGCGCTCCTGCACCTTGGATATGATATGCTGGGCCTGCGCACCCAGATCCCTAGCCGAGTCCCATGCCGTCTGGTCGGGCTTCTTAGTGGCAATGGCCCCAAGGAAAAACAGGATACCCATTAAAAATAACGTTTTCATTCTGCACTCCCTATTTCGGGGCCCACTGCCAGCCCGGCCTTAAGGCCGCGGGCGCGCAGGGGCTGTTCCGCATCAAGATAATTCTGCACCCGCGACGTCCTCGGCACCAGCAGGACCGGGGTCACGTTTTCGCGCTGAACGGCGGCGGCCACCTCTTCCGCACTCAGACGCCCCCCTTCCGGGCGCCCATAGACCCATCCTCCTTTGCCGTCGGGAAATGGCCTCAGGGGGAGCAGCGTTTTGGCCTCGTTGCGCCTGCTTTCCTCGGCGGTGGGCAGGTCGAAATCATAGGGCACGATCTCGCGGGCATTGGGGTTTCCCATCTGAAAGGCGAAAAGCATCAGGGCCCCGAACAACAGGTCGATCATCAGCGTCGGTGGGCGCAGGTTGGGGATTTCAGCCCTTCTCCGATCAGGTAACTCCGAAGGGGTCATGGGTTTGCCCTTCCCTCATCTCCAGAGACTGGCGGCAGAATTCTGTGCAGGGTGAAGGCAACCAGGGCCAGCACGCCGCCGGCGATACTGCTGCCAAACGCGATGGCAAACTGGGTTATGAATGCGGCCTGGGTTTCCGGCCTACCGGGCCCCGCTTCTCCATAGGCGAGGAGGGCGAAGAGGAGGCTCAGGAAGGTGGTGAGCAGGCCCACGAGGGGGCAAGCCTCCGTGGCCCAGTGCAGCGCCTGTGCGGTCCCCTGCCATTGCCGCGGAATGCCCAGTTCGAAAGTGTCAACCACCAGCGCGCCGATCACGTAAAAAAGGTAGGCGGTGACCGCCATGAAGAACGGCCAAGCAACCCCGACGAACTTATCGAGCAGCGAGGGCAGGTCCTCCGAAACCATCTGCGGCAGCATCCATTGCACGAGAATGTAGGTCACGACCCCCATGATGGTGGCCACCAGCAGGGTATTGAACTCCCTGACGGCCTGCGAAAGACGCGCCAGAGAGCTGGCCGGCAGCCCTACATCCATATCAGTCACTTGCTTCCCCACAGCGGCGGTTGCACATCTTCCTTCCTGACTTCCAGCGGTCCGGGGTTGGGACCAGCTTTAAAGGTCTGGCGTTTGAAGGGCTTGCTCACCTTTACCTGGAGCGTTCGCCCTGCAAGAGGCCGATAGATGTCGAGGTCGATACCCGTTTCCCGGCTCAGCAGCGTAGCGGGAACCTCCGTGAGCGCCGTCTCCTCCACGGTAAGCCCGGTCTCAATCCCCAGAACGGCGAGCCTGGCGTTACCCATGTAGCAATCCACAATCACCCTGCGGACTTCCGGGTCGCTCATACCCATCTCCGACGAAAGCCAGGCGGGAAGAACCGACCCGCAGAAATTAGTCGTGCGTTCCTGGAGGGATTTGAACACTGCTGCATCGGTGTCCCTGGCGTTCGTGTCGCTCCTTTCCTCCGCGCGGATAGAGGTTAAGCAGGAAAGGAGCAACAACAATCCCGTCATAATCGCCATGCTTGTTTTACCGGTTGCCGTTTGGATCAAGTGTCTGGTCATCTCGGGTCTCCTTTTGTTCTAGAAATTAGAGAAATCGCCGATATCCAGGCTGCCGGGCGAGAAACCCGGCCTTGATTCCCGGGTCTCCACCTGCGGGGAATTTGCTTCCACAAGCAGAGAATCATTCAACTCAACGATGACGGTGGCCATGTCCTGAAGCGATTTCACCCCGGTTGACGAGGGCGTCAAGGTGTCCACTTTCGGGATGGCCCGTTCCGTAACTTCGTTGACCATTTCGAGTCGTCCCAGCTGGATGGCTATGGCCACCTCGTCGCGAAGATCCCTCAGGGAATCCTTCTCCGCGATGACCTCGGCATACATGTCGCCGAGGTGATCCACGGTCTGGTCCAGGGCCTCCAGGCGCTTGCTCTGGATCATGCCGGTGGTGTCAAACTTGCGACCGCCCAGTCTCGCCTTGTCAACGCTGATGCGGCGGTCCAGGGTGGCCATGATCCGACGCAGGCCATGGAACTTGGTTCTGAGGGCCGGGTCCTGCTGGACCCAGCTTTTCATCTGGACGAGGGCATTGCGCATGGAGCGTCCAGCGACGATGTTCTGCTTGATGGTTTCCTGGAGCCTGACAGCGCTCGCCTTGTAGTCCTCCGAGTTCCGCACATCGTTGGCGAGCTTCGCAAGGTCGGACAGGTTTGCCGAAATCACCGTTGCGGCAGAATTGACGAGGTGAAAAGCCTGGTTCAGGTATTCAGCCGACAGGTTGATCATCTTGCTGTGAAGCAGACGGCGCTCCTTGTTCGCTTCCTGGTCGTCGCCCGGCGGCGGTGTGCTGGCCAGCCGGATACGCATATGCTCCAGCTGCTCAGAAAGGGCGTCCAGTCGCGCGCGCATCTTCACCACGTCCCGCTCGTGGGCATTGGTTCGGCCATCGATTTCCTCGAAGGCCTTGAAGATTCTGGAATCAAGGGATGTCTGCTTGGCCGCGGCGGCCCCTGGCAGTGTCGGAAACAGGACCAGGGCCATTACGGCGATCAATATGCGGGAGCCAGCAGCGTATCTCATAGCCCTGCCCTCTCAACCGACATTTCGGGGGATGATTCTGGCGACGGCGCGGACCTTTCGGAGAAATACTTCTCCCTAAAAACGCGGAAGTCATCGGGAGCGTTAACGGGCAGGGTCTGGAAGGTCATGGCGCGGTAGAGACTGACTACCTCCACATGGGCCGCGTTCACGCGAACGGGCCGGCCCAGGGAATCGTCCAGCTGGCGGGCGGCCCGCCTGAAGGCGGTGAGGTCCCCCTCGCGCAGCGCCGTCAGCGCCATGGCGCCGCTGAGCGCTTGATATCCCTCGCTGTCCGGTTTCTGGATGCTGCGGATGTCAGCCAGGAGATGCCGGGCCTCGGCGAAGTGCTTCTTTTCCGACAATTCCACTGCATCATAGAGGGCGGCCTCGACCTCGCTTTCGCCGGCAAGCGCAGCCGGGTCCCGTGCCAGGATGACCGATCCCTCCCGCACCGGCTCCTGAATCCAGCCTCTCATGTCGGGGAAAAGGTTCCCGTCCGATACGCAACCAGCCAGGAACATTGCGGCTAGAACCGGAGCCAGCCTGGGGATGCTCCCAAAGGCATGAAGATGACAGACACAATGCTTCATGGTGAAGCCCCTCCTGTGGAAAGTGAAGTTTAGTTGTGGAGGGAGTTAATCACATTAGGGTGTCAGAATCGGTCACATTAAAGAAACCTCCCTAATCTATGAAGTTGGGATAGGATTGCAGGTCGGGTGGGTGTCCATGGCTGACACCGCATTATATAATTAACCGAGTTTGGGGAGTGACAGGAGACGTGGAGCATGAGCCTGCCATGGATAAGACTATCTGGCCGCCCGCCTACTAGGCGACGTCAGCGCCGTTAAAAGAGGCACTGTTGGGAAGAGGATTGGCCGCCGGCTTGCTGGGAGGGTTATGGGCCGGTTTCTGGGAAAATTTTTCAGATGAACAAGGAGTAGTCTAAGTGCCTGATTGGCTGATTATCAGCAGTGTAATAATTGGATCGGTCCTAGTTATTGTTGTGGGGGCTGCGGTAAAAAATCGTGCTGCTGAATACGGCCTTCCATTCCTGCTCTCACCCCCTGGCTATCTGGTTTTAGTGGGCACCATAGTATTTTGGACCGGCATTATTCATTTTACGTTTTTTGAGGGTCAACTTACGGATTTTCAAATGCTGTCAGCTATCTCCGGAATGATAGGGCTGGCCGGCATGGTAATTAATATAAAAAAGAGTTCATTCCTGGTTGGAATTCTCCTGACCATGTATCAGATTCTGATATATGGCCTCGGCGTTTTTATCCTTGTTGTCCTGCTGGGAAGACTGGTTACTAAAGAACGAGAATGATTTTCTAAAGTCGAATATTTATGATTCCGATAAAACAATAATTGAGTCATCAACAGTAAATTCAAAACGACCTGTTTTTTCTGGGTTCAGTAGGACACCGTAATTCATTTCTTTCTTACCAACCAATTCACTTTTTATCCTGGAAAATCTGTTTAGTCGGTAACCGAGAGCTGTCTCACCCTTTCGACGTGCAGACTCAAGGACGGTGTAAAAGTTTATATTCTCACCCAGCGTAACATAGTCCTGCGCAGGCTTTAGATAAATTTCCGATCCTTCTGGACGAAATAACTCATCGAAGATTCTTGCAAGAAGCTTGTTTTCCGCAATTTGTGCAACAGCAGCACTAATAATATTTTCACCTATAATGAAATCATCTGTTTTAACAGATTGGATTAAATCATAGTTGGTGCTATCGAATATTTCGGTGGTTATAGGAAAATTATAGTTTTTTTTGTCACGTATATCACGCAAATGTAACAGCGTAGAAACTGTAATTGTATCGGCTTCCTGTATATCTATACTCTCATCTCCCTCTATCAAGACGTGATCAAACTTATGATATTCTATCTGCTCCAAGATTTTTCGTTCGGAAAAGTTTTTGTATTCGAGGTCCAATGTCATATTAGACAGTATATTTCTTAACTCGATTATTTCTTCTTCTGCTGATGAATTTTGGACAATGACTTTTGCTGAGGAGCCTGCCATCACATATTCGTCAAGATGTATCAACACCGTGGCAGTGTTTGTATTCCACCCCAAAATCAAAAAGTTTTCGGGATCCTCTGTTGATGCACCTTGGTCTTTTATGGCCCTCTCGTTGATGTCCAGATTATCTGGTTCATCTAATATAATCGTGTCGTCATCTTCCGAAATCGCGATAATCTTATCATTTTCTTTAATACCGGTATGCATTGGTGGATTAAGGACAATTTCACCATTTATTGAAAACACGCCAATAACCGCAGAGTTTCGATAAGCGCTTAGCGCATCGCTGTAACTGCGACCCACGAGTTTTGTCTCCTCTTGAAAGTATATTTCATCGCCAGCAAAATTTAATATTTCATGGTAGACATAGGGGAGACCGGATTGACGACAGGTCTGCGCTTCAAGTCGAGCCAAAAAATTTCTTGTTCGGATAATTTCGACTTCTTTCTTCCCAATTATTTTTGCGATTTGCTCATCGGCTTCTGACTCTACTACAGCCACAATGTGGAACGGATCCTGTTTGCGTTCGGGACGATTAATGATGGCTAATAGAGTTTTAGCGACGTCGCTTGGTACGTGTGAATGCTGGTTGATAATTATAGATTTCGCAGTGTCCAGGCTGAGTTGACTCAAATCAATTTGGGACCGCCTGTCTCCTTGCCGGCATATTATTCGGGTATGACCTGTAGAAATTACGTTCTTTTGGATTTCCGTCGACATTTCTTGTTTTGACTTGCGTCCCAAAACCACAACACAAGAATAATTTTGGTTTTCATTAGCTGTATCAAGTTCTTTTATGATAGAGAATAGATGAGAAGACCAGCCCAGTATAACAGTATGTCCCGTCTCAATTACTTTTGAATACCCCCCCCTGATTTCGGCTAATTTATCGCTTAACCCTGTGGTCAGGGCCCCAATTAAAGCGCCAGATACCAAGAGGCCGGTAATGAAAAGAACAAACATTACTAAATTAAAAATCAAAGCCTCATTTGATGCGTCGGGGTAGTCAATCAGTATGGTCTTTGTAAAAAACCAAATCTGACTAATCAGGCTCTCCTCGAGAGAAGCACCTGTAAACCAAACAAGAAATGCCATGGATAGGACAGCGCCGGCGAGCACAAAGACCAGCCATAAAATGATATTAACCGTTCCTTTCGAAAGCGAATTATCGAAGGCATAAAAAAGTTTTTCTTTTAATGAATGAGTATTTACTTTGTGCATCTTTGTCTCGATTACCAAATAACCGAATAGTTGGGAGTGACGTTACGGCGTATTCGTGATCCTGGTTTCTGACCTTTTTCAGAATGGGTAAAATTTAAGCGTTGGGCCGTGGGGTTGTTGATTGATTGTTTTCATCGCGGATTTTTCCAAAGGCTTCACACATAGCCGACTCAAACAACGGCGCATACTGAGAAAAGAATTTTACAATCTCATCCCATTTACTTTCATCGGGTGGTGTGAGGGTGCCTTCTTTCCAGCAGCCGGGATCTGGGTGGTGGAGGATTACTAATGCGCGCCGACTTCCTGATTTCCACTCCAAGGGCGATCCAATTGTGGCTTCAATTTCATCTGATCTTTGCTGCAATTTCTGTAATAGTGATGTGCTCTCCTCGGCCGTCTCGCACTTTATTTGAAACATCAAACGTGGGCCACCACCACCGCCCCCATGCCCCATCTCAAACATAACATCTGGATGGACGGATTTATCCGTGAGTCGGATTACACCAGAACTACCTGACCTTCTGCCTTTTTTATAAATTTTTGTTGTGCCCTCAATTTCGTCAAGAATCAGATTCCATAATTTGTTTGCACGTATTTTATCGTCACTGGACTTCCATTTTGCATCCTTAAACTTGACATTGGATTTCGATCCATCGGTTGTGCTGATACTTGTGACAGTTGTCTGATTAATTACTTTCGCAATAATGTTCCCAATATCCCCTCCCTTTTCCGCAAGTAGATTATCCTTGATGTAGCTGAAGAACTTCGAAATATCGGCCACGCGTGCACGATACCGCGGGGTCGGATAACAAATTCGGAACAGCACCTTCTCCCATATTTCGTCAAAATCCTCCGTCTTCTGAGCAAGCTCGAACTGTTTCTCAAACTCCTCCTTTTCATCCTCCTCCTTCAGGCGCGTCTGTTCGAACGCAACGTCATCATCCCACCCCACAAAATCTGGTTTCTCACTGAGAAGGGCATAGATATCCGGATAGGCATTCTGCAGGCACACTAGGCTGAGCAGCAGAAGTCTCTTCTTGTCTTCATCAATGGAGTCAGCAGCACTGACATCTTCCTCTTGGGCACCGTTCTCAACGCTTTCATTACCTTCCGTGGCTGTAAAAATTTCGATCAGTGCAAGCGAGTTGACAAGACGTTTCAAGGAGCGGGGATTGCCCCCAATCGTGCGAACAACGATTTCTTCCACGGCATCAGAATCTAACCCATCATCGCCGACGAATTTGATCTGCTTCAACAGATAATTGACATAATTGCCGATGTTGTACTGCCCCATAGGCATCATGAATGGCAGCTGGATTATCTTGTCGAAAAAAGCTCTGAACTCCCATTCGTTCTCCGGTGTTCGTTCCCCGAATTTATCCTTGAGCCCCTTGATCACAACCTGGTAATCGATCGCCAGCACAAACACGCATCCTTTAATGCTGAAGACGTTCTTGAGAAGCTCCAGAATACTGACCGCATCCTTTGGCTCAATCCGGTCCAGATCATCAACGTAGATGATTATCTTGTCATACGGGTTAGTCGCGCGGGTTCTGATTTCCTTGGAGAGTTCATCCAATTGCACTCGCAAGGCCCTTATGGAATTGTCCGCTTCGCCAAACAGTTCCTCTGCCACCTCCCCACCTTTAGCTCCCAAGGCTGCAGTGGCACCGACACGCAGCGCCCCCTTGAAAAGAGCCGCGGCAGTATTCTTGATCGCATCTTTTCGTTTCACATCGACGTCGGTTTTGAGAAGTTCGTTGATGATCTCGTTGATGATCTTAATCAGCGTCTCCTCGGGCGTCGAAAGAAGCGAACTCTCCCACGAGTTAATCCAGATCTGCTTTGACTTCCCGGAATTCTCCAGGGAGTCATGGATAAAATTGAGAAGAGATGTCTTTCCGCTACCCCACTCTCCCTGGATGCCGATCGTGAGGGGCGTGTTCGTCTTTTCTATGAACTGGATCAGGGATAACGCATAACGGATAATATCAAGATTGTCCGGGTCTCCTGACCTCACGGGCATATCGACGATGCCAGAGACGTCATCAGGACTACTCATTTCTTCCTCCACGGATTCTTCATGTTTAGTGGGAATGATTAGTTGGCTTTCACCGGCGCCTCCCTTTTCCGCCGTCTGCGCATCTTTCTTCAGATTTTGCATCAGCAACAAGAGGATTAAACCCAATACCGGTAGCAACAAAGATATAAAGGCCCACTTCAGAGGACCTCTGCCGCGTGCCTTTGCTATAAAGTAGGTGGCAATCGGAAGGATGACGAACAAGGTCAGCGCCACTAATGCCTTTAACGCCGTGGGTGCCCCCTTGACGATGGCGGCATATATTACCGGGACCTCAGGAGAGGCTGGTGATGGTTCAGATGCTTTGGCTACGACGGGAGGGGCTGGTGGTGGGGAGCTGTCATCGACTGAAATAGTCTGATCTGGATTATAGTCAGGACTGTATACAGGAGCGCCTGTGTAACTCTCAGTCTCAAAATAATACGATCTGTCTATTGCAGGCCCTCTCCACCTTTGTTGGCCCTGCTCGTGTTTTTTATCATCCTTAAATTCACCGACGTATTTGTCCCCATTGGCATAGGCATAGGTTCCCTGCCCGTTGAATTTGCCATTCTTGAATTCACCGATGTATATGTCCCCCGCAAATTTACTTTTAGGGCCATGGGTAGCGGTACCCTGCCCGTGGAGTTTGCCATCCTTCCATTCACCGACGTATTTGGACCCATCGGCTAAGGTCTCGGTGCCCCGCCCATGAATGAAGCCATCCTTCCACTCACCGACGTATTTGTACCCATCGGCACTGGTAAGGGTGCCCTGCCCGTGTTTTTTGCCATCCTTCCATTCACCGACGTATTTTGCCCCACTGGGAAGGTTAAGGGTGTGTTGTTTGCCAGTCATAGTTGCCCTCATCGGCTCAAGAAGATCCGGAAACAACTTTAACACAGGCAGCTTAGCGCTATCCAGCCGGTCATGGAACTGATGAAACCCTGT
>MPMF02090844.1_pt1 | contig 13745 bp, 10 predicted proteins | sample 1617271 | NCBI WGS metagenome assembly MPMF02 (sample SAMN05944812, study PRJNA350692) | marine metagenome | biome: marine; feature: ODZ; material: water; isolation source: 120 m water sample prefiltered with 30 um filter, filtered on to 0.2 um... | place: Pacific Ocean | collected 2012-04-09... | reverse complement strand
GGAGTCCCGGCTCCATAAGACATCAATGATTCATCTGTGGTGGGATCAAGATCTGTTCCATAAATATCGTCATCGTCGATATCAAATGGATGATCAAGCATCAGGGCATGACCTAACTCATGCAAAACAGTTCCAGTTTGAACACCCATTGAGCGGGGTGTAGAAGGTTCTCCTGTATACGCCTCGTTCGAGGATAGACTTAACGAGATATCAACATTTGTAATCACTTTACTTAGACCATTGCCTTGATACTCAGTTTCGAATGCATAGTTTGCAATGCCACCATAGTCTGGCACTTCATCTGAATGTCTGAACAAACTTGTTGTATGGTTCATGATGTTAATATGATAATCCTTCCTAATTGTTTCTACTTGTTCTATGTCGGACGTATATGTAATCTCAAAGTCTAAAATGTCAGACAATCTCGCTAGTGTTGATTGAATAAACCATTCCTTGTATGGATCCATCTCTATAGCATCTGCATCCATTACACCATCAGGACCTGGATATGTTGTTAAAGCCCCTTTGGCATCAATGAAGACACTGATGCCATCCCTACTACTACTTTCTGCTAGTTCATGTTTGTGAGTCTTGTTATCACTAGAGAGAGAGTTATTGATCAGATGATGGATTTCAAATGCAGGCCCCTCGTCAATTACACCGACGTTAGTAGACACCTCTTCTCTTTTCCCTTCCCCATCTGTATAGGTGGCTAAAACTTGTATTTGATAACCACTCTTTGATACAGGGACTGTAAAGGTTTTGCCTATTGAACCGGCATTGATCCATTCAGAGTGTTCCTCTTTTTTGATTTGCCATGTATAGGAAACTTCTCCTTGGAGGCCATCCGGATCCCTTGTGCTTTGTGCTGCTGAGAGCACACGACCAGCCGTCAAAACCTGTGATCGAGATAAGTTATCGGACTCTGTAACGACTTGACCCGTTTCATCTTTGATCGTGATCGCGAAGGTGCCTGAGCCATCATCAATACCATTGTTACCGTGATCCTCTGCATCGATCTTTACTATTATCTTTTGATTGCTGGTGTTATTGGCATCACTGGCATCCACTGCTTTTATGTAAACCTCATAAATGTTGTTGCGGCTGTTGTCTTGGGGCGAGTCATATTCTGGGGCTTGCTTGAAGCTCAGGGCTCCAGTTGTTCGATTGATTTCAAATAGGTCTACATCCTCGCCACCGTCTAGTTGCCAATTAACAGGTCCATAATCTGCTGAAAATAGATGAATTACGTTGGTATTCTCTTTGATTCTTAAGCTGGAAACAATTGCTCCTTTGTTAGTAGATGGGCCAGTGATTAACAGAGGGGCTTCTGTGGCTGCACCATAAATTGATTTCAGGGCATCAATATCAATTTCTTGAAACCATTCTGGATATGTTTGAGTTGGTTCACCGCTGGCCATTACGGTTTGATCTACAGAAATGTCTTCTGAACTATCAACGACATCTCCATCCGTACTTGTTAACGGACTCTCAAGGCATAATGCATTGCCAATCTGTCTCAGGATTTCTGCCTGATAACCTTCTGTTAAAGTGCCATAGTTGCCATTGTCGAATGTCTCAAGACTCTCATTGATTGATATGTAATATTCGATTGAGCCTGATCTTGCCTCTCCTTCGTCTGGCGTTGCCCCCCAGGAAAAAAATTGCGTAGATGAACCCGGAGTCCAGTTGTTTGTCTGATCATAAATATAACCATCATGTAGCAGGATATTCACATGAAAATCCTTACTTATGTTCTCGACTTCTTCGATGTCAGTCGTGACTGAGAAGTCTATTGCTAGAATCTCTCCCAGTCTTTCTAGTACGGATTGGATATACCAACTCTTTTCTTGATCCATAGCAGTAGCCTCTATGTTGGTCATTTCAATGCCAGAGTTATCCCAATCCTGATCTCTCATCGGGTATGTTATTGAATCACCTTTGGTATCTATAAAGACGCTGATACCTTTTCTTGCTAGGCCACTGGCAAATTCTTGAATTTCAAAGGTATTTGGTGCGGTCCCATACTTTGTGTTGTTAACAATCATATTTACTTCTAAGCCATTCCCCTGATTGGTTGCTGAGTTAACAGAATCGTTACCCTCAATCTTTAGACTTTGAAGTGTCAAGTGATTATTGACATGGAACATCGTTAAAGGTGGTAAACTAGCTCAGGACAATATACAGTAGAAAGTAATTTTTGCAACTCTCGTTCAGGAAACTCTTTGTGCAAATTGATTCAGGGCCAGGCCTGCTTCGCATCTGAGTTCTCGTCATTATTTTGTAACCCGTTGGCAGGCGCTCAAGACCCAGGCGAAACTTGCACCTCTGTCTTGTTGGATCTTGCTGATATATTATTATTATAAGCTGGTCTGCTGGTAATGGCCTGTCTGGTTAATTAGCTCTCAGTCTTATATCGATGCACAGCTTTGGCAGGTACATTTTTAACTTATTGATTGTCTTTGACAGGAAATAAATTCTTTGCTGTTCAGGACCTACACTTCTATTCTTGTTGCCTCTACTCGGTTTGGCGCCAAAGCTATTTGCTTGGCCCTCAATTTAAATCCTACTAGCTCAAGTTGACACGTGCTTCGAAATTAAATCACATGCTTTACAAATTCTCGGGCCATCCATGTTCGAGACTCGCTAAAGGGTGTTTGAACGTTCAGACTGTTGTGAGCTTTGACAAGCCAATGACGGTTCAGGTCCTTCAAGATGAACAGCGCACCAAGCTTGATCAGAACGACGATGTGCTCTTTTACTCTGAGCCTCGCTTCGTGCATCACCTGGACCAGTCCTTTCGGGAGCGACTGACACGTCTTTACAAGCAGCGGATCCCGGCTTCTGCCACCGTCCTTGACTTGATGTCGAGTTGGGTTTCCCATCTGCCTCGCGATGTGAGCTACGACCGTGTGATTGGTCACGGTCTCAATGAAAAGGAGCTTGCAGAGAATAAGCGGCTGGATAGCCATTGGGTTCAGAACCTCAACCTTGATCAACAGATCCCACTCAAGGATGAGAGTATCGATGTAAACCTGATTGTTGCAGGTTGGCAATACCTGCAGCAACCAGAGGACGTGGCGGCAGAGCTGTTCAGGATCACGCGCCCGAAGGGGCAGATTATTGTCGCTTTTTCAAATCGTGCTTTTTGGCAAAAAGCACCTCAGATCTGGACCGATCACAATGATCGAGACCATCTTGAGTACGTGGGCAGAGTCTTGATGGCACAGGGCTGGGAGACTCCCAGGTTTATTGCCGAGGAGACCAAGGCGCCGGGCCTGTTGGGTCTTCTTGGTGGGAATGGCGATCCGTTTTTTGCCGTAATTTCATCAAAGCCGAAACATTTGGATTGTTCAAAGCAATAACACTGTCTGTTCCAATTGCAGGAAAACTATTGATTTGAATTGCTGGATTCGGAATCTAATTTCAGTGCAGAGATGATAAAGCCATAGCCAAGCACCCTTGGGTAGAGGACTACAGCAAGAATGATGGATGCCAATGCGCTGATCAAGAAGGTTGTGATTTGCCCTACAGAGCCGGCTACGTAGACATCAGCGTTGAGAAGGGGGAAATCAATCAGCGAGCCGACGGTGCCCCAGATCATTACCCAGGCTGATACATAGCCAATGCCAAACCAGTCTTTTCTTGTCATGGGTCCTTCTTGGCGAAGATCAGGCAGCCATTCAACACCATGGTTTGCCATAGGAGCTATCTTCTGTATCTTTGGATTTGGTTCGAATCATCAAGACGCTTGAATAGGGTGAGTCTTTGAGCAAGTGCTCTGCTGATCTGGAAGGCATGTTCAGCAAACTTTCCGCTAAGGAATTATCCCGGAGACACTGCTGAGATCTTGCTCTCAAGCTTGGACGAAGACCTGCCAGCGTTACTCAACGGACTTGGCTTTGCAACCTGTTTAGCAGCTAAGAACTCAGTGACGAGTCGACCATGCCGTGGCAAGACTTCAATTCATTGGCGATCTGGCTAGCCTCTGATTTCCTGTGCACAGAACCTATGGCCATTAATGTGAATGAGGTTGTTGTGACGACCCCTGAGGGTGAAGCGAAAACCCTAGCTGTCTATGCAGGCAAGGTGCTTCTGATCGTGAATGTCGCCAGCCGTTGTGGGTTCACGAAGCAATATGCAGGTCTGCAGGCGTTGCAGGACACCTATGGTCCGCAAGGCCTTGTCGTGCTTGGTTTTCCCTGCAATGACTTTGGTGGACAGGAACCAGGCAGCTTGAGCGATATCAAGAGTTTTTGTGCCACTAACTTTGGCGCCAGCTTTGAATTGTTCGATAAGGTTCATGCCAAGGGTTCCACCACTGAGCCCTACACAACTCTCAACCAGGTGGAGCCAAGTGGAGATGTGACCTGGAACTTCGAGAAGTTTCTGATTGCTAGAGATGGCAACGTCATCAGCCGTTTCAAAAGTGCTGTCGCTCCTGAATCCGCTGAGCTGAAGGCAGCAATTGAAAAGTCCATCGCGTCCTGAAAACCCCACCAGTTAAAACGGCTACAGCCGCTTTACCGTTGTATTTTGGCAGTTGGATCGATGGTTTAGATCATTGGTTCACTTACATCGTTTGTAGCCCTTTTGCCTTTTTATTGAACTTTCATACGTTGAATTATTGTTGAAAAATTCAATTGATCTGCTGCTGATGTTTGGCCATGCTTTAAATCAGAGCCAATAAGTTGTGGATTTAATTTCTACTCCTTTTGATACTCTCTGGTCGCTTGTTTCTCAAGTGGTGTTTCCCCCTGCTTTCAAAATGGTTCCTTGCTCAAGTTCTTGATGCCTTGCCTTGAGATCGACAAGACAAATCCCGCAGCTTGTTTGAGTTGAGCATTCGGCTGCTTGTTCGATCAATGTCTGCCGCAGCCAGGATCCTTGAGTTCATCGCGCCACCATCGGAGCGCCTGCTCCAACATCGCCTCCACTTCGCTGCGCTCCCCCCCCTTGAGCAGCTGCACCATCGACCCTGCCAGAAGTTCAGCCGCCCGGCGGTCTGCATCACCTTTGAATTGATGCCAGTTGTTTTCGTTGAGGGACAGTTGCCGATGTAGCTCGCAGGCCAGGCTGCTGGCATTTTCGGGCCATTGGGTTCTGCTGTTGTTCATCGGATGGTTTGTTCTCTGGCTCTATCTTGCTTGGATCGGCTGGGAAGTGAGATGGTGAAACAGTCAGGCCTTCAACCACTGCGTTGGCTCCATCGTGCCGCGAGCTTGATGCTGCAGGGGCAGGTTCAGGCCCGCTCGGCAGGTCAATCCAGTGGAGTGCAGGTGCGACGAACCCGTCAGCGACAACGGGTCGGCAGGCTGTTGATGGACACCTCGATTCCCGGCTGGCCCTTGCCGGAGCGTCAAGGTGATTGGCTCTGGCGGGCGTTGCGATGGGGTGGTCCAGCGCTTGTTCTCGCCAGCTGGCTCAGTCAGCGTTGATCTGGAGTGGCTTTGGCTTACACGGCCACTGGGCAATCCTGACGAACCACAACCAGTGAATCTGCTTCCTCAGAGATGGCGTTGCTCAACAGGGGAACCGACATCTTTGCCGGCGCCGGCAGCTCATTCCCCCTGCTCCAGGCGGAATGCAACGCTCTTCTGCGTTGATCCTCCGCAAGCACAAGACGATCAGCGGCTGCTTTAGGGCTTTCACCTGTAAGCAAGGCACTTCTCAGGCAGATGCCGAATCCATGGGCCTCGATCTGAGTCTTGCCTTCCATGAACACAATCTGGAAGGTCCATCCCTGCAACCATCGAAGCCTAAAGGGATTGGTCATTTGGTCCCTTGGGGAATAGACGCAGCCTATTGATCTGATCTCAGATGACAAGGTGCCTTGTCAGCAAATCCGTTCATGACTGGCATCACCGGGCTTTCTTGCTGACCAGACCCTGGTCATGAAATGGGACTCTGCCGTGATCCCTTCAAAGCCAATTGTGTGCAATCTCGCGTCAATGTCATCGTTGATGTAGTCATTGTAGAAAGGCTCGTGAAAAATACTTTGGAAGTTCTCCATGACATCAGTGAATTGAGGCGAATCCTTGAGCTGAATGGAGTCGGCCAGCACTAACACTCCTCCTGGTTCAAGCACCCTCCAGCATTCGCTGAGAACGTTCTGCCGGGCCGATGCAGGCAGTTCATGGAGCAGGAAGACGCAGGTCACGGCTTGAAGCCCACCATTGCTGAAGGGCAGATCTTCGCCATTGCCACGCACCAATTGGATCAGATTTCCTCTGCGATTGTTGAGCCACCTGTTGGCCTGGCCCAGGTACGCCGAGGAAAGATCGAGGCCGATCAGTTCCAGCTCAGGTAGCGCAGCCCGGATCTGCTTGAGTGTGCGCCCGGTGCCTGTCGCGATATCAAGCACCCTCAGGCATGCCGAGGGCCGATCCTTAAAATGCTTCAGCCCCCGCCGCAGTGGTGCCAGCAACCTTCGGCGCATGCAATCAGCGGTGCCATTGAAAAGGATCTCGACCTGCAGGTCATAAAGACTGGCGGAGTGATCGCTGAGGTATCCATCTGTCTGATGGTGAAAATTCTGGAGGTAGTAGGCGGGATAGATCTCCGGGTTTGTGTCTTTGGGGAGGTCTTTGATATTGCGGGTGCGCCTTCGCTGCCAATAGGCGGGAAGATCCAGCCATACCAGGGGGTAATGGCTGGCATAGTCCAGCCAGGGGATGTCGAACAGCAGACTTTCCGGGTAAATCCCGTCTTCGGCATCCTGCCAGTCGAGTTGTTCTAGATCCGCCATCGACCGTCTGAGCAGACGCAATGAGTCAGAGGAGATCGGTCGTGTTCTGGGCATGGCTTCAGGCGCCACAAGTTTCATCAGCTGTGAGCTCAGTTCCTTGTGGGCAAGGCCAGCCAGGCTTTTCCCCTGTTGAAGGGTCTGATAGGCGAGCTTGGTGAGGGGCGGCGGCGCCATGGATCAGATCGTGTTGACCTCCATTTCAGCGCCTGGGTCGGGAGCAGACACCAAACTCCACCGATACTTTTCGCAAAGGAATCGCAAATTCTGTAGTCGTTGATACAGAATGATCTTGTGAACCTTGTTTGGAGTCCTGCAATGGTTGTTCCGTCTTCCTCAGCAGCGTCGGTGGACCCGTCGGTTGAAGAGCTGGCTTGCTCTCTTCCGCTTCGCTATCGGCCCAGTGTCCTCAGTCGCAGGCGTTGTGCTGCCGCAGAGTTCATTGCCTGGTCTGATCAACGGGACCATCAGCGCCGCCTGCAGGTCTCCCGTCAGGCCCAGCTTGCGGTGCATCGAGACCTGCTCGATCAGCGCTATGCCATGGCTCAGCAGCTGGCATGGGCCAGAAAGCATGCCCAGCTCAAAACCCTGCATGCCAGTGCGATGGCGCAGTTGCGCCACCGCTGATTCAGCTCCTGACCAGGGTTGCCCCTGGATCCTTTCCATGGGCCTTCGAGCCAGCTGCGCAGCAATCGCGGCTGCGCAGTGATCGTCTCTGTCCCATGCACCCATACAGGCTGCTGAATCTTGCTGAATATCAACTTCAACTGTCTTGCCGTCTTTTATAAAGACAATTTCAGTGACTGATGGATCACTGTGTACGTTAATTTCAGTCGTCATTTTGTAGCCTACAAAACCGTGTTTCCCTAAGACTTTGCTGGCTGCAAATAAGACGTCATCCGAAGGATCCTCAATTGACTCAACATATTTGATTTCACTTGATTTGCTGGCTCCCTAATGCTTGCTGGCTGCTGCACGAAATGCTAAAGATGCTGACACCAGCAACTGCAGCAACAACAAGAGGGTTGAAGGTTTTGATGATAAATAGGAGTTATTGACTAATAGCTAAACATCGTAAAATCTTGATGCCTTAAGAAGGTTTTTGACAAATCAAGCGCGCAATTGTTTTAGCCAAGTCTACGCTCTCTCAAAGGATCTCGAAGTCTGCCTGATGCTCGTCGTTGCCGACCAGGTGCATGGCAGTGCCTGGCAGGCGTTGATTCCTCTGGGCTTGACCTGTTTCACCGTGGCGGCGCTGGCGGTGGCGGCGGCACGAAGGAGGCGCTACTGGTGAGCTTCTGTGCTGAGAAAGGAAACCTCAGTCACCAACACTGTGTTGAGCAAGCAGAGGCTGGCGGAGGCCTCCCTTGCCTTTGATTTCACGTCGTTAAGGAAGACGTGGCCTGCAGGCTTGAGAGTGAGTTGAACGTTTCAACTCTTGCCTTCGCTGGTTCTCCCCTCCAGGCTGTTGCTGCTCAACAAGAAGACGCCTGTGCAGCAGATCTAGGGGTGATCAGGGTTCTTATTGGGCACAAATCAGTATCCATCAACTTTGGGAATCAGCTTTGAGTCAGCAGATTCTATTTAGAGTTATTTCTGCTGTTGCTTGTCTGGCTTGGCGTCGCGATATGAGTTGGCTCTGTTTTCTCTAATCAAGCGCTAAAATCTATTCCCTCGCTTGCGAGAGTATGTTCCCAGCGTGAGGCTGGAGCGAATAAGCTATAGTAGAAAATAGTTCTTATAATAACATGAGATACACAAGGATCTTTGGGGCGAGCTCAACAGGAGCACCTTGGAAGGGAATTGCCGAAGCCACGTTCGCAATTATATTCACGCTCCTTGTTATTGAGCTTCCTATTATGATAATAGAGATCCTAGATAAGGGTTCTTCTCATGCTTCGTATCCAGAACTTTTGATGTCTATTGGAATACTTGTTTTGGGGTATTTCTTTATCTATGCAATCTTGTATGATGTTTGGGCTTTTCATAAAGGATTGCTTGAAAGAGGTGGCGGCAAAAAAGCATCAGAGATCATCACCCTGTTCTTCATCTGGATGGCTAGTCTGGTCCCGCCGGCATTTTATATGCTAGGTCATTATTCGCAAAAAATTATATTGCATGAAATCACTGGGAAAAAAGAGCTTCTGCTGACCAATATTGAGGTAACTATTTGTCAGGTGACTATGTTTGCAATAATAGGATTCCTTTATTTAATGCTCTTTTTGTACGCCTGGAATGAGCAAAAGGAGACTTCAGGGTCTCAAGGCGAAGGAAATGCAATTACGTTCAAGTTAATTCAAAGCCTTACGGCGACAAGGGCTATTCTTTGTTTGCTTGTTCTGTTGGCTTCTCTTTGCTTTGCATGGCCGAATTACCTGGTTTATTTAGGTTTTATTGCCTTGATCACATTTACTAATTTTGACTTGATCTCATCTACTAGAACGTTGTCAAGAGCTTTGAAGGGCGAGTAATCTGAAATCTTAAGGCAGCTTCCTCTTGATTTGTCTTTAACAAGGTCAAAGCTCTTCCTTGGCTGATGGAACCATTCGCTCTGTTCCATTTATTTCAGTTGAGTCAGCAAGCAACAGCAATCCAGTCAGGCTCAGATCGAACCTCCTCCCGATCTACTGGATTCACAGAGTGCTCTCGCCCAGCAGCACCACTGGGCGAATCGAAAAGCTCATCAAAAATATCGACTCCAGTGTGTAATGGTCCACCTAAGGCATCGTTGCGTCAATGCTTTGCAAAGGGGGGTGAGCCCCCCTTTTTTGCTCAAGCTTCGTAGTACATCAAAGATGACGCAATACATTCGCTTCACTTCAAATCGATTGCAAATGCAGGGGTGGTTCTTTTGGTCTCCTGGCTGTTTTTGCTTCGCTTTTGGGGGCACCTTTGTGCAGCTTTTTTGAGGTTAGTTCCTGGTTGGTCCTCTTGGTCCCAGCTCTATCTTGGTTGAGTACTTAAGAGCTACGTCCACCGAGGAAGGAGGCCAGGTTGATTCGCTGCTTAGGTATCGCTATCAAAACTTCGGCAAAAGTGATCGAGGCTGGCGGAATGTTGTTAATCAGCCTTCCGCAGGTGGATTGTTCCGCTAACCCTTTTGTGTGAGCAGCAAATCAGAGTGAAACCATTGCTGAGAGCACGTTGGGCAGCACATGTCCTCAAAGTATCACGTCCTCATCAATATTTTACTGAAGATATCTGGATGCTAACTTGGTCAGCATCTGTTCCAATGCTGACATTGGCTGATAATATCTAATGGTTAGAATGATAATCAGGGCCTTGGATTATCAGTATATCATGCTTCCAGTTGACATCTCAAACAACCTCTGCAATTAACCCCCTAAAAGTTTCAAGATCATTGCCAAAAAGATCCTGAACAACCTTGGAGCTTTGATCTCCCTTCGGGTCACGATGGGAAATCTCAACCAATGAATCAAAATCAATGCCTGCCTTTGGTATGAGATCAAGGATCACCACAGATTCCTCTTCATCAATTATTGCAGATTCGACTTTTGCTTTCTTCTTATCGACTTTCACTTTGAACCTGTTCTTGGTGAGTTTGCCGCCGCTTATTTCCTCATCGAATTCAATGATGAGTCGATTATACCCTGTATCCACGAAAGCATCGGTCACCACAGGAGGAAGCTGGTCATAGGCATAATTTATCACAGCGGCCTCGAAACTGTTGAGGTCATTGCCATAGGTATCTTCAATTACGCCCTTCCTTTGGTCTCTCTTTAGATCCTTGTACCTAAGAAGAATATCTTTGCCTGGCTCGATTTCCTTTTTGAGAGTGAGGGAAACAATGCCTTCATCCGCATTTGTTGTACTGACTGATATAACCTTTTGCTTTTTGCCATATACCATTACCTTGAAACGTTTTGCAGAGGCATTGGTTGTTGCAATCGATTGATTAAAGTAAATATCTATCGTGTCACCATAGCATTCAGCTAAATCAAATTCTAGGTCATTGATCTGGCTGGTGGCGTTCGAGACGGGTAATTGCCAAAAACCTTCAAGGTCATTGCCAAATTTGTCTTCTATAACATTTCTTTTTTGATCACCATCTGGGTCTCGATATGAAAGGGTCACAACGTCGAAAATTTCAACTGATTTCGCAAGTGTCAGTACAACGTTGTTGTCATTTTGGAAGACATCTGCTCGCATGACCTTATTTTTTTTGTTATTAACGAGTGCTCTGAAAGAGCCTTTTGAAGGCGAGGTTTCAGAAAGCTCATTGTCAAAGAAAAGTGTAAGCTTGTCACCGTCAACCTCCAGGCTTGAATGGATCAGGGGTTCGGAAGGGAGCGGCGTTTCGTTGATTACAGCGAATTGCCTTATTGTTTCAACGTCATTCCCAGCGGCATCTTGAATAACGCCTGTTGCCTGATTGAACTTTGGATCTTTGTAGGAGATATCTATCTCAGACCTAGGCTTTACTGGAGTGGACAAAATCAATTCAACCATGGTGTTGTCACTAATGATTGCTGATGATTCGATAGTAACTTTTCTGCCATTCTCACGAACTTTCCATGAATACACATCAGCAATGCTGTCTTCATCTAGAATCTCATCAAATCTGACCATCACGCTTGTTCCGTCTGAAGTTGCTTCAGAAATCTCTGGAGGTGTTGAATCTATACTCAAATTAGAGACTTCAATGTTAAAGGATTCAATATCAATTCCATCTTCTGATTCAATAACACCAGTTGATTGATCACCAGTTAAATCCAAATATTCCAGCTGAACACTCTCACCTGGAAGGATCCCTTCTGCAAGTTCAAGCTTAATAATCCCTGCAGAGGGTGATGGATTTGCGGAAAGGACATTGATGGGTTTTCCAGTTGCTGTGACAGCAAACTTGGAGGCCATCGGGGTTGTGGCCTTGAGCACACTGTTAAATTGAAGAGTGAGGACATTGCCTTCAACATCGGCACTGATCAGTTGTGGAACTATTGCCTCAGTTGGATCTTTAACTGGTTGAGTTGGATCTTCCACTGGTTCAGTTGGGATCGCAGGTACAGAAACCGCAACCGTGGTGATCGCCTCACTGAAGCCGTCTGCATCTGTGTAATTCACCTTCAGGCGTATCTGACGCCCCTCCTGAGCTGATGAAACCGCCAGTTGCTCACCAGTGCCGATTGCATCCCAGACTGTGCCATTTGCAGAGGACTGCCAGCTATAGGAGAAGCTGCCATTGCCATCGGGATCATCAGCAGTTTTTAATGCAGTAAGTGTCTGGTCAAGGCCTGGTGTGCCGCTGATTGAGAAGCTGGCTTCACCATGATCAATGTAAGGAACAGAAACTGGTGCAGAGTTAATCTGCTCATTGAAGCCTTCTGCATCGGTGTAGTTCACCTGCAGGCGAATCTGTTGCCCTTCTTGCGTAGCAGCAATCGTCAAGTCTAAGCCGCTACCAAGCTCATTCCAGATTGTGCCATCCAAAGAGGATTGCCAGCTATAGGAGAAGCTGCCATTGCCATCGGGATCGTCAGAAGTTTTTGATGCAGTTAGGGTCTGACCAACTCCTGTGTTGCCGCTGATTGAGAAACTGACATCACCATCATCAGCATAAGGAATAGAAATTTGTTCAGAGTTGACCTCCTCAGGGAATCCTTCGGAATCGGTGTAACTAACCTGTAGGCGAATCTTGTTGCCTTGCTGAGATGTATCAATTGTTAACTGGTTAGTACTTGCAATCGCGCTCCAGGTTGTGCCATCCAATGAGGATTGCCAGCTATAGGAGAAGCTGCCATTGCCATCGGGATCATCAGAAGTTTTTGATGCAGTTAGGGTCTGACCAACTCCTGGGGTACCGGTGATTGAGAAGCGTGCATTGCCATCATTCAAAGCAATACAGGCTTGGCTTCCCGCTGATGGGGCATTTAGGTCAAAATCACTCCAGGGTATCTCACGCTTTGTGCCATTGGTAAATAACTCAAAAGCCTTGTCTTTGAATTGAATGTATTCCAGATTGCTGAATGTATATATTTGTCCGTTGCTCATCAACATTGACCATTCGCCAGGATCTAAAGAGACGAAATTCGCAGTAGTTGAATTTAATCCTGTTAGGATAAGTAAATCATCGCCTCCAAGGAAGTCCAAGCTCGAGTATCCCCTTCCTTGATAGTTAGCCATGAGAACTGTATTGTCTAGATTGTCTACAATCGTCTCAGGAAATATTCCAGGCCCTTTATTGGTAAGGTGGTATAATCTCTTATTCCCATATCCATCATCTACGGCATATACTCCAGCGAAACTATTGCTGGATGAACTTCCGCTGGGAAGACATATGGCATGATCCATGAATTCAAATTGGCTCACCCCCGAAATCATTAAATTTCCGGTGAGCGTGGAGAGCAGGCTAATCCCAAGGCTGTTGTATCTTAATGATGAAACCTCTGCCTTGTTTTGAAGGAAAATAATAGAATCATTGATGCCTGCTCCGTTTATATATGTATAGTCGGAAGTGCTGTTTCCAAGTGGAGGTACTACGATAGCCTCGGCTTGAGCATTTCTATCGCCAAGATAAATGGTAACAAAATCTAGATCTTCCGCGAAATGGTGTGAATTAGGGCCAATTCCATTTATCCACTGAGGGGTAAGTAATGAACCTCTCAAATTCACATACCTGTACCCAGGAGTGATTAGGTAATTCTGATCATTGCTACTATTGTCAAACCTGAAAACCTTCAGGCCGCTCGGCGTTAGAATTTCTTCGACCAGGGAAGTGTAGGAGCTTGTGTCGGAGTAGATGCTGGAAGCATCGCTTGTTTTTGCAAATTTGAATTGAGCCATCTTATGATCCGTAATTTATATTACTTTATAGCATGAGAAGTGCGTTTGCGTAAGGGGCGTTTCTTCCCTTTTTACTTCCCGAGCAAAGGCCCTCAGAGGATTTTTTTTAAAGTAGCCAAAACCTGCAAAGCATTTGATAGCAGTGCCTTCTGCATGCAAGACGCTGGAACCTGCAGAATGGCCTATAAGAAGTTTGACG